>Ga0153967_100056_pt1 | contig 77724 bp, 95 predicted proteins | sample TSFL051MetaG_FD_104688 | JGI IMG/M metagenome (GOLD analysis project Ga0153967, IMG submission 104688) | Attine ant fungus gardens microbial communities from Florida, USA - TSFL051 MetaG | ecosystem: Host-associated > Fungi > Mycelium > Unclassified | place: USA: Florida, Paynes | collected...
CCACTCAATTGTAAGGTCTGGTCTGGGCTAGTACCTGAGTTTGGTCCTAACCGTCCACCTCTGGGGTCTAAACTTCCCAGTCAGTCCACTTAAGCCTGTGGCCTGGCTATGAGGAAGTTGGGATTGGTCTAAGATGACCGCACACCGAGAGAGAGCGATGAGAGTGAGTTAGACAAGGATCGAGGCAATTGGTGTCTGGATGTGTTAACGAGTTCTAGTGTAAGGATCTCGATTGCAGTTGGGTAACCTTAACCTTAATCCCACTCTTTATCGAAGTTTGACAAAGAGAACTCGTTAGAGTCCTTGCTGGATTGCATACACTACTTATACATGTTCAAGTATTTGTCCTTATTTACTGATCTGACTATATTACCTAATTAAAAGAAAATAAAAATAAAAATAAAAATAAATATTGCCTTAGGGGAATTTAGCGGTTTATGACAGGTCAAGAGAGAATGTTGGAAATTGCAACTAGGCATAGAGGAACCAACTGATGAGGTACTTACCCAGTTGAATACATGTTTAAATGATCAGACTGGTGAAGTACTTAACTAGGGACCTGTGGAACATATTTCATAAAAAAGTGACTACTAAATAGTACCATGGAAGTATAACAAAATACTTGTTCAATGAACTACATAAATAGCTGGACCCTTGTTAGCAAGTAGCCTTGCTAACATCGCCCTTTTGGTGGAATGGTAAACTATACAGTATGTGACTACTGGTCCATAACACAACTGTGACAACATGTATATATAGATAGGATTATAATAAAGAACCCTCAGCTGTCTACTTGCTAGTACAACATCTGAGGTGAGAGGCAATTCTATAAGGACAACTGAAGTTATATTGACAACATATAGTTATATCTGATAGGTAAAAGAATATATTAAGCCATTTACTCACTAGTACAACATCTGAGTTATATCTGATAGAAAGTATATTAGGGCATAGTAGATACAAAGATGAACCACTTCGAGCTCTTTTTCAGGGTAGGATAACCCTGAAGAAGTCACTGGTACTCTTGAAAAGGGGTTTGACCAGAGCACTCATCTTGGTGTCCATTACCTGATCTCAATAGGATTGTTCCATGACAATCAAGTTCTATGACAGGGGCTAAAGACTAGGGTGGGATGGTGGATATCACAAATGGAAGGGGTGGGGAGGTCTTTAGATAGATAAATGTTTTTGGAAGGTAAATACTTGGAGATAAAGAGTCTGTTATTTAGTATAGTTTTCTCACTCTTCACTACCTAGGCTACTAACTACATAGTTGGTACTTAGGAGGCATGCTTACAACACATGCCCCAGGGTCTGCCACTGTGTTCCCAATTGCCTCCTGCTCATTTGTATTTAGAGTAGTTGGCTTTATAATTGATGATTCAAAAAAAAAAAAAGTCAGAATGCCTGCCATGTGAGTAGTGCACCACATGTTCATATGCTGCTAAATATATATAATAATTAATTACTCGCATGTTCTTGCGACCCCGAGTGCTGAGTTATCTGTATCTTATCAAAAAGCCACTCTGAGATGACTGTCCTGAGCATTCAGGAGTTCCGGAAAATGAAAGATTTCCAAGTTGTACCAGCGGAACCTGAGGGTGCTGCACTATGACGTCCTGACATGCTTTACTGCTGTGTGGTCGGATTAAAAGACGAGCGCAAAGATGAAGTGTTCCTTGTGCTATTGATTGATGCCAAGAATAGAATGACTGAAAACCCGGCAATTTCATCAAGATCTCAAGAAAGCATAAAGAAGGTTAGATTCCGTCACCTTGAAGGCCCTGATTGATCTTACCGTAAGCATGACTCTGACAGAAAGGCTTCCCAGCACCTGATCAAAGTCCGGTCCATTGAAGTCATTTCGGCACGTTTTGGTCAAGCCTTGTTTATTTGAAAAACACTCGAAACAAGGAAATTGGCATTGACGGAGAAACGGTAGTGGAAAAGCGTCCTTCGCCAGTAGATATGAGCACACAAATCACAAATCACAACTCTAGGCAGAACTTTTTTTGCACAGAGCGGCTCAAGATATACCAGGAGCGGCGTATGAGCTTTTCGTTGTATTCATTACGTGGGACTGACTTTCCGATGATCCGAACTTCTGGAATATTTATCTACCAAGCAAAATTCACTCTGCATTCACCCTGCATTCATTCTACTCTCTCATCTGATGGAATTCCATTCTTATGGTCCCCTTCTGCCCTGGATTCCCGATGACCAGACAGTTGGTCAATTTGTGTTCGATACTGCTCATCCTGTCAGGCCACAAGCGAAGGAGGAAGCGCCCTGGCTGGTAGAGGACGCTACAGGGCGCTTCCTGAGTAAGCAAGAAGTGAGTCTTGTTCAACACTTGTCTCAGTCCTCTCGACCCATGTTTCTAAGCTCCGCGAACGAACAACTGCACTTGCAAGCGCTCTCCGCCATCGTTTTGACATTGAGGAAAATGATGTTGGTGAGATAGCCAGACTTGATCACACAATACAAGCTTGGAACTTGACGAAAACCAGTCCTGCTTTTCGGTCGTAATCATATTGGTCAGTCATCTGATTTTATTAAGTGCATGTTCTATCTATGACCACTCCTGTAGATTTTCCAGTTGCGATCTGGGCGGTTCATCAACTCGGTGGTATCATCTCTGGAGCCAATCCCGACTTTTCAGTCAACGAGCTGCTATATCAGCTTCAAGCGACTAAATCTGTCCTTCTCATCGCTGGTCCAGATGGTCTTGCAGTTGCCGAGGTTGCCGCTAAGCAATATGGCCTTCCCCCTGATCGTGTTCTGGTCTTCAATGCTGTTGATTCGTTTCACACTGGGAAGGTTTCTATTCGGGAGATGATCAAGCTTGGTCACATACATGCACCTTCGTTCATGGAAAGAAGACTGAAGCCCGGGGAAGGAAAGACCAAGGTGGCCTTTCTGTGCTTCTCTTCCGGAACAACCGGTCGGCCAAAGGTGGATCCTCTTTCGCAGGCGGTTTCCTCAGACTATCTATCCCCTTAGGCTGTGACAATACCCCACTATTCGCCAATTGCCAACATAATTCAACTAGCTGTTCATAATCGAGTTCACGAGTGCTACTGTGCATGGGAAGATCGCCGTTACCGACCGGGAGACGTCGCCATCGGGGGTGAGTTCTTTTTCCTCCCTTTGAAAATGGATTTGTATTAAAAGAAAAATATTTACTACCATGTCCAGTGCTTCCATTCTACCGTAAGTCAATCTGCTACTACATTAGAGGATATTTTGACATTATAAATCCAGACATCTATGGACTAGTCATCAATGTAAGTCATCACCAAGGACTATATTGCAGACATTCACTAAGGCAGTTCAGCTACACTTTGTCCTATTCTGTGGGGTGAGTCTCGTTCATGAAAAATCCACAGTACATTGATCTGTTTCTCGTCAGCTGTCGCTAGTTGTTGTTCCTAAGTTCAACTTTGTAGAGATGCTGAGAAGCATAGTCCGTTATAGAATCAGTCATCTCATGTGCTCTTATTTATTTCTTGCAATCAAATGTTGCTCACAGTGCCCCACAGTCTGGTTCCACCAATGATCATCCACATGTGCAAGGTTCTTCCCACTTCATTTCCAGTAAGACATCTTAATAACGGATAACCCAGCATCCTGCCTCCATAAAGGAAAGCGGTGTCCAGGATCATATACGAATGATCATGTGCGGGGCTGCGCCTCTGTCGCACGAATTGAACCAGCTATTGTTTGATCTTCTGCCAAACGCACACATAGGTCAAGCATATGGTCAGTTTTGAGAACCCATCTATTTTGTGGTGCCGCCCCTAGATAATTAAAAATTATGATAGGAATGACAGAACTTTGCACTGCAACGACTATGTGGTCCATTGAAAACAAAAGGGGTGTTCCAGGAAGTGAGTGTATACGTAAGTGGGCCCTGAGAGGTGTACGCTGATGATTGTGCAGGCAGTGGTACATTGTTGCCTGGAGTTGTTGCTCGAGTGATTAAAAGGGATGGTACGTTGGGAGGTTATGACGAGTCCGGTGAACTCGTACTTCACAGCCCGTCAGCAGCGCTGGGTTATCTAAATAACGTCGATGCGTGGGTAATAATTGTATATCCTGCAAAAGCCATCGCCCACATTTTGCTCTGACAGAACCAAAGAAACTTTCATGGACGGGTATGCAAGATATAAATATAACTGCATCCTGATTCCATAATCCCTTCTCATTAGCTGGGTCCATACGGGCGATGAAGCTAAGATAGGAAAAGATGGTGAAGTGTGGATTCTTGATCGAATCAAGGTAAATTGCGATGTCTGCTCATCTTCTGTTGTTATTTATCTAGTCTTCACGACAGGAAATCATGAAGGTGAGCTACTATTTAAAGTTCGATATCATGATCGAAAATGTATTTCTTGTTAGGTCAAGGGATTCCAAGTAGCACCTGCTGAGCTGGAAGGTTGTCTACTAGACCACCCTGATGTGAGAGATGCCTGTGTGGTTGGGGTACCGGACGACTACAGTAATTGGTTTGCTCGTTGTCAAGTCACTCATCTATTAACCGGTGAACAGGCGGTGAAGTACCGATGGCATTTGTGGTGTTGACTCTTGGAGCTACAAAACGCGCCGCCGAAGACCCCCAACAGATTACAGACATACGAAGATCAATCATGAAGGTAGGTCTCCTTGTTTTTGTATGATCACGCTGACTCTTGTACTAGCACGTTGCTGACAACAAAGTCGCCTACAAGCACCTCGCAGGTGGAGTTGAATTCATAGATGCAATTCCAATTTCTCCAAGTGGAAAGATACTGCGGAGAGCTCTTCGCGAGCAGGCAAAAGTACTGAAGGAGCAAATCAAAGCAAAGCTGTAATCCCAATGTACATAAATTTACTGAGACGGCAAACTTGTGCTGTTTCCACATTGATTCGTTTTCGTTTTTGTTACTATGTGTCTCGCCTTATATTAGGGTTTTAAATGATAAGTGATTGTAGTGATTCGTCATTGCATGCAGACCCACCACGGCGCTTACGTTCAATTGCAGACATTTGCGATGTTTATAAGAGTTAACGATCTGATCATGCAAAGAGCACGTGCACATGGTCGTGTTTGTATTTATTGGTCATAACATCGGGCGATGCTTGCCAAGGTTGCCATCGACTGCAAGTGCCGTGGGTTTTTTCTGGTGTACATAATACACGTTACTGGACTTGGTTTCTTTTATATACATAGTTAGAATATTTTCTATTCTTTCAGGTATTCAATAGATCTATCTAGTGTTCACCCCACTTTGTGTGATTGAGCCAAACCCTTTAGAGACACTTGACGTCGGTCTCTGTGAACTGGATGTGCACGTGATGAACGCGTTCTCGCTTGCCCTAATTCTCATTTTGATGTTAGCGTCTGTCACGCGTAATGGCCTTGCTCTAGTGCCATGGTTTGCGCGTCACTGAAGCGGTCATTCGGGATTTATACCAGCGATACAGAAGAGTACCAAACTCCTAGGAAACGGACAAGAAAAGATGTCGATTCTCCATGCCCTAGTGATACTACCCCGAGCTCTTGCAGAGGTGTGTTGACTCCTTTGAACGATGCCTTTTATTGATTGCTTGGCAAGTTATCAAAGCTGCAACACGCAGGTCATTGGATGACGCTGAATCAGTTGATATATATTCTCTATTGAAGCGATGTAGTACCCAGATTGACATATCGACCGTCGAGGAGCTCAGAGCTCTGCCGCACGGTATACGATTTGTTACATCCCCTTTGACTTCCCACTAAACTCTCTCCCAGGAAAGGGTTTGGCTCCATGCGTTCAACATCTGCTACATCATTCCAAGCTTAATGTCAAGACACACTTTAGAGCAAAAGAGCGGATCATTGAAACCGAGTTATATTTGCGCTGGCTGGAGGAATTAAACTTTGTGGTGTCAGGCATCGAGGTTCATCCATTTTTTTCTTTGACCTTGTTTAGAACTCATAGTAAGGATCACATATCTAGAATCTGCTCAAAGCCAAGGCTCCTGGTACGCGCCAGCGCATTAAAGGATTGGGTTATGTCACCTTTGGCCTTCTATATCGTATAATCGATAGTTTCATTTCGGATGTTGATCATCATCATGATGGTTGGTCATCGCGAGGTGCTGAGGAGCACCCTATATACCCCGTCACAATGACTCTCGTAGAGGAGGCCAAAGACCCCTCTACGGATTCACGTGCAGAGAGGGCTGTTCGCCTTGCGGCAGAAGCACTTCGAAAATATGATAAAGTGATGGAAGTTGCTCTTCGAAGGTTTAAGGCTGAGAGTCCAAAGACAATCAAAGCAGCGCGTATAATCGCATCGAAGGAAAGAGCGCTTGCTCGTGCATGTTGTCTTCTCTGCGAGCAGACGGGTTTTGGTGAAGATAAGGGTGGAATAGGTAATTCTATATTGCAGTCGACTCGAAGACTGATGAGGCAGTGGAAAAATAAGGTATCCCCTTTGTTCAAGTGAAGTTTGCACTGCAGTTAATTTCCTTTTGCAGTATGGGATTACTGATGATGATGAATACGACATTCTGGACGATTGCTGACACCGTAATTTATATCTCTTGTTCTCGCATTTTTATAGCACAGTCTGATTAGAAATAACCGTCCAATTGTATTACACAACATCATTGAAAAATACTAACACAATTTGCCACTTATCAAAGCTCTCATTCATTAGACAACTATAATCAAGCTTCTTTACTGAGTAGATCACCATCGGTTTGTTTCGTGGACCATATTTGGGTTTTATGCTCACAAAAAAAAAACATCGGTAAATCGAACCCGGGCGTTTCCATTGATAAGAAATGTCTAACCCAAAACATTTATTACTTGCCTAGCATTGTACTAATAACTGATCCGATCCAATCCTCTCTTTTTTCAACATCCGCTCCCTTTTTAGAAATCATCCCTTGCTCGCGTCGTCTGGCCATCACGCACTCGTGTCCTATCATTTGACGATTAAGAACTAAGATAAATGACTGTATTGCGACTTCTACAACAGAAGTAAATGCAATTCGCGCCCTATGGTTGATTGAAGGGCTTAAGAAACTAGAGTAAGAAAGCAGCCATTTAGAGACATGTGTAGATAACGTATGGGTTGTTTTGACTAAGGCTGTGTGAGCTAATGTTGATACTATAACTTGCTTGGAAAAGTTTGGAAGAAAGCATTTACCGTTCCTTTAAATAAACTATCCAACTTTGAAGAGTGTCATATTTCTTTACATTGCATTACGCAGTGTAATTAAGACCCGCGCATGTAGATTGGTAAATCCAAGAGGACATGATATGGTTCAGGTCCATTAGGAATTCGGATGCGATACCACAAGTGATTGACACAGGCCATGGAGAAGGCATCATACCACCCACAGTCAACCCTCATCCAGTTAATGACCTCCTCACCTGACAGTGCCAGGAAGATTGCCTTTGAGGGTAGGTAACACCAAAGGACCTATTCGCCTACTTGATTCCTTCTTCGTCCAGACGACTTCTGCTCTGTAGATGATCGGATGGTGGAACTAGGCTCTGATAGGCTCAACTTGGGTTGTCTGAATAGGGTTAAACCAAGCTGAAACTATCGTCCATTGATTTCCAAGGTCCAGTGCACTGTATCCGCTTCGGAAGACCGACTCGACACAAAGAACCTGAGAATGAAACTATCGAGTTCAACTTTGACAAGGTAAATAGGGAGTGACATGATCCTATGCTAAGACCGTTGAATTGTTGACCTTTGCCTCGCTTTTATGGTTAGAAGATTCGGCGAGTGATTCATTAACATGGTACTTCCTGGGCTGCGGCGTAATACCTCAGCTTCATTTTAATGGACTGGTTTGGGGAGATCCGTACATTGGTGATCGATGCACAGCGTCTCTTGAACAGTGGACATACTATCAATGAAGCTCCAAGATGAAATTTTATCGGATTCAAGGATTTCGGTCGCTCCAGAGTTCATCAGAACGTTTTGGATTCAAATGCCAATCGACAGAACGCTTCTAGCTCGGCATACGACGTCGGCATGTGCACCGGGTTAGTGAACGTCTCAACAGTTTTAAAGATGGCCTTGACTGCGGCGTACGAGATAGTGCTGTTGTATATAGACAGGCATGCTTACAGCTTCTTGTCCTTGTTCCTATGAACTTGAATGAAGAACCCACAGGAGAACGACAAATCCAAAGGTCCTTTGCACCATCTTTCATCTCCAATTCCACATTTCAGGATGAGGGAGATAAAACCAAAACTAGCATTTAAAGAGTATCATCAAACTGTACAAGACATCAAGAAGTGATGGCTAGATCCGACTCTATCGTGACCTTGGTCTTGATCATGGTATCAATAGGAATGGTTAAGATGCTCGGGCACGTTCTTCACCTTGTAAAATGCCACATACCCTTCAATCGGTTTCGCTTTTTCCGTGATTGTCGAAGGGTAGTACCTTCAGTCGCTTTGGATGAATAGCCCGGGATATACCTTTCAAGCTTGACTCACCAAGCAACATCTCGAGTCTCTTCCCCGCCAACGGAGGTATTATAATAAAACGCTTCGCTGCCATATGCATCACAAACATCCAGAAGGAAGTCTGTAATTCAAGGCAAAGGCTTACCCTTTCCACGGGCATACCGTACTGGCACGGATCCAGTTAATCTATATCATTAACGTAAGGCTCAGACAAAGCCCGGGGGCGTACTGTGTGGAGGACAGAGTTAATTCGGCTGTTTTGACCGAGTATGGAGGGAAATAATGGTTTCCCTCAACTTGAATTGTCTTATCGGACTCGGCCAAGATATGGCCATTGACAGTGACTTTGACGGTCATGTCAGGGGAGAACGAGGGGAGTATGACTAAACCTACTGAACTAGCGTGTGAGTCCATTGGGAGCTGCTTTAACCCACCTACTTCAATCATCTCAGTAATCACATTAATCCACTCTCCGGTTCTTGGTTCAATCAGAATTCTCGTGCCACGGACCAGTGTGTGGGAGGTCAGGCGAATCCTCACGACAGCCTCAAGCATGTTACTAGAGAAAGGACAGGAATAGTAGACAGATCTACAAGTACCCTATTGACATTTTCATGTGTTTTTTTGAATCATAATAGTGATTCTTCCATATCAGCAACATGAGCATCCTTTCATCCGCGATGACAGCTGCCTCGGATAGATTTTCTTTGACAGGACCTCTCACGGCCTGATTGATATACGTGTCCCATCAGAACGTCTCGCTGATTTTGGATTCCTAACAACGGCAAGTATTTGGAGAAGTTACAGGAAATACATTGAGGATCCGCCATGCCAATTTACTGTCGGTGTTCTTCAAGCAGGATTTCAAGACAATGTAATCAATGTTGCAACTGGTCACTGGCTCGGACTATTTTAAGTGTCTCGCTAGAAGATTCTAGAGCACTGTCGACAGCGACCCCAATCACGTAGTAAAATCATCATCACGTGGAGATTAACTCGTGCACACGTCATACAATGAACCTTGATCTTCATTGACCATGTCCAACAGCGTCCAACTCTACATCTACGACCTCAGCAATGGCATGGCCAGATCTCTTTCTAGACAGCTAACTGGGCGGCAAATCGATGGAATCTGGTGACAGCATGTTCCAATAAGAAGCAATTTTGACTATCTCACTGATCGGCGTTTTGCAGGCATACATCTGTAGTGGTGTTTCGACGAGAAGTGTTTTACGGTCAAGGAATCATTATGACAGGACCCGGTCAATCTCATGTAAAGCACCCCAGAACTCTATCTAATTTAAATCTACTGCGGGACTGATTATCAGACAGCACGGCCAACCTTTTCGAATAATAGATATGGGTGAAACAGGCATCGATGAGGGGACGTTCAATGACTATTTAGAGGGTCTCAGGGTGCATTATACCGCAGATAAAGTATGTCACTAATCATCCATAACGTAGCTCAATAGCTAACTCGATTTAGTACCACCTCTTAGGTCAGTCATGGGACCGAATTCTGACTTCAATCATGCTCACAGCCATAAACCGCAGACTTCAATTGTAATTCTTTCACTAATGACGTCATTGGATTCCTTACAGGTGGCTCCATACCAGAGTTCATCAAAGGTATAGTCATCTTTACTTGGTTTCATGGATCCTCAGCTGACGAAGGCAGACCTCCCTAGTGACTTCTTATCGACGCCTTTTGGTGCCGCACTGCGTCCGACCATCGACGCTATGTATAGACCTCCAGTGGCAGGCCAAGCTCATCGTCCTCCTGCTGATAATCAACTTGAAGCTTCTCTCCTTCAATCCGTATCTGATCAAGCACGAGCGTCCGCTGCGACGTCTACTTCCCATCCATCGGAAACCTCATCAATCACCGCACCGATGCACGTCATTACAAATTCTGCATCATTCGACTCGTTTCTTCGATCCCATCGAGTTGCCGTCGCGTTCTTTACGAGCCAGACATGTCCACCGTGTCAATTAATAGAACCGGTTTTTGAACGGCTCTCGGAACAGAAAAGCCCTCAAGGAGTAGCATGTGCTAAAATTGACATTGATGTCGGGCTTGGACGAAGCCTCGCTGGTCAGTGGAATATCAGGGAAACCCCTACATTTTACTTTTTCCTGGATGGAAAAAAAGTGAGTTTTTTCCCAGAACGAATGTCATCTTGGTGCTAATGAGTTGCAGAAAGCTGAGCTCAAGGGGACGAATGCAGCTGAACTAGAAACTCAAATTAACTTACTTGTCTATGAAGCATATCCTCGTAAGCGAGTTGATTAATTAAAACCAAATCACCGAGTAACTCGTTACCCCACAGCGCACCCCCATACTCATATCCGTCTTCCAAATATTGAGAAAATATCGACGAAACCCATCTTGTTCACACAAGCACCATCAGTGGATACGATGGTTTCGAAACTGTTAATCTCAATTGAGGAAGTATCTTGGCCCACAACCGTTAACTCGACTCGATACCAGATTAAAAACACGATTTCCCAGAGTTTTGCGCCATATCTCAAGGGTCGGATCTCGGCTGCCAAGGAATCAACGGCAGGAGTTTCGAGCACATCGAGCATGTTGAGCTCATGGAGTTTAGCGACAAGCGTGGTGATCATTGTTTTGCCGGTGGATGCTCTTTTCCCATTGATTGACATGTGGCGGTTGACATTCCTTGATCCTGCTACGTGCTTGTGGGCTTCTAGTGCATCGGCTTCGGCATATGGAGGGCTGATACAGACTATTGTTTCGCGGGCCCTGGATGTGCTTGGGATAGTGACATGGGAAATTTCCAAGGGTGCAAGAAATTATGTTCTCACAGTTCTGAGATTGATATGCAATTTATTCTCAAGTGTGGTGCTGACACGGAGAATTCTGACTGATGAGACACTGAGAGGGACACTGACAGGGGTACTTGCGGAGAGTCTTGCAAGCGTGGATGTGTCTGTGAGGACGGCTGCGTCGAGCGTGGCATTCAATATGGCCGCATGGCTGCAGGATGGAAGAACAAAGGGGACGGAAGGAGAGGGAGATAGGGAATGGGAGATGGAACTGATCAGCGCAGTGGTGGAAGGGTTGGGCCATGAAATGTCCAACGAGCAAGTTGGTGGGTGACCTTGGCATGAGATGTGGCTGTGATTTCTGATGGTTTTATTTAGTGCATCGTCTGACGGCGGCGCTGGCGCTATCTATTCGACTGTCGCCTGGGTATGATGATATAGTGAGGCCGCTGCTGCAGGTGCTGCAAACACAGGGGATACTCAGAAGCAAGCTGGAGCAAGGTTCGGGCTGGGAGGGCGAGGGAGGCGTGGGCAGGAAGGAGGTGCGAGAGCTGATAGCAGAGGTTGCAGATAAACTGTGTTAATAGACTTTGTTGGGTAGATCGTCGCCGGAGTTTACCGGGCCGTCATGTATCGCCATATATAAAAAGATGCTGGTTCTTTCTTTTCTTGTCATGAATCCACTGCCCAACGAACTTGTGCTTGAAGTTGCTAAGCATGCTGCTGCGGGCTCACAGGCTGAATATCGCTCCTGGCTGCTGCTGTCCCGCGGTTGGTACCACGCCGTCCGCCTCGTCTGCCTTGGCCATGTTCCTGTCAGCCTTTTCTCCAGCCGCGCTGTCGACAGCTTTCTTGCTCTACTTGAAAAATACCCAAATATTGCCTCGTTTGTACATCATCTCTGGATCCCCGCCTCCAACAAGGCAGACATCGCCATTGCACGTGCCTGCACCCATCTCGTCTCCCTTGCATGCCAGAGTCGCATTCTCGAGTCCATCTCCTCCATGCCCACATTCCTCCACACATCCCTGCGCGAGCTCACAATCATGACCGTCTGGAGTCCTTGGGAGAGAGTCCTGTTTGCCCCTCACGCTCTTCAGCTCTGTGCCCAGATCACCCATCTCCGCCACTTTGAAGGTCTTCCACCTGATTTTCCCACAAACCAGCTCTCCTCCCTGCAATATCTTTCATTCGCCTCGTTTATCTATCGTGACTTTATCATGAAACACGTTGCTAGGCTAGGAGACATGACAGCATTGGAGAGCATTGTTGTCACGACCTCATGGCAGAAGGATACCAGTGCTATGCGACCGCAGACGTTAGCAAAGGCATTGCAGGCCATTGACAGGCGGTTGAAGGTTGTTCATACCCTGAAGGCGTTCACCGAGTTGGGTGCGTGGCTCGATCGTTCGAGGCTCGAGAGATGCCTTTGGTCCGTTGCACGGCCAGACACGATCGTTGCCGTTGGTCCGCCCCAACGGTCTGACTATGATGCACTTTGCACGTAGAGATAACATAACACATTTGTATTTTTATGAGTGTATCTGTACGTAAATTAAGTAGCCATTGGATAGTGCTCAAATCGGAAAGTAATCTATCCCTTTTACGGATGCTTTTTCTTGTCCCTGGATTACGTTGCTCACATTTCATATCCGCTAGTGTATCATACGACCTACCAAAGCTTTGGGGAAATAGGGGCTGGCAAAACTCATCATCATCACAAGATCCGTTTGATCTTTGATTCTTACCATTTGCCAGCACATCCCTTGAGGCAATGGCTATTACTGTGTGTTGATAATGTTGTCTGAGTTGTGTGAAAACCCATCTTTATTTGAACACAGAGGATGACAACAAGTTTTTTTTGAATGAGACCAGTTTTCTTACACATGGCACAATTTTACATGGAGCGGATCATACAAGTCTTAATTTATACATTGGAGCTAGGAATTGTGGAACGACAGAATTGTATACAAAAGTAATCACACACACATGTCAACAGGTACATTAGTAGAACATAGATCCTCCAAATCTTGTTCTTCCTCTGATGTCACTTGTGGCTTTTCAAATCAAGAACAGCATCAGACTAACATAGACATTGTAAACTTTTCAGAGTGACATTACCCACTCCATCCCAGGCTCAGGTATTAGAGTGAAGGGTACCCCATGATAAACATCATGATAAACATCGGTCTGGATCAATGGAAAATCCTGACAGTGATTCATGGCTGAACTTTTTCAATGCCTGAACCTGGGTGGGGTGGGTAATGTCACTCTGAAAAGTTTACCATGTTCATGTTAGTCTGATGCTGCTCTTGATTTGAGAAGCCATGAGTGACATCAGAGGAAGAACAAGATTTGGAGGATCTATGTTCTACTAATGTACCTGTTGACATGTGTGTGTGTGCAATTCTGTCGTTCCACAATTCCTGGTTCCAAATTAAGACTTGTATGATCCAAAAATACAGTATGGGATGTGTTACTTATGCAAACATTCCAGATGAGTGTCACATGAAAGCAATGCTTCGATAAAGGCTTTGTGAGCAAGTCCCCCCCCCTTTACTGCGACCCCCAATGTCCTTTCAGAGCTATCTCCCCAATTAGAGACAAAATGATCTGATATCTCAACAGAAACCACAAGAGAAAACTCTGTTTCTCAGGAATACATGTCAGGAGCCCAAAAAAGTGCCATTTTCAGGGAGAAGAAGTTGAGTTGAGAATAAAACTGTGTCCATGCTCACAACTACAGGATTCTTAACAGTACCATAGGCTCATAAAATGAAGAACATACTACTTCTTCAGGCAGTCGATTCCATTGAAGCTGTTAGATCTATGCCTACCTCCATCATTATGTCCCAGATTCATGCGCAAATTGGCTTCTCTATCTGGGAAGCTTGGAAAAATACAACATGAACAGCCAAGTGTACTGCGGACTGTACTCGTACATCACATACAAATTGTTCATTGATCCTTTTCTAAAAAAAAAAGTGTCCTCTCATTCCGCTATAAAATTTCGGTATAGTTGTTCTGTTCGGAGAAAACTCACTTCATCGCCAACATCACTTGAAAATACTTGACTTGACAAATGATAAAGGAGAGTATCAGGGCAGAGATACACCACAATCGCACATATAATATGTACCATTTCGAAAGAGTTTAATTGAGATGGTCATTTGTTCTCATGTTTCAATGTATCGTGGGTACTGTCGCCAAGTCCTGCGATGTCTAGATTACGAGTGACCGCATGATGCTTTCCAAATATGGCAATGCTTTGGTGAAGCCTGACCTACCTCTAGATAGCCAAGGCGACCCAGACCTCATTCATTTAAAACTTTTAACTCTGTACCGCGGCGGTATTCCTTCTTATCGGTCAACCTAGATGTCTATACTTATCCTGCCGAAAGTCATCCGCTTACACGTCAGCATTCTTTCTAATGATTCGCAATGACAATCGGGTACCAGAGAAATGTAAATCCGTGAGGCAATTCTCAAAGATACAGGACAAAATGTTTGCATACTCGATGTTTGAAGCATCTCTTCATTCAGCAATATCTATCCCTCTTTGTATCCAGCACAATGGAAGTGAGTTCATGGTTAGGCTTGGCATATCTTGAAAGCCGAAGTTATTTGAGGGTGCGAAGAGGCAACGCAGACGCATGCGGAAAAATTCAACGAGAAGGCTTCGATAGGGTGTTGAGGAACTCTGACAGTAGTTCTCTGGTAGCAGTTTTAGGAAAGATTAGAAGATATTCGGAGCTCCACAATATTAAATACACGAGGACGACTGGCTTTTTCTTTCCTCACTGCTCTACTTCATGTCTGGGCTCTCAGTCGCTTGGTTACTGTGTCTACCACTGTTGATTGCGATAGGTGTCTCTAAATACCGGGAACGATCGTCTCGGCGCGGTTTGTCATTACCCCCTGGCCCCAAATATTTGTCTTTGGCTGTGCAGAAGTTTTTTAATCCATCGCAAGAAGACCCCTGGATTATATATCAAAACTGGAGCAAGCAATATGGTGGGTTCACAATAGAGGAAATAGGTCTCATAGTAATGTTCTCCTTTGTGCAGGCAGTGATATTATTTCAATCAACGAATTTGGCCGCACGACTATCATCTTGAACTCTGCACAAGCCATAGCAGACTTATTGGAGAAGCGGTCTGCCTTATATTCCGATCGAGTACGTTTCCCAATGCTCAATGAACTGTACGTAGTGTATTTCCTTTTGACCCAACTTCTACCGACTATTACCATCTCTAGCATCGGTTGGAACTGGAACTTCTGCTTCCAATCTTATAGCCAAAGATGGAGGGAGCGTAGGAGGGTCTTCAACCAGCATTTCAGTTCATCCGCGGTCCGATGGCTTCGTCCTGTCCATGCTCAGCACTGCAAAATGCTTCTTCGCCAGCTACTTGACTCCCCGAATGAATTCAAAACCCACTTGCGCCGGTTAGTCTTTGCAAATCATGGGTCAATACGTCTCCACATCACTAATATTCTGTACCAGTAATCAGACAGTCAATATCATGAAAAGCGTGTATGGCATGGAAATCAAAGATGATAACGACCCTTTCTATGAAATTGCAGAAGTTTCCATGTTAAGCCTCTCGATTGCGGGTATCTTCGGAACGTTCTATGTGGATTTTATCCCTTTTCTCAAGCACTTGCCTCGATGGTTTCCCGGAGCTGGGTTCCTGAAACTAGCAGAAGTTTGGGGGAGGTATGTACGTGCATTGAGAGATGATAGTTTCATCATGCTGAAGAGGAAGATGGTACGCGATGATCGGGTGAAATATTCCTCATTTTCATATCCTTTTTATAGGAGTCAAACGAGGCTTCTCGGTGCATTGGCAAAGATATGCTAGAAAGTGTCAGCATGGAGGACACCAACGCTGTCGGGATCATTCAAGATGTCCTTGGGATTGCATTTGGAGGTTAGGAAGTATTGTCTCTCTTCCCGTGGATCTATCAGCTCACCAACTACTAGCCGGAGCTGATACAGCAAGTCGCTAATATGACTCATTGATTTTTTCTGAATTCTTGGCACAGAGTGTCTCTTCCAATCTCATCTTTCTTCTCGCCATGATGTTATATCCAGAAACGCAGCAAAAAGCACAGGATGAAATTGACCTTGTGGTGGGTCGGGATCGTTTGCCTGACTTTAGTGATCAACCGAATCTTCCTTATGTGAATGCCTTGTGCAAGGAGGTGTTGCGATGGCAAAATGTGGCTCCTTTGTGTGAGTTCATTCAAGTGTTTTCGATAATCAGGATTCTTATATCCCTGCAGCTGTCGCACATGCAGTCACTGAAGATGATGTCTACAAAGGTTTCTTTATACCGAAGGGTTGTGTTGTCGTGGCGAACACATGGTAGCCTTTCCTGGATTGTTGAATATCTAATTCGTTGACTGGATTCGAACAGGGCCGTGTTGCATGATCCTGATGTCTACGCTGAACCTGAAAAGTTCATCCCTGATCGTTTTTTGAAAGATGGTCAAATCGATACAAATGTGAGAGATCCGCAGGCGTATGCATTTGGAAGCGGGAGACGGTTGGTATCTTTCAACTTTCCAAATATTTTTCATTTGATTTTTTTTTCACATATAAGGATTTGTCCTGGACGATACTTTGCACTCGATTCGCTTTATACTGTCGTTACAGGTGTCCTCGCATGTTTCACCATTGCACCTCCTAAAGATGGGGGGAAATCTGCTTCAACAAAAATGTTGAGGGGTGTGATCTCGTAAGTTCCAAAAGTTTGTTGCGTTTGTCAACTCAAGTTTGCGTTGCCCCTGTATAGATTTCCGCAGACATATGATGCAGTCATCAAGCCAAGATATGAGGGAGTAGAGGCTTTGATAGAGGATGCAGTAGCCGACCTTCACATTATCGACTGACCAGGAGTGTTGAAAAGCTTGGAAGTAAGATATAATTTTTCTTCAATAAGATGGTTTATGGCTTTCTTCTACCATGACCCTTGATCGCTCAGCCTTGTACATCTGCAATCATCTGAATTACAAGGCAGCGCTCGCGCATGGCGATACTGCGCCCAGAAATAGCAGAAGAGTGATCGTCATGAGTCATTAAATAAGAGCTATCATACTTGAGATCAATAATTGAATACAGGACTGTACAGGCTGTCCGTCATAGTTACCTAGGAACAAGGGAATGAGACGAAGAGACATCAGCGTTACCAGACCTACGATGCAGGGCTAATGTAGGGACAAGGTAAAGAATGGTAATTTTATTTTGACTAGCACCTTTGCTAACCTCTCGCGAAATCTACGGATGTCTTCCGCAATTCATGTTCTCTGGTGTAAAGAACGCTTTTCAAAAATAGAATCATCATGCGCTTCGCTAATGTCACGATGTCACGATGTCACTTTGAATGTTGTTGGGCACAGGACTGCGGACCAGGCTGTAGAGCTGTTATACTCATGGCTATTCTCTCAATGCTTGGGGAACAGTCTGGTATGCTTTAGAATGAGACAGCCACACTGGCAATTTTGGCCTCTATCTTTAGTACCTACGAGCAATGTACTGTGCCACTAATGTAAAAGCTCAATACGAAAATAGATGTGATGAGCAATTTCTTATGTTTATGTCCACTCTTTCAACGAAGGTTTTTTTTCCCTGAGGATTATGTTGCTATCAAATGGATCCGGGTTATCTCTACCAAGCCCACTTGAAAGAGTCGCATGACCACTTGAATTTGGGATTATGGCCCATGATGATCGATAGTACGGCCACTAGGATAGTGTATGATGTGAGTTGTTTACGCTACTTCTGTAAGAGAAGAACAGAGGTGGCAATGGCGTGTCAAACCTTTCCAATCCACCACCTCGATTTTAGAATGATGAGAGCATGGAACTCTGGTTTATGTTGACAGATCCACTGTTTTGAATAACAGCTCGAAGCAAAGTACCTGCATTTTGCATTGCGTTGTGTGCTGGGCTCTTCCCTCCACTGAATTTAGCTCTCAGTTGAGATCAAAAGGCACAGTAGACTTTTTCCTTTGTTGGTAATTTTCCTCTTTTGCTCAAGGAATGACTCGTCTAAAGATATGAGATCGCCTGAGGAAAAAGTGTAATACATTTTTTGTGGTCAACATTGATGCTCCAATAACAAGCAAACCGCGGTGCTAAGACGCCTATGAGAATCGAAGTCAGTGGGCTATCTGGTAAGGAGGCTGGGTGGGAAGATGCGAGATGTTCTCGTCGAGTCACAAACTTCGGGACCGTCACCGCCAAACTCATTCACAGCCAATCAACCAACCGGAGATATATACCCATTTGTATTGCTGTGATGCTGTGAATCCAGGGCAACGTGGGGTGCGTGACAGCGAGATGGGCGACGCCATTTCGATTTACCACTACTTATGACTCGGGATCTACAGCAGTCATTTATATATAATGAACTCCTATCCGGTTTCGTGTCCAAAACCCAATGGCTAGAGACAATCGCAAAGTTCGGTTTGCCGACAACAAACTCTTCTCTGATGCATCGAGTTCCTCGAGCTCAGGGCCATCCACTCCTCCAGTATATAATCCACCTCTCGTCTATGTCTACCAAGCCTCACCATATTATGCGCTCTCTCCCATACTGCCAGTGTCAGTGGAAATTCATGGTATCCTCATCACGCCAACGTTTGACTTCGACGTCTCAGTCGACCCAGCCATGAACCCAATTGTGTATGGAAACTCCTTTGTCGCTATGGTTCGCAATGAACCAGCTACCCTTCCTCCCGTTTCCTCGCTCGCTCTTGTATCCCGCCTCTTACCTTGGGAGACCGTAATCTCATCTTCTGTCTTTCCTTTTGTCACTGTAAGTGACGTCCTTGGCGGGTTCTACAGAGCACTGCGGTTACGCGCATCGAAGGAAGAGTATCAGCGGGAAAGCCATGAGAAACAAAAGGCAATTTCTCTGGCCTACCATCAGCGTTGTAGTCGTGCACTTGATGTGGAACTCAGAGAAAGAGAGAAGCAGGCGGGTGTCAAGCGTGTTGATTTCCTTATGGGTTCACACCTGCTCAAAGGTCTTTGCAAAACGAAGCGACCCAACGTCTGGAACGTCATGTTTAAACCGTGATCGTTCCGACTTTTCCAACTGCCCGTCCATCTTTGCACTCGATGCCATCGTTAAACACTATTCCTCACTTTATCTGGGATGCATTTTCCCAAACCTATGTATCATGTGAAATTTTTCCAAAAAGTTTTTTTGTTTTAGCTTGGTAGTCTGTATACTGTATGTATTGTCTCATTGTACCCACAATATACCCCCAATATACCCTCACTGCATCATCAGTGATCTCCTAATGCCAGCCATGTCTCAGCCATATTCAAATTGTCAATAGTATTACCAACAAAAGCATGTAGAAAATTTCCCACCTTTTCCCCTGTTAGATAATGCATTCAGTGCCTTATCTAGCAGTGGTCTGCACTAGAAGAACCAAAGTTGGGCGAACTTTGGTTCTCACAGTGTAGACCACTGCTCACGTGCTCTTCTCATTTATCTGTGATCGTTGACTGTGTACTGCATTCAGGTGTTGCTTGCAAGTGAGATATACAACAATGATTCAAATGATGCTACTTGCAAAGAAACTAGTCACGTTTATCGGGAATAAACTCCCAGTTGGGATGAGGACGCCTAAGACCAAGTATGGGCCAATAGGGCTGGCTAACGAGCTTTTGGTCAAAAGCATGTTAAAAGTTGAAATAACACAGGGAAAGATGATGCTCTCACGTCGTGATCGCGCTCAGCGATGAAGAATTCCACTTGATGAGGGACACCCGTATCGCTTGGATCAGGAACTCTGATACTGAAGTAGTGATCACTCGACCCAACGGGCTCAATTTCAAGCTCTGCATAGCCGACTCCGAACAAGATTTTTCCACCATGGTAATCTGCGGATGGGCTGGAAAGACTCCATCCCATGAGGACTGGGCCGATACCAGGTAACTTGCTGTTGAAACCAGGTTGTGTAATGATGTACTTGTTGTTCTCATTCCGATGAACTTCCCACTGGATTTTTTTTCTCCAAGTGAAAAGTGTGTTATTCAAGAATGATGAGGGCTACTTACTACTTGAGGGGGGTGCTCGGAACTTGGCGGCTCCGCCAGGATGGGTTGGCCGATATCAGTAGATACAGCGTATAAACCGCCTACAAACGGGGGAGTGATGCCTGGAGGAATGTAGCGAATCTGATAGCGACCTGGCTTTAAACTCATTGTCGTTTTTTTTTTCAAATAGGGAGGTGACTGATTTGATGGTTTAATTCCTGGGCGACTTTATACCTAACCAGCGACCTGTAAATAGATCTCGGGTAAGTGCCATGTATATATTCGAGAGAGTAAGAATCATGCATGTAAGCTGCGCAGTCGATTTGTGGCTGGTAGGTTCGCCTGACATACATGAAACACGATCTGTATTCACTCCACGCATGTTTCCTACTGCTTTTCACTGTATGACAATGAGTTTATTCAAACGATAACGCATCTGCTCACCTCAGATGTTCCATGAGTCATGGCTGAGGTGAGTTCTAGTAATAGTATTAGAAATTCCTCGGCTGACGTATGGCTAGATCACCGTTACTCTTGAAACGTCTGAGTTCATTTCTATTAGTGACGACTATTTGCGGTGTATAAATTCATGACCCACTGTGATCTCCATGACCATACAATGGAGGACACAGTTCTTCCAGAAATTGACTACTTTTCTAGAAATGTTGATGGATGGAGATATCATCCAACGTCTGCGGTGGTTATCCATGACCGCCTTCATCGGATAGTCACTGGGGATATTATTATCGCTTAATGTATTGAAGATCCCCCGCATTGATGATCTGCTCCCTTTGGTAGATGAGACGGGGACTCATTTTTCCGTTCAATGGACATGACGGCAGAAGTAATAGCTCCAGACATGGAATGTGGCGTACATTCTGCCATATTTGGCTTTGCATTGCATTAACAAAACTAATTCAGCGATCATGTACTTAGTCATCATCGCGACTTGCACTATGCCGTCCTCAGGCCCAGGATCTATCTACCCATTTGCCGACCAAACCCAGTTCCAGACAACATACAGAGCCATATGTACCCACAAAAACATTTCTCTTGACTTATCTCGTCTCATCTGTCCAGTGTTCACGACGTCAGAGAAGCGCCCGCTTGATCTTTATCTGCTCCATAAGTCTGTCTTTGTACTTGGTGGTGAGGCCAAGGTGTGTATATCTGCCGTATTTGCTGGAGTCATGTACTGAATGTACTTTTGAATGGTCTAGGTGACCGAACTTTCACTGTGGGACCTGGTCGCTGTGCAAATGGGGCTGTCGATCGATGAGCCTGACGATTTTTCGCCCTCAAATGCCCAGCGCCCCTTCTCAGCTTCCAACCAGCTGTTGGACTTACTGCCTCTGGCGCCTCCTACGTCGTCAGAATCGTCATCCAACGCATCATCACCGCTACCACCATCATCGATTGCACAGTACCTTTCACGTGTGTATAAACTCTACCTCACCTTCTTTGACCAGGCTATCAGAGAAAACATTGCGCACAACAGAGCAAAGGCACAGGCTGCAATGCAACAATCAAGGATGCAAGCAGCTGCGGCTGCGGCTCAAGCTCGTGTTGGCCAACAACAGTCTCAACAGCCTTCCGCGTCTACATCTACAACTCATGTATCGGCCTCCGTTCAAACATCTCCGCAAACTCGTACCCAGGCTCTTACTGTTCAACAAGAAGCCACTCAAACCCGAGCTCAGACACTTGCCCAAGCAAAAGCTAATCACGCTCAAGCTCAAGCCGTTGCAGCAGCTCAAGCGCATACCACCCATACCCTCATTCCGCATGGCATTCCTGTTACCCAATTTCTGGTCCAATACGTTGGTTTACTCCCACCCTATGTGGAATCTCTCTCCCCGCAAGATCGTTTCATGTTGCTTGAATGGACACAACTGACTGACGCAGAGCTCAAGATAAAGGCTGGAGGCAAAGAGGCGTTAATTGGAATTGTTCAAAATGTGAAGGACAAATTGAAAGAGATGAGGGAGGGCCAAAGTTCAGGTGTAAGAGAACGGAAAGGGTTTACGACGAGCGTAGCCGTTGGAATTGTTTTGCCTGGGATGAAGCTCGGTCCACCTAGTGCCCCTCCTCCAAGTGGGCCCGTGCCGCCTGTACCTTTACAAGACAGGTCAAGGGAGAAAGAAGAGAAAGAGTCGACGCGGCACGAAAATGACAAGGATAATGTCTGGGATGATGAACAGAGGCAGGCTATTCTTCCTACGACCAAATTTATTTCGTCTGGGTTAAAGGGAGAGCCACTTCCTCAGCCTGAACCCAAGATGGGATCCAAGGCGTCGTTTGAGGTGGTGTCTAGACTGATCAAAAAGTGTAATAGTGAGTTCCTTATTTCTTTTTCTTATCATGTTCCGATTGACCCTCGTACAGTCTCGGAGGCATCATTAGATGATACCATGGACTCCGTTATCGTTCCTGCAGAGCGGCTACCCGAACACCATGCTCTCTTGGACAAAGTTTCGCAGGCATGCTCAGAGATTGATAACAAGCTTGCGATGATACACGACGTTTTACAGGAAGAATCATATATCGAGAAGATGATTATAACCGTATGCTTTCCCCCCACCTTCCCTGCACCTTCACCCTAACATAGACACTGTAAAGGGTTCACAAGTCGTATATCAGAAAACTCTCTTGACCAAAGCAGACTGGGAACGTCGATACGTCCTCACAGTTGACATGCTCAGAAACATACTGGCTGAGATCCAATACCTCGTCGGATTATATAATTCATCTATTCGCAACCTCATGGAAGCTTTCCAAAGTACCATTACTGCCCAGGGGCAGGAAGTTGCAGTTCAACAACTTCCCAATTGGGTTCAGGTTCAACTTCAACAACAGGCGGTGGCTGTCACACCACCTCAGCAGCCTATACAATATGCACCTCAGAATCTTGTTGCTATGACACCTGAGCAGAAGGCTCAAGTACGTTCGATGCAGAGGGCCCAGGAAGCTGATCTTGAGATGCGTAAGTTTAGAGAGGGGTTCAAGAAGGAGGGACCAGAAGAGGTAATTCGATGGATTGAGAATCGGTGTAAACCCTTGAGGAGTGTGTACGAGGAGTATCTGGAGCAGAGAAAAATGTTGGAAGAGCGATTGAAGGAGAGAGAAAAAGCCGAGGAGGAAGATCGTCCTTGTAACTCTTGGGGAAGACGATGGTCATTGAAGGATGATGAGAGCAGTGATCAAGAGATTGAACGTGGAGATGGGCTAGAAGACGGAGAGAGTGAAGTTGATGGGGCTACCGTTAGCGCGAGAGAGGAAAGGAGAGAAAGAGAAAGGGGATCGAGAGAGGGATTGAGTTTGTTTTCGCGCAAAGAGAGGTTGGGGATTTCCAGGTCGGAGTGGAACACTGAGGGCAACTTAAGTTTACCATTTACGGAAGAGGAGCACGCTGCTGCTGTACTATTTGTGCAATGCGCGACACAAGAATTTGGATCGCTTCGTGAGTGTTTCCCAATTGAATGTCTTTTTGGCTGAAAAGAAAATACTATGTGGTTGTAGCCGCTACGTCACAGATGCTGAGTTGGGATACGGACCTTACGTCGCAGGAGAAAAAGGAGTATCATCAACTGCATGACAAGGGACACCGCCATTATCAAGAGTATGGACCAAAAACAGCACTTTTGCATCTATTGATGGGACAAGATTCAACGACGAAGCGATTTATTGTGATAGTAAGTAGAGGAAATTACTAGTTGGGGTGAGAGAGCTAAATATACACAGGGTTACGTGCTTTCGTACCAGTATCATGTGTTTGCCACCGGGACGAAACGATATATTTTGACACTTGATCAGCTGGAAGAGTGGGTCGAGGACTATGGGGATATCATTGAAGAGTTTATAGAGCGCAAGAATATAATGCACCGGGAGCAAGTGGAGGCGCAGATGAAAAATATGGGACGAGAATTGGATCTGAGTGGAGTTGATATCGATGTGCTCACGGGGAAAAGGAGCAAGGATAGGGACAGTAGTAAAAAGAAGACGAAGAACCAAGGGGTACTAGGGGACGAAGAGGAAGAGGCGAAGATGTTGGATGTGCTCGGGGGTGTGGTAGACTTTTTGGAGATGTACCGGATGTAATTAGTGATATCACGTGTTGGCGCACCGGCTGATGACAATTCGCCTATCTATAATAACATTAACATTATTTAGGTACGTTTCCTGCCCTGTCTGCCATGCTTAGAATTATGACCACCCATGTTGCTCCCAGAGTGTTTCAACGAAAAATGGCTCGTTCTGTCGTTACTGCCAATACCAAATCTGAAGTAACCCCCATGCTGCGTTACCAAGCATCACTCCCTACATTACCTATTCCGACTCTTCAATCCACCGGTACAAAATATTTAGAGACAGTTCAGCCCCTCTTGACCCCAGACGAGTTTTTGAAAACTAAAAGTGTGGTTGAGGACTTTGTCGCGTCACCACTTGCGAAGGCTTTGCAGAAACGTTTACAGGCCAGGGCAGATGAACCTGGAATGAAGAATTGGTTGGCGGATTGGTGGAATGATGTGGCATATATGGGATATAGGGATCCTGTTGTGGTGTTCGTCAGCTACTTTTTCGTCCATGTCGATGATCAGTTCAGAAGAAATCCTGCGAAGAGAGCTGCTAGTCTCATCAAGGCCATGCTATCTTTCCGAGAACTCGTTGAGAGGTGAGGCAAAGACACAACTTTGAATCGTTTTTTTCTCACTTGATCCACAGCGAACGATTAGAACCTGAGCAAGTGCGCGGTAAACCACTTTGTATGGCTTCTTATAAATGGTTATTCCACTCCTCACGTTATCCCGCTAAACCTTCTGATACGGCTCTCAAATTCGAGGCGAAAGAAAATAACCATATCGCGGTTCTTCGGAAGAATAAGTTCTTTATCGTTCCGCTCGTCGACCCCACTGGTCGAGAATTCTCAGCTGCTGAGCTCGAATTCCAGTTTAACAGGATTATTTCTGCTGCGGGCGAGATACCTGAAGAATACCCTGTTGGTGTGCTTACAAGTGATAATAGAGATCATTGGACGGGTGCAAGGAAAATTCTTATTGCAGCTTCACCGGATGGCAGCAATGAGGAGGCACTGAGGAAGATTGAGAGCGCTATGATTGTTGTTGCCCTAGATGATACTAAGCCTATAACGAGAGAGGATATCAGCTGGGGAGTGTGGACTGGAAACGGTCGTAACAGGTTTTACGACAAACATCAACGTATGTGGTTTCTCTATCTACTACAATCGAATAACAGCGTGGTCTAGTTATTGTCTATGATAATGGTCGGTCTGGATTCCTCGGTGAACATTCTTGTATGGACGGAACACCGACACTTCGCATGAACGAATTTATTCTCGCCACAATTTCTAGTGGTAGGATCAACCTTGGCCCTGCCACCATCCCTGACCCATCGTCCATTCCTCCGCTACAACAACTCACATTCCAACTCAACGACAGCGTCAAATCTTGCATCACTGCTGCCTCGTCTCGATTTGACACCCTTATCTCCAAACACGAGTTGAACGTTCTTCATTACGAAGGGTATGGCAAAAACCTCATGAAGCGATACAAGTTTTCTCCGGACGCGTGGGTTCAACTCGTCATGCAACTCGCTGACCACAAGCTCTTTGGTCGACCTGGTGTTACGTACGAGTCTGCTCAAACTCGGAAATTCCAGCTTGGTCGTACGGAAGTTATTCGAAGTGCATCTAACGAGAGTAAAGCATGGGCAGAGGCTATGCTTGACCCTGATGCATCACGCGATCCTCTTAGACTTAGAGACCTCTTTTCAAAAGCAGTTTCTCGACATATCCAATATTCAATGTGGGGGGCAGACGGTCAAGGTGTTGATCGTCACCTTTTCGGTCTCAGACGTATGTTGGCAAAAGACGAAGCTTTACCTGAAATCTATCAAGATCCAGCATTCTCTAAATCGAATCACTGGGAAGTGAGTACGAGTCAGCTGAGTTCGAGGTACTTGGATGGATGGGGATATGGTGAGGTTGTGGAGGATGGATATGGGTTGTCGTATGCGATTGGAGATGATTATGTGAGGTGGACGATCACGAATCTCAAGGAGAAGCAGAGGGGGGCTGAGTTGAGACATTATTTGGCGGAGGCGGCGACGGATGTGAGGAAAATGCTCGAAGCTGCGGAGAATGTTGACAAGGAGAAGGCACAGTAATATAGATGAATCAGTATATAATATGATAATGCAAGTACCAGTGACAATTATTCTGAGGAGCGTTGAAGAAACATGGATCGTGGTATCTAATTAGACACCTTTCTCAGTTCATCATTACTGTCTTGCAATTTCTTTCTCTGACATACATGTTATAAGGCGTGCTGCCAGGTCTCAATGTTTCTCCATATATCCATTTTATTAAAAGCTCAAGCTTCCAAGAATCACACGGATGCGAAAACTTCATGAACACATATTTTCACTATCCTTCCTCATTCGAAATAAAATAACGGGAGATATGTCAAGATGAGATATCTCAATTTATTGGCTTCGGTCTTCCTGTTCAAACGATGGCGGTATCCTTGTCATATAGAGTCTGCCTGCATCATCCCAGAGGCGAAGCACTTGGATGGAAAGTCCGAATAGGTGTGATCCTCAGAACTTTACTCACAGCTTTGTATTCGAGGATTCTGGCCATTCTTGAGTTGTTCTATCATGAGTTTTTTCTAGCAGAGTTAATGCGGAGACGTCATGCCTTTGGACAAAAATACTAATGAATGTTTTGATCGACTGGTACTCTGAAGTTGCGGATTTTCCATCTGAATGAACTTACAGGGTATCCGTAGTGTCGTAGCCCAATACTAGCGATCGAACATGATTTTAGCTAACTTAATTTAATGGTACTCAGGATAAGTAGAATGTCGGCTCCTCGGGTTTTTGAGAAAATAGTAGCAGACTGTGACAGGTCGTGTAGACTTGACAGTTGAGAGGACACCACACCATTAGGCGACTTGACATCCCAATTCAAGCGGCGACATGACAAAATATCCACCGTTGTGAGTCGACCCAGGTTCGAACTGAGGACCTTCTGTGTACCTGGGAATTAACCCTGTTAGACAGATGCGATAACCAACTACGCCATCGACCCACGTTACAGATAATTGAGAACTGATGTATATTAGTTACTGCTGAGTGACTTCTGAATCCACGATTCACCGCGAACTATTTACGCGAGAGTATTCCAAAAATCATAGTCCATCTCATGGCTCCTCCACACTCTATCCTCCTATATTACCACTCTACAAATGTGAAAGAAGAAAAGAGGCATGGACCCATTCCCTTTTTTTACTTGCCAGTGCGGATGTAGCTGCGCAAGCTGCTGGTGCACCCGTCGCTGCCAGTTTGGTTAGAGAAATCAATCTCGTTCACTTGGCTATATCCTATTATACCCAGCCTATTTTACTTCTGTTTTTGTCTCTTTCGTATAACATGATTTGTATATCTATCAGAGGTAATGAGCCTCCGCAGTCAGTAGACTACCGCAGACTCTGTACGTACACCGCGTTACAAATTATTGATAAAAAAAACCGTGCTATTTGTCCTCGGTAGATCGTAGTCCTTATCTCCTGCAATAGGATTAGCTCTGTAATTCGCGATACTGTATTCTGAGAGACGTGAAGTCCCAGGATCAGCACCAAATATTCCTCAAGGTACATAGATGGTTGTTATGCTCCAACTCTAAACGTTTAGCCTGTAAGGACTGCAAATAAACACACTTCTAAATCGATGGATCATCCTTGTGAGTTGACATGAATAAGTACTCTATCGTTATTCTAGTGCAGTCGCTGAAAAGACCATAAAGCAAGCTTCTGAGGTAATACCATCTCGATGTTCGTACAATATTCACTCTGAGATTGAAGCTTTCTGCTTAGCGAACACGTGGATATGTGCAAGTCCTGGAACACTCTGCAACCTCTATAGAGACATCAGTCTTGAGAGTCAAAAAGGGGAAGTATTGTCATACTCACAGGTGGATTGACAAACCAGGCCGTCTCCCAGGCAGCTTCGTTCCATCGCCTTCTCACAAACTCATGAACCTCACTTCCAGCACGTTGAACCAACGCTTCCTCCTCTTCTGTCCCTCTCTTCGACACCTTCATCGTTTCTAGGGTGATGCCCCACTCTGCCAAGGCAGGTAGACAAGATGATAGATGTACATCAGGGTCAGGTGGGGGAGAACTGTTGCCAGTGAATCCCCATAAGCCATCTTGCTCAATGCGGGACTTGATGGAAGGAGGAACAAGAGTCTCATGGTAAATTGGAATGCGGGTCCAAATGAGGGTATGCTCAACTTCAGGAGGAACTGTGAGAAAGCTCAAGGGGAAATCAGCAAGCGTCAGAACTACCCAAACCCACCAGAATAGGGCCAGTCATTTTGTATGATGCTCACATATTCCACAGGAATGTCGCTACAGAAATACTCTGGGGCACTCGGTGGAACAGGCGGCAAGTCTTTCACACCCGAAGATTCTGTCAAAGTCACCAATGCGGTGGTAGCCGGTTGGCTGTCCAAGGCCGAGGTTAACAACGATAATGTGTCTGGTTTGCCCCACTGTAAACGGTAATTCAGTAGATAATTGACTGCAGACCCCGAGCGTCATGAGCCGACGTCAAATTTTGGGCGCAGATGGACGTACCTATGGACCCGTAACGCTCGATTATTCCAACTGACCATTCATTATAACGCACTTGGAGTTTCTTATCACGTTTCAGTAGTCCGAGATCTCTGTAAAACGTAATTTAGGCTTAAACAAGTGATTAGGTGGGAGGAGAAAAAACTGACCCAGAATTAACAAACGTCTTCAACTGCTCCCATGTAAATTTGGCCGGATAATAAACTTGTAATTCTTCTCTTGTTGGTGGGCCTTTACGTAGAGGAACGTCTTTAGTCATGAGATCAGTTTTCAGATATTGAGCCGGCTGGACTATCTCAATTGTCATGCCGTCTATCGTCTATACAATGTGTCTAGTATATGAGGAAGTGAGAATGAAGGAGTAGTCAGTTGCTCTTGGGAAGAGGTACAATTATTTAGTATCCCGTGATCCTATCGCTGTCAAAATTTGATCGCCTAACGTATCCTGTCTTTGTCACCATGTCAAGATCTAATAACGATCGAGCAAGAGCAAGAGGTGGTACAGTAAGATCTCGCGGGCGTAGTCAAGGCAGATATCAGCCTTCAGGACAAGAAGACCGTCTCCGACGTCGAGGTGGATGGACTTTTCCAGGGGAACAGAATCCGACAATGTCAGGTAGACAGCAGATGGAGCTCATGCCTTCTGTCAGTCGCAGCAGCGGCCTGGACAAGGGCGGCGATTCGTGTGTCTTCTTGGATCTTTGGTTCCAGTCATTGTTCACATGAAATGAGACTTAGCGATCTAGGTTAAAGGACTACAAAGTACAAGAGGAATATCGTCGCTTCATTGAAGAGAAAGTAAGATTGGGAATTTTTCTTATCTCTTGGACTCACGTTACCCCTTATAAGATAGGTCGAGAAACTGGTCAAACGCCTTGACAAGCTCGACTCTGAAACCGAGAATACAAGAAAGCACAGAATGGAAGAGCAGGAGAATGTCCTTATCTTATTCCGTATGTCAGTCTCTCTTCGGATCGTAAGTAAGTACCGAAAGGATTACAGGTAAACTGAGGGAAGGAATCTCATCTAGTGGTCGAGCTGACAGCTTCAGCACGGAAGGTTGGCCAGCTCTTCAGAAAACCTAGAGGGGCCAATTGCTCAAAAAAGACTTGCAGTATACGAGCGATCTCTCTACCTTTCTATTCTCTTTGTCTCTCAAAAGCATACCACAGCCATCGTACTTGCACTACTAGACGATATCTACCCCAAAGTGGATCTGACCAGTCCAAAACTCAAATCAACGAACCACTCACATCACCGACACATCTCTCTCATTATTTCCTTGATCAATCATCTCGTCACACAATACCCCTCCCAGATCCTCTACCGTCAACAATATGTTTCTTTGCCAAAGGACTGGATACCCCTGCCCACCCACAAATGGCTGGATTCCCTGACTTGCAGTCTACGTTCTGGAAATTACTACAAGATCGGATTTCTAACGAACGAGAAATATATGATGTCGGCGCTTCAACTTTCTATACACACAGATACTTCAGAAGCAAGCGTGCCCACACAACTTCACGACAATCTGTCTATCCGAGCGTTCAAGCTAGCGATAGATTCCTTACTAGCAAAGACGAGAGCCAGTGCGTGGAGAATTGTGCGGTCGGCGTATAGGGAACTCTGGTTAGAAGAATCCTACAATACGCGTCGGTGGCTCTGTGACTCGTTGGCCATGGACTCATTAAGATCTTTGGAAAGCTTTGAAAAGTGGTTGGCCGAAGCAGAAAAGTTGAATGAACTAAGAAGGAAGGAAGGGACAAAAGACAGATGGATTGTCATGAGAGTACAGTGATATATTGATAGTTCTCTCGTCCCTCATCTGTTCGTTTGCTATGAATCTCAATCGCTTGTTAGTCTCATATTGGTATGTTTGTAGTGTTGAGTGGGGTATTACAAGTAAGCTATAAAGAATTCTCATACTGTCGAGACTGCCAATCCACCATTCACCAGGAGTTGGTAGTTTAGATCTGACTCTGCCCAATTATTCGCCATAGCATAATCTATAAAAGTAGCAGCACCAGACGTGCAAGCGACCTTGCAGATCGTTGCGTGCAAAGCAAGCAAATTACGACTCGGACTTGGAAAATATTCAGGATCTTGGGTTGACAGTCGCACGAATCCGGGCATGCGTGGGGGTAGATTACACAGGAGATGCTTCACCTCATAAAAATCGCTCTCCCCATTCTATGATGCGCGAAATGCGCATTGTCACAATCAATCAAGTTTCTAAAAAGGAGGAACTCTGGAACTCACCACAGGTTCAAGGTAGATGGACAGTTGGTCGAAATGGTCCTTTATGCCTTTCTCCAAGGTCAGGACGTTGGTCAGAGAATATACTTTCTCCCCAGTAAATTCGTGGATATTATGATGGAAGAGCTTCAGCAGGGTCGATATAGTGGTAGAATAATCAAGCTAGACACCCGATCGACTCGGTCAACAATGTCATTTCCTAAAGTAGAACTACAAACCTTTGAAGGTCTTTCTGTCACAGTGAAGAACTTAGCTGACGGGATGATATAGGCACACTCGGTGAATATCTCAGGGCCTTCTCTAGTATCAGGGGGTATTAAGTCAAGATCTCCCGTTATAGCACATTTCCCGTGATCTCGAAGAAAGACCTGTCGCGAGAACAATGAAGAGAGAGACAATAGTGATAGCAAGACAATGGTGGCTCACAAGCTCTTTCGCATGAGTGTGATTTTTGGGGGCTTCAGTTATTTGAGCTGGCAAATATCTTTCAGGAGAATACATCGGCGGATAAGTGCTGCTATTCAATAGTTGACCTCTGCATGCCTTGACTGCAAAAAGAAGAAAAAAAAAGACAAAACAACATTAATATATATAGAAGAATAACCATCACCAAGAAAGAGAGAGAGAGAACTCACAAGGCAAAATGACATGTCGTTCAACGAGTTGACCAAGCATAACCAGCACGAGTGGATCATCCTTGATACACAGAATAGAATTGGCAAGATAAACACGAGCACTGTTCTTGTGTGCATAAAGTAACAAACAACCCAAAATCCTGATCCAGCGCCTGTCATTCGCTGAATCGAGCTCCTGCTCATACTTGAGACAAACGTCATAGGCACTTTGAGATCTCGGTTGCAGCATAAATTCTTGCTCTGGGGTTAGCACACGACGACGACTCATAACGAGTTTTTATCTGATGTGGTCATAATACAACAATAGACGTTCCTAATATATATACTTAACTTGATTCTGTATGACTAATCCTTCTTCCCCAATCTTTTCCCCAATCGTGCCTGATCGGATCACCAGTTCAAGCGCCTTCTCAAAGATGAAAATAAATAGATTCACTCACAACTCGTACGTAGCTCAAAGACGAATCGAAAATCGAAAACGGTTTCAATCCCATAAAAAGAAACCCAGTCTAAACAGCCACGCTTCCCCCTACCCCTGATATCATAACTTGAAAGCATTCCAAGCTTCACTCAACACCCCAAACACACCCTGCGCAATCATCCTTTGTTCCAACGTCGAATTACTCGGATTCAACTACAATCAAAATCATTCAACAAAGAAATAAAAGACAACAAGGGGAAGGAAAAAAAACAAACAAAACAACAAAAGACAACAAGACGCACTTTATCAGGATGAAGTCTACCCACAGCCTTCATATATCTCATTTTCACCTGCGCAGGCATCACCAACTCATGCATCCCCACTTTCACCGCCCTATCCTCCGATCTCACCAACTCCTCCCAAAGCACACTCTCCAAACTCGCAAGCAAAGCACGAATATTATTCTCTTTCCCATTCTTCCAACTCGACAGTCTAGCATCCACGGCGTCCTTAAGTTCGTGTTTCGCTCGATCTTCAGCCTCTGCTGCAGCTGTACTCGTTCGTAACGCGTTTAACGCTGGTGATGGTTTATCTACTACGGTTGTGGATGTAATGGGTTGAGAAGAACGAGGTTGTTTGGTAGTAGACGCCGAGGAGAAGGAAAAACCATGCGTCACGTTAGTTCCGCTACCACCTGTCATCCTCACACAACGCCCAACACCTCTTCCAGCTTCACTTCTCACACTCTCATTCCTAACCCATGCACAACCTCTCAATAAATCCCAATCATCTTTCGCTTTGTTCCATTTCTCAAGGCCCTCGTATGCTTCAGCGCGCCGTTTGATAGCTTTTGTGAGACCATCAACTAAATCGACTACTTCCTCCTGAACAGGACTGGAATCGGTGATCGAAACGACAAATTTCGCATAGTTGACATCCTCAGAGGGATCCCAAGTCACCTTATCTTGGTTCGAGCTAGTACCGGAAGTATTCAGGTCATCATCGGAGATCAAGCAATTGGTCGTGATAAGCCCAACGACATCGATGCAATCTCTGATCGTACCATTGATATCACCAGTCTTCATCCGAGCATTGGCACGATTATTCAATAACAGCACAAAATACAGATTATCTTTGCCACATGACGACGAACGTAACGAGTCGATAGCGCGTGTGTATAATGTCTCGGCATTGCCAAACTGTCCAAGCTTGAATGAAGCATTAGCTTCCGACTTTAGAGTCGCGATAGACGATGGAACTGCAGACGTATTGCGCTGATACTTATATGTCACTTCTTGACTTTCTTGTCGGGGGCGTTCTGTCGAAGAGGAAGATTGTTGTCGGGATGGTGTTGACGAGAATGAGGTTTTGGATGTGTCGGGAGCGAAAAGGTCAATTTCAGGTTCTTCTTTAGGTGGTGATGTGGTTGCCACCGTTGCTGTAGCTTCACGTTCTCGTGCGCGTTGACGCTCCTTCTCACGCTGACGATCCGGTCGTTTCGGGATCCACACTTCTGGCTCATGATCCCTTTTACCATTGTCGACATCGTCTCTGAATGCATCTTTGGGTGAAGCGATACCAACGTCCATACCATTACCTTCCTCAGGCTGCTGCAGCATCCATTTTGGTTTCCCTGTCCCTGCCCTCCCAGAATTACTCCCACCACTAGTAGCGGTAGAAGTTCGATACTCTTCAACAGCTTTTTGTGCTTGCTCCTTCTTCTCTTTCAAGAAAATAGATGCTTTATTGAACATCCCTCTACTGAACACACTGGCTTGTGCCAGGAGTTGTTCAGCTTGTGCTTGGATATCACTAGTACTGCTAGAAGGAGAAAATGTTTCGCCATGACGTTGCTGTTGAGGTAATTCCCGTTCACGATCACCTCTACTACGAGGAGAAAGTGCTCTCGCAGGAACTGTACTATCAGCTTGCCGAATGGGAGTACTGCGACCACTGCCGCTGGCATAAACACCCTCAGAAGCAAGCAGTTGTTCGACAGCAGCTTGTGCATCGTTGTCATTTGCGGCAAGCGCTGCTTTGGCTTCAGGTATTGAGAATCCCATTTCGACAACTTGGCCCAAGACGTGAGGCGGCGGAGAAGCCGCCCGGCTTTGGTTTTGCATCCGGAGTGGGGCGGATGATGGCGGCGAAGATGAGAGGTGTTGATGTGAGGTCTGCTATGAGCCAATGTCAAGTCGGATCAGGAAGGTTAGTGGGAGAATTAACGTACCTTGGATTGAGGAGGTTTATTGAATACACTCATGAAATCATCGTCATCTCCTTGTCCTTCCCTGTCACGATCTTGACCATTCAATGATCCATCTGCAAGATTTCCAAGGTCAAAAGAATGAGAATCCATGTGAGTTGGTGTTTGGATCCGGGTGTTGGTAGTAGAACTAGAGGAAGATGTAAACTCGTTGAGATCCCAAAAGCTCCCTCCACCAGATAGTTTTGCTGGTTGCTCTTGAAGACTGTCCGAATTCCAGGTGTCAAGGTTGTTAGCTGGTCTAGTATTTAGCTTATCTTGAGATGAAGTTGTGGCGGTAGGTCTTCCCAGATCCTTGAGACCCCAATCATCTACATCGTCGGCCAGTCCCTTGGACACAGATGCAGACAATGATTTCGGCCCTTTTGATGTCAAGCTGTCACTGGCACTAAGCGAGTCCAAGCCAGCCCAAGTGAGGTTCTCTTTCTCCTGTTGCTTCTCGTGTGCTCTTATCTTATCTTTTCGCTGCTGGTCAGCCAAGGCCGTTCTTTGTGCAATGGTCAAGTTTGATTGAATTGTCGACACAGAAGAAGAAAAAAGGTCTGAGAAAGCATCGGCTGTAGATTTACGCTGCTGCTTGCGTTGGTGAGGTTGAGGGGGTTGTGGCGCGAGTGTCGAGGAAAGAGCAGACGAAGAAGAGGGCGCTGTGGTGGAGGTGGAGGAAGAAAGGAGAGCAAACAAATCTTGTCCGCCCTGTGGTCGACGTTGTCCTTGTTGTCCTTTTTGTTGTTGTTGTGCCAGAGAAGATACTGTCTGGGGCTTTTTCTGAAGAGAAGAGGAATTCCAGAGATCTGCGAATGAGTCGGACATGGCTCGACAAGGGAAACAAGTAGTGTTTTCCCACGCACTCTTGTCTCTTGCAATGATTTGGTATTTTGTTCACAGTTTACTGGCTTCCTTGTGCTGTGCTGCTAGGCTCTACGACGCGGTTTGTTTTTGGGACTGGGTCCTGGGCTGCTAGCCATAATCTTCCAGCATGCCAGGATGGATGAGATCATTTATTCAAGTATACCGTACAGCATGTCCTTTGGCCTGGATTTGATAAACACCAGTATCCCCTTCCTCGTACATGGAGTGCCTCAGCCATTATGACATATCTACTGAACCCAGATCATAGATTTGATGGCACCAGGCTCAGTTTCGCGGAGGAAAGTTAACAGATGACCGGTTATCACTTGATACTTGTGACATCAACTCACCAGAGCCATTCAAACAACAATTTGGTAGCAATATTATGTAGTATCCAATTGCTCTGGTTAACAATTCCCAATGCTCATTCGTGACACTTGAAGAACACTCCTATTGGCCGACACCTCCAGCCATATCCATTATTTACAAACATGGTTCCCCAGCTCCATCTACAACCACTCTGCCTTGTGGGCATTCAGTACTAACGGCGCCTCTCCCTCTACACATGGCGTCACACTCAACACAGCAGGATGTCGCAACGCAACCAACTCCCTCCTCTTCTGCGAAGAATTGACCTTGTACTGCGTGACGAAAGCTTGCACTTCAGGATGCATTTCCGGCGCCAATTTCGGTGGTAAAGGTCTCCCTTCACCGAATGCTATCTCAGGTGGGATCCGACCTAGAAACCGGAGGTATTGTGCAACACCAGCAAGAGACACACCAACTTCCCATGAACCTCCTTCCTATACTGTTCGTTTAGAATGGTATGAGAGACAGAGGTATGAATGAGCATACGTACGGTGATTGACTTGCAAAGAGCTGTGATAATCCCAAATGCAAGGAGATATCCGCCTGTGTAGTCAAGAGCTTGATACGGAAAAGGCCGTGGATAGAGAGGAGAGGGAAGTGGTTCGCCTGGATGAGTAAATTCATGATAGGCTTGTGCTTCAGCGTGATTGAGTCCCGTAGCTGTTTGCACGAGCGAATCAAACTGTGTAATTCAGAAAATCATCAAACAGTGGGGGGATTGTCAATCATACATACACACCCCTCGACGATCTTTCCAGACACCTTCCCATCCCCATGCGCAAAGGTTTGCACTAATTATACCAGGCTTCATCTTGTTCAACTCATCAACACTGAATCCTTTGGCAGCTAATCCGCCTGGTCGATAAGCCTGGAGAAACACGTCCGCTGCACTAACCAAGTTTTTGAGAACAGCACAATCATCTGATCGAGTGAGGTCAAGTTGAGTCGTTCGCTTCCCTCTGGAGGTGTCTATATCTAATCCTGGTAGAGCAGGTAAGTTGGGAGATGTGATCAAGAGCGTATCTGCTCCATATGCTAACAAACGAGGATAAATCAACAAGTCTCAAGGTGAGTCAGGACTCACCAGCCAGCGCACGCCCTGCAACAGGCCCAGCAAGGACCCGACTGAGATCTAGCACACGTATATCACTCAAAGGGTTGGTGTCACTCTTCGCGATCGTCCTTTTCGGAGCGTCATTGGTTCTCACGACGCTTACGGGTAGTTTATCGACGAGCGTTTTGGCATGTGGGTGTTTATCCCACTCTTCAAAGGTCCTATATGCAGAAACGCACATGCCACGAGAAATAGCGACTGATTCAAATTCCAAAGCTTTCCATTGCACCAAAGCGGCAGCAACTTGAGCTTTTGTTGTGGTTGGGGCATCAGGTAGGGACAGAATATCAAGAATACCCTTTCTATGGCTAGAGATCGCAAAAGAAAGTGGGTATTTTTGTCTGCGAGGAAGAAGAAGGGGGCTTACTGAGGGAAATTGGTATGGATACGAACAAAGCTTTTGTCTTTGGTCGGATAAAGTCCCGCTATGGAATCCCATATATCTGGGCCACTCTGTCCATCAAGAGTGTAATAACAATGGCTCTCTATAAAACAGTTGGAAGTTTCTGTCGAACAGATATGATGATCACATACGGAATTCGAGAGAGGCATGCCGAGCATCGACAGAAACATCTTGTCGAACACCATTCTTGAGATAATGCAAGTAAGCAGAGGCGAGTCCAGTGACTCCGATACTAGCCTACGACTAGAAATTGCGATTTTTCAGAGCTGGGGGATAGAAGATATGGAACCCACCTGGGCCAAGGCTCCTATCCTGAAAGAAGAGTTGATCGCAGTGTCAGAACTACCATTCAATTTCAAATGCTCCAAAAAATCAACCGGCAAGCCCTGTGCAAGCCATAGATCTCTGGCAATGTCCAGAGCATTGATCATGATCAAAAGTAAAAGTGATCGTGATCTTCCACGTGACAGTGTTTGCGGCAAGTTCCGTGTTTGGGTGAGCGTGTCCTTCCGATACCTCTTTAGAAAAAAAAAATCGGACAGAATGGTTTCGCGAGCTCTCCTCAGCCGTGTCCTGAGATCTGTATGTCAATGCCGATTTTCATGACCACTTTTTTGAAATTAAATACGACCAACAGCGACCACTCTCTCTGCGGTCTTTTGCAACGGTCCGCAACCCTGGTTCTCTAACAGAGGTCTCGACGTTGCCAAATGGCCTCACAGTGGCCACAGAGTCCCACCCACATGCACAGACTGCCACAGTCGGTGTCTGGATCGATGCCGGCTCGCGCGCAGAAACCGACAAAACCAATGGAACAGCTCATTTTCTGGAGCATATGGCGTTCAAGGGCACTGGCCGCAGATCACAACACGCTTTGGAACTAGAGGTCGAGAATCTCGGTGCCCACCTGAATGCGTACACTTCCCGTGAACAGACTGTTTACTACGCCAAGAGCTTCAGAAAAGACGTTGGTGCTGCTGTTGATATCATCTCAGATATTCTGCAGAATTCAAAGTTGGAGGCCAAGGCCATCGGGAGAGAGCGTGATGTCATTCTGAGAGAACAGCAAGAGGTTGACAAGCAACACGAGGAAGTCGTCTTTGATCATCTTCATGCCGTCGCTTTCCAGGGCACGTCGCCTCCCTCTTCTTTTACAGTTTTTCTTCTGATCACATTTATATTAGGTCAACCTCTCGGTCGCACAATCCTTGGACCCAAAAAGAACATTCTTTCAATAACCCGTCAAGACCTGTCCTCTTATATCAAGACCAACTACACTGCCGACCGCATGGTGCTCGTTGGTGCTGGTGGTGTCGACCACGGTGAACTCGTCAAGCTAGCTGAGAAACACTTCTCCTCCCTCCCTGTCTCCCCCAATCCCATCCCTTTCGGTCGCCTCTCGCATACCAAACCTACTTTTGTTGGTTCCGAAGTTCGTATTCGGGATGACGAAATTCCTACTGCCAACATCGCCATCGCCGTTGAAGGTGTCGGCTGGAGCTCACCCGACTACTTCCCTATGATGGTCATGCAAAGCATTGTCGGCAACTGGGATCGAAGTCTTGGTCTTGCCTCACTCAATTCTTCCCGTCTCTCTCATATCATCTCCCAACATAACCTCGCAAACTCGTTCATGTCGTTCTCAACTTCATATTCAGACACTGGTCTCTGGGGTATTTACCTCGTCTCGGAAAACCTCCTTAATCTTGATGACCTCGTACACTTCACGCTCAAGGAGTGGACGAGGATGAGCATTGGTCCTTCAGAAGTTGAGGTTGAGAGGGCCAAAAGCCAGCTCAAGGCTGCTCTTTTACTTGCGTTGGATGGATCAACTGCTATTGCTGAAGATATCGGAAGACAAATCGTGACCAGCGGAAAGAGGCTTACACCTCAAGAGATTGAGACTGCGGTTGATGCCGTTACCCCTGACGAGATCAAGCGGGTTGCCTCGAAATATCTATGGGATAAGGACGTGCGTAACCTACTTGACCTCTTGTGACGTTTGTACTGATGAGGCATTTTAATAGTTTGCTCTTGCCGCTATCGGAAGCATTGAGGGTCTTCTCGATTATAACCGTATTCGTGCCGACATGTCATCCATGATCTTCTAGACGTAAGTGATTATTTTGTATCGTTGTGACTCACTCACTCATTCAAGTTTGTGTGCAGCGGCGTATCATTTTAGACATTGAGAGGACAATCATGGTTGGCATCTCGATATATATTCTCTTTCCTTTCATGCCTGTAACACACTCGCTCATATTTCGTCCCAATGCATGGCTCACTGTCTGGACCAGCGATTCAGCTGCAGGCGACTATCAGATAAATTCATATCCCTTGCCTTGAGAAATGTTGGTAACCCTATATCTTTTTATGTGCCAAGACCTTGTTTCATATTACTAAGATGCTAGTAGTGAAACTAAAACAGATTTGAATGGGATGTTCAGTAGTGGAGCCACTTGGGATGACGGGTCGTTTGGAAATGGAAAAGATTAGAATGAGGCAACTGGGCTGTCTTACTGTGAACTTTAAAAATAGTGGCACCCGTGATTGAAAAGTGATCGGCTTCCCGTTTAATTAGAGACAGGCTTCGTGACAGGGTCAAGCTTTTTTTTTATATTCGCTTCCCGATGACTAGTTAATGGGACGGAACCCGAGTTAACTGCCGGATAGTCCACGTCTAATTCCTTCGACCCCATTCCAACCTAGTCTTTCTCTTTCTCTCTTTTCATTGCCCCTGTAGACAATTGCACTTCTTCATATCACCAGATATATGGAGTTATATGATGACCACCAACTCGGTGCAATCGTAAGTGCCTTTCAAAGAGGAACAACAACCTTCAAGGCAACCTCATTTATGATTTTTTTCAAAAACAAAAAAAAAGTTGGGGTGGATATCCATGGGATGCCGGTACACACCTCATCAGATCCTGACCAGGAGGGAGGGTAGACTAATTTCGCGTATTTATTTGTCCCAAGGATCGCGCTATACCTCCCCCAAATAACGGAAAACTACCGGCTTCAATCTGGCGAGGGCTTGAGCCTGATCTTCTTAGTGACATGGATTACAGGCGATATCTGTAGTCTTGGTGGTGTCCTTCTAGGAAGTTGGGGACCTGCTGTGATTTGGTTTTGGGCCTATGTGCGTTTTTCGTCGAATGTTCAAAGCTGGAACCACCCACCCACCCACTCATTCTTTTTTTTTTTCATTCGCCTCTGTCAAAAAAAAACAAAAAGTGCTTACTATCCGACTTCTTCCTCCTCACACAAGTATATTACTATCGATGGAAACGCTCTTGTTACCCAATCGGTCCATTATCTGACTTTCCAGCGCCAAGAACAAGCACACCCGCATTCACTAGTAGCGAACCTGGCTATGAAAGATATATTGACGAAAGCGAATGTGAATATGATGAATACGATTACCTGATTCACGATCTCAGTTCTCGAAGGCGAAGAACTGACATCTCTGAAAGGCAGGATACCTTACTTTGGGTAGTCCTCAGATCTACTCTATGTTTGGTAGCGATTTCAATGGCAGGTATCGTAGCTTGGTGGGTAGATAAATCGTATTTCGTCGTCGGTAGCGGAGGGATCAAGGGTAGTGTGACAAAGGAAGGAATAGGGATGAGGCAAGCGATGGAGGCTCTGACACGACTTGTTCCTGAAGGCAAGCCTGTCTCTGAGAAAGAATCATGGAGAACTCTGGTGTGGTCGGGGAGACTTGTGATACATGCCTTTGGATTCGCGACTCCTATATTGCAGGTAAGTTCAAACAACTCTCATATTCGAGGATTGGTTAGTATAAACTGTGTTATTTTTTTCCCCTAGTTCTTTGGCAAGCTTTCACAAATTGGTGCGTTTCTTCAAGAGTCCCCCTAGCAAGGGCACTCATACCAGGCCCTTATTCAGTCAAAAACTTTCAGACGAGATGCCAAGGTCTTTCTCTTAGTCTTTACCTTTTCATGATGTTTGGAGATTCTGCATACGTCTTATCGACAATCTCTCGGTCCCTCCAGAAGGATGATATGTTTGAAAGTGTAGGCTGGCTCGCCGGATTCGGTTTGTCAAACCTCTTGTCTATGATGGTAATGCCGTTCTTTTCTGTTCTATTTCCTCATGCTTCAGCTGATTGTGTTAGATCATTGGGCAGATCTTGTATTACCAATACACTGACAGGGGAAGGACTACACATGCTACTCTACTTTTGCTTTAATCTCATTAATTTCATTGTGGACTGTGAGATCCTGCTTGTCGGCATGATACACTTATGACGTCATTGATAAGAAGCAGTGTTATGTTCATTTCGTGACTGACAATGCATTACGATTTGTCTTTACAAGAGCAGATAGCGACAACTCAAACAAAGCTGAGGAAAGTGATAGGGACCTTCTATCTATTTTCGCTCTTAATCAACCTCCATTGCGGAATCCAATCGTAAACCGGTTTACCCTGCATCCATTCAAGCTTGAGCTTGAAGCATCATCAGTAATCCTTTGAGTCATACCGACACCAAATAAATAAGAAATCACTCCACACTCACCCTATCCGAACTGTCCAAGTCGACATACAAATTCCCACCAGGAGGGCTCTCGGAGCTGGCAATTCTGACAGATAGAGAGAGAGAGAGAGAGAACCCATGTTCAGAGAAAAAGCAAAACTCAAAAGAATACCGAACAAGAGGAAAGGACATTACCCAACGAGTGGATCATTCGTCCGTGTATTGACTTCAATAAATTTCCAATGGTTCGACCCTTCGCTCGGTTTGGAGGTATGTATCACGATATCATCTCCGTATCGGTTGGTGATCCGACTCCAGGTTATTCGAGTCCCTTTGGCTGTGATCGTATAGGTGTCACTTTCAGGATGTCGTTGTACCTGCCACTGTAACATAATAATCCATAAAAACGGACAAGAAGCCAAAGCAAAAAAAAAAAACGACGCGGCTTACTTCTGTAGGAGGGAGAGTCGACGCCCCAGAAATGGTTGTGATCTGCTGACCATCGTATTCCACTACAGGGTAGTAATTGCGTATATGTTCCCCAGAAGAGTGAATCAGGTATAGTCCATCCTCTATAGGCATGAGGGTATCTCTTTGAAGAAGTGTGGAGATGATAGATAAGTTGAGATGTGTGTGCAAATCTGGCCCAAAAAGGTGAGCAAATTGATTTTGATCATATTTATAGTTGTTCAGAAGGCCAGAAACGGCAAGCAAGGCTCTCAGATTATATCGGAATCGCACTTGATAATGTCCGGCAGAGTACTCATCAAAGTGGCATCCCCAGACCCATTCGTTCGGAGAACCGTTGGATATCCATTTCAATCGATCCGAGGATGAGAAATTACCGAATAGTGACTCTTTCAAATGTCAAATAAACCACCGCTCGATGAATGAGAGCACCTGGATCCATCGGTAAACTCAAAACAATCATAATCTATGAATCGCATCGTAGTGTTACCAATCACTGAAATAGAGTATTCCGAGTGATGTATGAACCGTATCTTCAATGATGATGATAGACCCTCCCAAGGCCGCCTTGAATATAGTACAAGTCAGTTATTGAGTACGTGGACAATCTAGTAATCAAGTGACAATTCTCTGTCCATCCTCAAGGCACAGTGCAGTATACTTTTCATCCCAAACTTCTACCTTTGCATCAACCTGTGCTTCCGTGACCCTTCTCTCATAATGGCTGCCCTCAGCAACTTGACAAACCACACCACACCATATCCTGATCCTAGTTGGGCTGTTGCAGTGTCGAGTGCGACACCTAAAATCAATCGAGTCTCACTTCGGTTGTTCATTACTGATAACACATGCCACTACCCCACTAACTATTAAACGCCCACACTATACTCTTCTGGCTCTAGGCCTCTCGTAGACACACCCCAGCCAACGGGCCACATTTTAGGCCCTCCACGTCTTAGTACTAGCAATGGAAATGCTGAATCCGAAAAAAAACTTCTGTTGTTCAAGTTCTTAGTTCTATTGTGCCAGATAGACACACTTTTTACTTAAACCCAACACTAACAGGGGGAATTATACGAGGGAATGCGCCACACAACGAATCGGCCTTGTTTCTTTTTGGTAGTAGATTGAGTGGGAGTACAGATAAAGACTTATATCGAAGCTTGGATGGTCTATTGCCGCTAGAATCAGTCAGGAAATTTGGGTGTGCAGATTACGAGCCATCAAGTCGAAAAAGACGGCTGCGCGAACTGTTCTTCATTACTTATAGGGATTTATGTCGATTATTCCAGCAATTTTGCTTGCACGGTCTCTTGGTTCAATGTTCACAGTCGCGGTTCTTGAGTCAAATGTCACAAACAAAATCTTGAACCCATAGGTGACTTGATGTAGTATATCCGTCACTGCTTGACATAGAAGACAAGCAACCTAACCATTAAATAAGAGCTATGATGCAAGTGTCGGGAGCCTAGCACAGAAGAACACAGATCCCATTCAAGAATCTAAGAAAGTATAGACCAAAGATTTCATAATTACAGTGCTCAGACGTCACCCGATGTGGTAGACGACCGAGGGATAGAACGACCAGCGCGTTATTTAAACACTCTCAGATCGATGACGCAGGTAAGGCCCAGTTAAATCTCCGACTCGATGATCCATCTTCATAAAAGGGAAGGACAGACGAGAGTCTATCAACTTGATCATGACCATACATAACTGCCACCAAATCAAAAAACCGAAATGCAAATACAATATCTAATCCATTTCAAGTCCATCATTTCTCTCCAACCACGCCGCAACATCATTCAATTTCTGTCTTGGTATCCGCGACTTGAACCGTGATGCAGAAAATGAAGATAAGCCGAACGAAGAATTGAACGAGTTCATCCCTGCTTCTGCTCCTGTTTCCACCAACTCTGCCGTCTGCGTAGAATATGTAGTCGAGCTTGACGAGATCGCCACACTATCATTTGAATCCTTTTCAAAAGTAAATGTCCCAAGTCTCGTTCCTACCGGTCTCTTTCCTTCCTTCGGAGCAGAATGGTTTTTTTCATCCTGAAAAATCAACGGACCCGGTGTCGAAGTAGGCCTTTTCACTCCTTTTATATCATCAAGACTTCCCCTGCCTTGGCTAATCATGGTTGGTGCAGGTAGTTGAGAAGCAGAAGAAGACGGCTGCAGTGGTGAAGAAGCTACGGAAGCAGCTCTCCTCACCTTCCTCGATATTAGCAACTCTCTTTCTCTTTCTCTTGACTCTGTTGCACTCATACCACCACCTTCATCTGCGCTGTAGTAGTACAATTCTTGACCTGGCTTTCCATCTTGGTCTTCCCGAGGTTTGAGTTTTGGTAAGACTCTTCTTCCATTGGATGAGATAGACTCTCGTAAGCTAGGCGAATTTTCTTTTGTGAAGACCTTTCCTCTTGGTGGATCTCCACGGCGAGCATCTTTCTCCCTGTGTCCTTGGTCTCCAACGCCCGGGCCACCGCCGCTTTGAATAGGAGGGCTGAATGGTGAACCACGTATATTTCTATCTATACTCTGCGATCGCACTTTCAATTTATGTGCCGCAGGCGTTAGTCCGCTTGTACCAGCACTGCCTGATCCAGAAGCACCATCAGCTGCGTGAATAATGGGAGGCCTCATCAAAACGGGTCTGAGTGTCGGCACAATCTCCCTTGCCAACTCTCTCACAAGCACCGCTCCATCCGTCTTACTCAGCCTTTCCACAACATCCAACAACTCATACTTCTCCACCAATATGGTCTTATTCGGGTGTACCTCCACAACACTTCTCAATAACTTCAACAGATTAAGTCTCACAAGAGCTTTTCCTCCTCCACCACCAGCAGTATGGTTGTTGGGGTTGTTGAGGGGGTGAGAATGAGCATTGGTAAGACGCTCAACAATGCGCTTGAAAAAGAGCGAAGACTTTGCTATGGCGAGGATGAGAGGAGTAGAAATGCGCGTAAGTTTAAGGAAGGGATCGAGGAGGTTTTCAAAAGAGTTGGCTTTGGAGTGGACGAAACAGGACGTCAGGGCTTCAAGGGAGGATGGAAGGAGGAGTTGGTCTTCAATACGAGCTGTCTCATCTTGCAGCCTGTATGGATGCTCAAAAATGGGACCAAAGAGAATTAAGGATGCAGTAAAAACCTACCAAGACAAAATGGATTCCAAAGCGCTGACCTGGAAATAAGGATCGTCCAGTAATTTCAAATACATGTTCAATCCATCATTCTGCCATAACAGGTTCCTGCAACTCTTTCCTGCAGCAGCAAGATCACAAAGTATCGGGAGCGCAAATTGCTTCAGTGGTGAGCTGGTCTCAATGACCTTCTTTAAACACGGTATTATCCCAGCTTGAGCAGCTTCTTCTTGTCGGGTCTTATTCAATCTACAAAGATTGAAACATGTCTGAAAAATATGATTGGACATTTCGGCCGAATGAGGATCAAATGAGTGCTCTTCAAGTATGCGAATGAGTATTTCGATAGCATTGGCGTTCTGTAGAACTTCGAGAACCGTAGCGTTCATACTCAGGTGTTTAACGGCTTTGAGCATATGCACGAGACATTCGGGTTCGAGAAGCTCGCACGCTCGTAGAAGACCTATTTTATGATGATCAATATAAACATCTACTCTTGACAAGTCTACTCACGTCTAATGACCTGCCTCGTTCCCAGTGCATTCTTAACATGTACATCTGACTGTGAAACCTGACAAAATATTAACAGCGTCTGGATAATCTTCATTTTGGTCTCCAGTGTTGAATCTCCTCGTATTGCAATCACATTCAACAGCGCCAGAGAGAGAGGGTCCAATAAGCCCTCGCGGATGAACATACGGCAGAAATCGTTCTTTGTAGTCGGGCTTTGGAGTTCAAAAACACTGATGATTCCATCGAGCGCGTGGACGACGAGTTCTTCTTGTTCAGTGTAGTCTTCATCCAGAAGGTCAACGAGGACCTTGAGACCACGACAGCTGCGGGAGATGTGAGACACCCTAAGCCAGGAAACAAATACACTCACGATATGAACATTTGTAATGTGAGAACGGATGTATGACAGAGCAGTCGGATGAAATTCGAAGCTTCCAGTCGACAGTCCGAGGGGTACTTCTTGGAAGTAAACTCTGAATCATCTATGAGAGCAAATCTAAAGAGTCATGCTGCATACCCACCCATCATCACTGGAATACCACTGACAGCTCAGCTCAGCCTCAAACTCGCATTGATTCAGGAGCGACGTACCCGATCAAACAGAAACTCTCCAGAAAACCTATATCAGATGTTACGAGCTGGTTTTTATTTGGTAAACCATCGCAGTAAGTACAACCTCTTCTCAATCCATCATCACCTACCAAATTGACAATCTGCAATAATTTCATTGTAACATCTTTATGCTTTCTCGCTTCCAGTACCTCCAAGATCGCAAGCATACCATGCGATGAAACAAGCTGACCCTGCGTTTCCGGACTCTCTTCCATGATCTCAATCTGAATTTGACCATTAGTTTGAAGCACCGTGAATTAGAAAGTAGGATCCTACAATCTGAGTACATGCATTTTGAAGCTGAGACTCTGGCGCAGAGGGTGTGAGCTCATCGATGAGCTGAGTGACGGTGGTACATAGTCGAGCATACTTGTCGCGCTGAAGATTGGATTCAAGATCTTCTTCGGAGAATCCTTCGTCTATCTAAAGGGGCGAGAAGTAATTGATATTGCATTTGAAATGGGCCAAAACTACCTCGGCGAAAGGATCTTCTTCATCTTCTTCATCTTCATCCACCTCATACTATGTAAAACCCAAGTTGTTGTTAATGTTTCCTAAAGGATATTGAGTGTCACACTTGCATTAGATTTGTTCGATAACCATGTATTCAACTTCAAACTCTGCATGGACGGTTCAACATCTGCATACAAACAACAAAACCCATCAGTCATTATCACAACAGCACTCTAATCGAATACTCACTCGCCCCATTAGGTTTCCCAAACACATCCTCATAGTCTTCATCATCTTCTTCTGCATACTTATCAAACTTCTCCAAATCGCTATTCAATGCATTGTTTTGAATCTTCTTTGCGTCTGTCCGCCCCATGGATCCGCTGCCGACAGAACCCGTTGAACGGTGAGTATTCATATTCCCATTCATCGTAGATCCCAAACTTGGACGTGACAATTTTCGAGGTAAACCGTGCATAGGGGCAGAGAACGGCCCAGGGGGAGCTGTGATACCGACAGTTTTGATGTCATCTGGGTGAAAGAGGCCTTTCCTGACCGGATTTTTCATCTAAAAGAGTAATGAGACTGGGTCTTCTCCGATAAGATATGGAAGATGCAAAGTTCACCTTGAAATTAGCGACTTTTTCTTGTAACCTTTCTTCATCTTCCTCAGGAGCCAGATCTGAATAGTCTTCGACAGCTGATACAAGCTCTTCGGAAAGAGATGCAGCTAAGGGAGCCGATCGTGCTCCAGGACTTTTCGTTGGTTTAATAGTTCGAGCATTGAGATCTTCAATTTTGTCTTCTTTATCCGATTCCTTCTCCTTCTTGTCCTCGTCAAGAGATGCACAATCTAGTTCCGGCACAGGAACCAGATCTCGAAAATCAGAACAGTGGATGCACAAGGAACGTACCTTGTAACTTCGTAAATGAGATCCCACCCTCAAAATCGTCATCCCAGTTATCCGTTTGTTTTTCCGGCGCTTGTAGCTGGAACGAAAGCGGTTGGATCTTCTCTACCAAGCCCAGACCTCCTTTGGTCAAATGTTGTTTAGTACTAGAGCCTGCTACAAATTTTCGCGTAGAAGGCCCTGTAGGGTGTAGAGATGAGGAAAGAGGAAATTCTGAATGACGCTGCAATGGTGACGTAGGTCGAGTATAACGTGGAGAGTTTTTTGAATGACGTGGAGGAGCTAATAAACATTCAGTTTACCAACGCATTGCATTTGAGCTCGGGGAAGACAGATGAAAAACTAGACATACATTTCAGTGCCTCGTTCCATTCCTGGACCTTAGCTAATGCTTCATCAAAGTTGTAATTGCTAGGCTTCTTTGTACCTTCGGATCCAGCGTTAGGTTCCGCATCACCTCCGGCTCCAAATTTTCCATCTGTGAGTTGTTTGCGTGCTGATATCATCCATGGATGTTTGAGCAGTTTCTTTGCAGATATCCGAAGATTGCTGTCCTTCTGAAAACATTGGTATAGAAAGTCCTTGACAATAGGTGATGCTCCATCAGGTATCGGAGGGCAGTCGTCTTGGACGATGCGGAAGAGCGCAGGCATGGGATCAAGGTCATGGTATGGAGGGTATCCTTCTAATAACTCAATAACGAGGCATCCAACGCTCCTGTGTATCGAATTATCAGTTTAAGGAATAAAAGCGGGTAGTACGATCGATGATACCAAATGTCGGAAGCTGTTGTTGCCCCTGATTGCTCAATAACCTCCGGAGCCACTATAAATCTATCAATCGACCGAAGGCAGAGAAGCTTTATGAGACAGACTCCAGTAAGGGCTTCCGACTACGGCAGCATTGACCGCCCCCCCTGCGGTCACATTACTGGCAACGCCAAAATCGGCCAATTTGACGGTGCCGTCTTTGTTCGTTAAGATATTTGCGCCTTTGATATCGCGATGGATCACGCCCTGGTCGTGAAGGTAGATCAGTCCTTCTAAGACTTGTGAAATGTATACAGCTACGAGATTCTCAGGAAATTTGCCAAATTTCTTGATGATATTATGGAGGGAACCATTCTCGCAGAATCTAATGAAACGTTATTCATGAACTTGACTGTAATCAGATGTACGCACTCTAGGATAATGTACAGATACTCCCTCGTTTTGACGAACCCTTTGTATTTGACTATATTTTCATGCTAGTAGACCTCAACAAACATTTTATACTTCTGTAAATATGGTCCTCACATTGAGGTTTTTCAGGAGGTCGATCTCACTCTAAACAACCGCAATCAGTGGATATCTAATATATCAAAAAAAGTGCACACCATACCATGATCTCGCCGAGCTCTGCCTTTGGTATATTGCTCAATTGGATCTCTTTCACTGCAACTGTTTCTCCTGTGGCCCAATTTAAAGCACCTATACTCCATCATCATCGCTTGTGCCCCTTGGGTGAAGTAAATGACCCGTACGATAAACTTGGCCAAAGGCACCCTTGCCAAGAGAATCACCGAGGTGCTAGAGAACGGCTGCATGAGCGACGCATACTACACTCAGAATATATGATACCGACGTAGTCATTAAGTGCCTTGGAGGTGTTCGTCTTCGGATTTGAGCTTGATGTTGATCGAGAATGCATCGTGTTGGAGTCCGGCAGTATAAAAGAGGTGGTAGGCTGGCGTAAGATAACACCCTTCGGGTTCAAAATGAGTTCGTCTGGCGTTGACCACAATCAATCTGTTCCAAGTACATTCCCGGCGTCAAATCCAAACAATCCACAATTAGTTTTCGCTGCAGTGGTCACATCATTCCATCCCATGCTATCAAGCAACTTTGTTGCCAAGTCCATCATCGTTCTCTTCCTTGCTTTCTAATGTTGATTTGTGGGCAGTTGGAAGGCACTGATTAGGTGTATGAGACCTGATTAATGAAGCAACTTTATATGTCTAGAATGTAGCTATTGATCAGATTTGTGCCATCACTCAAGCCTGATTTCCTTGTGAGTTTTTTCTGCTTCCCAGATTTAATAGTCCAAGATACCATTCATAATGCCCTTGTAGCTTGCTGCTACATACTATCAATTTCTGAAAGATAGATTAATTATTATGTGAGCATGAAATCGTGATACTGCCTCAGGGTTAGGGCCCACCCCTGGTGGGGCATACCTCAAGGTAAGGGTAGCCATCAGCTTGCCCTTGGTTCTACCCTTAATCTGAGCCAAGGGTGGGGTAAGGGTAAGGATAGTCACTGACTTACCCTAGGGTCACCCTTGGTGGGCCCTACTCAGAGTTAGAGCCCACAAAAGATTATATTATATGTCTCTGTCCTGGATCCTAGGTGACAAGAGGCCTAGATCAAGAACGGCAAGCTATATCACCTCTTCAGTAAAGCATTTTACCCTTTCTGAATTTGGAATTATGATCCAAGTTGAGTTCAATCTTTCGATGCTATGTATGTGTATTGGGATATCTACCTTCAAACTGCAATACTTTCCAACCTTTCCAGATTCAAGCTACAAACAAGTTGTTATAGGTGCCAACCAACCTACTCTGGACAATGGATTCTGGAGCTTGATCAGCCTCAAAATTTGACTGACCAGGCAAAAATCATGACTTTTATGATGCCTCAAACAGACGAAAAGCTATAACAATAAGTAAAATCCATATAATAATAAATTATCAATCTATGACTCCAAAAGTGTATATCGTACCAGCCCAAAACAATCCAAGTCTGGTTCACAAAAAGTGAATAGTGTCCATGGAAGGCGGAATAAAAAGATACTGATATACGGATCAAGACAAGATCTAAGAGGATGTCAGAGTCAGAGGAGACCAAGACAACAAGTGGCTACATACTGCCAGTAGAACAACCGCAACAACGATAGCAAGGATCAATGTGAGGCATGCAGCTCTCCGACCTGCTTTGCGCTGGTATTCAGCGGCAGTATTCAACTCTTCAGCTGCAGCCCCAGTATCAGCAGCAACGGAGGATATATTCAACTCAATATTGTCTGGGATAACATGTGAGTACAGCATTCATATTTACCTTGCGTGGTACATACCAATCATGGTTCCCTGTTGGCTCACGAGTGTACCTAGATCCTGGAATATCTCAGCGAGTTCGTGTATACCCGTCTCAATTTCTCGAATCTCGGCTTCTCGCTCTTGGATTAATGATTCTTGATATGCAAGCTCGTGGGGGGAAAGTTGGCTCTGTAAGATTTGAGCTTGTCTTTGCTCCTGAGGAGAAGGCTCAGGCTCGTCGGTATCATGATATTCATCCTCGACCGCCAGCTTCACACCTTGCACAACCGTCCTCTGCTTTTCTGCGCTTACTTGCTGTGCACGTTGGAAAGCTACGAGAGAAATTTGGAAATCATGTGAGATTTTTTGGAGGGCTGTCTTTTGGTTCGGCTGATATTCGATGACATGAGAATTAGAGTTAGATTGACCGCTGTTTTTTTGGAACAAACCAGTTTAGACTGAAGGCTTGAGAGCTGCTTTAAGTCCTCGGAGCCACGTTTCGCCATAGCACGAGTAGATTCTGTTAAATCGTGTCTGGAACAGTCCTCAGTACTTCAAAAAGAAGTAGCAACGAGCAGGACGCACAAAGTCTTCCTCAAGTCCGCAGAATCCTTGAGTGTGCCAAGCTGATCTACCAACTTCAATATGCCCTGGACATTGGCATTCATCTTGAATTGCTGTAATGAAAGCGAGTGCTGGAGGTTTCTAAAATCTGCATCTTCACGCGACTGTGGTACAGACGACGATGGCGACCGTACGGCCTGACCTGCCTCAATGTCCTGGAAGCTCATAATAGATTGGTAAAACGTTGTGCTTGGCCTCCCTACACTTGGTTGCCATAAATGGATATAAGTACCCACGCAGCGGACTACCGGACCGTACCAGTTCATCTGCAGACATTGTAACGGACCGTCGTGTATTCTGGAGAGAGAATTTAAATTAAAAACAGACGTAGTCTCCAGCAAGACGATGGCCCTCAAACTCTTGACATTCTCACACTTGCTGCTCTCAGTTTTCGGGTTATCCACGAGATTTCTCGCCTGTCAGGTTCAGAAAGTTGAAAATGTGTCTCCGTTGACTGACTGTCCTCCGGGGACAATCTATGTGAGCCAGGATCCGAATGATGGATTCGCCCACTTCCATCGAATTCAAGATGCACTGGAATCTCTGTAGGGCCTCTTCGTCTTCGAATAAGTGATAAACCATTGTGAAATATAATTAGACCGAATAACACATCAGAAATTATCCTCGTTGGAGCAGGAGAATATCATGAGACGATCAATATAACCCGACAAGGTCCAATAACCCTCATTGGACAACTTCACGCCAGCGCAGCACTCTCTCCAAACTCGTCATTTTACTCAGACCCGCCGTTCCCGAATAACCTAGTACAAGTGTGGGATGATAAGTTCACACAAAACGGGGAAGATGATGCACAGTCTGCAGTGCTTCTGGTCGCACCATCTTTCAATGCTTCATTGATCGGTGCCGGACCAACAGGTGCCCCTTTGCAGCCCCTTTCTGGCACCACTGACTTCAAAGCCTACAACATTGACTTTCAAAACCGTGCTGTAAGCCTAATGACTGCCTGAGCAGGGAGACAACTGATGCCACATCTCAGGCCGACTTTGCCATCTCTCAAGCCCTAGTCACCGATATTTCCTATGCAAATGCATCTTTCTATGGCTGTTCTTTCGCGAGTTTTCAAGACACCTGGTACACGGGTAGAAATGGAAGCACATACGTCGTTGATAGTGTGATCTACGGTCAAACAGACTGTGAGATTGCTATTTTACTTCCTTAATGCTCCAAATTGAAGTGAATTCAACTACCAGACCTCTTTGGATTTGGAACTGCGTAGGTTGATACCTAGGTAGAGTGCCAAATTCACAAATTCGAATATAGGTGGTTCGAAAAGGTGGTCCTAGCTAACAGAGCTTGCGGAGGAGGTATCGTAGCTTGGAAGGGAACCAATTTGACCGATGCTCCGGGCAACAGATACGGAGCCTACATTGCCAACTCAAGAATAATCAGGGTAGGGCTATAATCATTCTTGTAGAAAACCTTTGTTGACACTTCTGAAGTCTCCCGATGCTAACGAGACGACAGTCACGGATCAAAGGTGCTTCTTAGGTTTGTCCTATCTCACAAACATGCCACAGAAGGTAAAGATACAGTAACCAGGGCGTCCTTGGAACGATCTAGCCACCACTGTTTTCTTGGATACCTTCATGGATGATAGCATTCGCCCAGCAGGATGGACACCGTTCGATAGCGCCAGGTAAGCATCGTGGGTATAGTTAGGCATGATTTATTTTATTCGTCTTGTCAAAAGACCCGTCATCGCGAATACGACTTTTTATGCCGAGTTCAACTCCACAGGTCAGTCGGTTCTCAATACTATGATCTTTGTGCTGAGTGCCGCGAATAAAGGTCCAGGAGGCAACACTTCACAGCGGGTCCCAGAGGAGCATATCCTCTCAGAAGAAGATGCCAGAAACTATACTGTCGATGCTGTATTTCTGGGGCAGCCTGAATGGATTGACGTTGAATATCGATTCTGAGTACATATTGTATCACCTGATTTATATGGCACATCACGTGGACATCCGCGTCTAGAGTTGAACTTGATACGTCGAGGCTTTTGTCAGAATACTCAACTCGACCATATATCTATACCAATCACAAGCTCCTCTTATATTCCAAATGGCTTCAGTAGGCTCGGTTACCCGCCAAATTTCTGCCCTCGAAATCTCAAGCAAGAAGGGCAATTCCTCATCTTCGTCTTCACTGAAATCCTCGCTTTCCAAGCAGCCGAGTCAAGCAAACGTGAGCAAACTTCTCACAAAATTTGCGGCTCCAGCATTTCCCGCATCCTCCCATGGGAGCTCCAAACCTTTGTATCCCTCTTCATTACGAAACCCCACTCCAGGAACTACGAGCTCCAGCAAGACTGCAAGCACCACCTTAACCCAATCAAAACAACAACCGATAGATATAGGACAGTATGACGGAGGACTCGAGATAGAAAACGAGAAGCGTGGTGAACGTGTGTACGGAGAGGCAGCTGAAGAACTGGCCCTAGATTCGAGTATTTCAAGGTATCGTCTTATACAACGAATCAGGAAAAACAATTCTAATCAATGATCAGCAGATCACCCACTCAGGAATGGCATCTAAATGCATTCGACATGGGTCGACCACTCGGTAAAGGCAAATTCGGTCGCGTCTATATGGTACGCACGAAGTGCGAGCCTCATTACATTCTTGCCTTAAAAACCCTCTACAAATCTGAGATCGTTCAATCCAAAGTCGAGAAGCAGATCCGACGCGAAATTGAAATCCAACAAAACCTTCGCCATCCAAATGTTCTCCGTCTCTATGGATATTTCCATGACGAGAAACGTATATTTCTTATGCTTGAATTCGCTGGCAAGGGAGAGCTTTACAAACAACTCAGCAAACATGGATGCTTTACCGAGAAACGAAGTGCCCGATACGTTGACCAGATGGCTGATGCACTCATGTATCTCCACAGCAAGCATGTCATTCACCGTGACATCAAACCCGAAAATCTCTTAATTGGAATCACTGGGGAGCTGAAGGTTGGTGATTTTGGTTGGAGTGTTCATGCACCAGGCAATCGTCGAAAGACCTTGTGTGGTACTCTGGACTACTTGCCTCCCGAGATGGTTGAAGGCAGAGAACATACAGAAAAGGTCGATAACTGGGCCTTGGGCGTCTTGATGTATGAGTTCCTCATTGGAAAGCCGCCGTTTGAAGATCGAAGTAGTGTCAGTAGTACGTGATCCCTATTTTTGTCGTTCTACAACTGAACTGATGGAATAACTATCAGATACGTATCGCCGGATTGCGAAGGTTGATCTTCGTTTCCCATCGACCATGTCATCTGATGCCAAAGACCTGATCGCCAAGGTATATGATCCGTCATCTTGTACGAAAACGTTGAATTGACGAGCCAAATTAGCTCTTGCAATACGAACCTGACAAGCGTCTCGCCTTTTCAGAAGTTCGGAAACATCCCTGGATTGTCAAGTACCGACCGAGAGGAACTTCTGGGTGAAGAGCAATTTATCGCCGTTCTCATGTGATCTATGTACAATGATCATAATTCTGATCGATTGCCGTGCTCCTTGGACTAGATCACCAGACAAGTACTTTAGTCCTTAATCTGTTGTTGTTTATAGAACATGTCTGTAACAGGAGAGTGTTGTACTTGTTCGCCTTATTCTAGTACTAGAAAGGTGGATGGGTGCTAGGATACACCTCAGGCCACACCATCTGAATTCCGAAAAGACTCACGTAGCGCAACTTTTGGTCTCACAATAGCACGATATTATATCGATGATATGAAAAGAATATTGGCAATAGAAGCGAAAACTGGGATCCACTCTTACGCCTCATCGTGCGACCACCTATCATCTCCTAATCCTTTCATGAGCTTGGAGAACGATGAGACGACTAGCAGATCGCATACTCCAGGATAGTGTGCAATCACGCATTTGCTGTCCTCTGTCATTGCGGGCACACCAAGCCACACTAGGGTCCAGCGGTCATATAGAGTATTAACAAGTACCGAGCCCCCGCAAGGTAGGCAAAAAATACCTGAAGGCGTGTAACTCAGAGATGAAAGATTAAGACATGATTGCGGCAAGAAAAGAGGAATGCCCCTGAAGCAAAAGTATGGCCTTACCTGGGATTCTGGGATCTCACCTTCTAGAAGAATACCTCTCCGAGATTGTTGGTCAAGCGTCCATGGGTAATGAACTTAGATTCGTCCACGTTTTGCTCCTCCTTGGACAGGACCAGAAGTTCGTTTCTGAAGATGTTACACAGATCCATTCTCAATAAAGCACCTTTATTCTTTATTCTTATTCAATTTACTACTGAGCTTGTACCCGTCTATCCTCTCTGCTTCAAAAGACTCCTTTTCCTCACAGGTACTTTCTTTAAACAAAAATAAGTTAATGCCTCGTCTTCCGGTCACCCTGCTACCCCAACTATCTACTAGCAAACTTCGCCCACCTCTTTCTCCTCTGGCCTAATGCCTTCTGTAGACACAGCCCTAATGTTGGACCCGGTTTAGACCCTCCGCGTCTAGCACTAGCTTGCTTATTGCAGAATAGAAATCCTGAATCCAAAAAATGTGACCAGTTTCCTCCATGTTGATGCAGTGACTGATAATCATCGATCTTCTGTTCGTCTCACCCTCCTTTGAGAACATTCGATGACAACTAACATTCCTTCGGACACACAGGCTACACTAGCAGGACATCTGGGTCATCTCACCCCAGAACAAGCAGAGGCTTTAGATAAATTCAAGGAAAACTTATTCAAAGCCAACCTCTATAATCCTCCAACGGACACTCAAAGTGCGTCACACGATGATGCAACCTTGTTGTAGGGCATCCAATTTCTTCATAAAGGATATATTCTAATTTTAATGGCTATCCTTAGACGCTTCCTGAGAGCTAGGAGTTGGCAACCCTACCCAGCACAAGAACAGTTCCAAAATGCCATGAATTGGCGACTCAAACATGATGTGACTAATTTGTATGCCACATTTGATTCCGAAGAATTTGAAAGTGCGAAGAGATTCTACCCCAGATGGACAGGTCGTCGAGATAAAGTATGTTGAGATACAAACTCATACTTACCAGTCCTTCTGAGGTGACGGAAGAAAGGACTCCCTCTTTATGTCTACCGATTGGCTTCTCTGAACACAATAGAAAAGGAATTGTATGCCATACCACCTGAAAGGCGATATCAGCGAATGTATGTCAGGCAGTTTCCTCCCTCATCGATCTTTCTCATGCAAGAAAAAAGTATCGTTCTATACGAGCTCATGGCGAGGTTCAGTTTCGCACTCTGTACAGCACTTCCTCATCCTTCAAATCCTACACCAATATCATCTACAACATCTATCATAGATTTAGAAGGGGTTTCTCTTGGTTCCATGTGGAGACTCCGAAACCACTTACAGGAAGCATCTAAATTAGCCACTGCGAACTATCCTGAGACTTTGGGTACAATTGTTGTCGTCAATTCGCCTCCATTTTTTCCTACTATATGGGGCTGGATCAAGGTATTCTTCGCAAGCATTCCTAATTTCCTTCTAACTTATGTCTCCCAGGGTTGGTTTGACGAGGGCACTCGAAATAAGGTATATGTTTTAGGGAAAGAACCCGGTCTCAAACTACTAGAGATCATTCATTCTGAGGATTTACCCAAGCCTTACGGCGGCACTCTCGACTGGAAATTTGAGGACGAACCCAATCTAGATGTTGTATCACAACAGCTCATTGGAGAAATGCCCAAGGGTCCAGTCATCTTTGAACACGGACAGGTCAGAAAACCAGTCATCACAGAGCGAGCAACACAAAACTAGTTTTATTACATACTCTACAGTATTGACTTCAAATTATTGCTTCGGTAGTCTACAAATTACTCTAGGATGACAACGTTAGTTAAAGAAGCCGGGTCAAGTAGAAGCCGGTGATGAGTATGAGTATGTGAGATGATTTGACGGGATCCGTAACAAGCATTCAAACAAAGTCCACTTCGTCATCAGGTTCGGCAGTGATGCCATCTTCATTCCATATATCAAGGAACTGCAAGCCTACATCAATTCAAGTTCAGGGTCTGGAAATAAACAGAGCTTACTCTAGCCTTTTGTAGTCTTAGGTCTTCCGTGGTCAACATAGGAGCAGTCGCAAATGGCAAACGAGCCCACGAGATGGGGATATCAATGCGTCTTACTACAGCCTTATCTCCGGCGGCAGTCTTTTTGCGAAGATCCACCTTGTTGATTTTCCTGTTAGGAGTAAGTAATGTCTGAAGATAAGAGAAAAGTAACACACATTTCACTGAGAGAATAGAGTGACTTGAGATGCGTCTTCAGTAACATCACCATGGCTATAATCACACTTGTTCGCATGAGAGGGAGCTTGTCTAAGCTATCTTCATCAACAGCCGCAAGAACAACTGGAGTCACTTGTGATGTAGTTGGTATAACAACATCCATACCATTCTCCTGTATTCCTTTAGCATTAATATATCTCAGTTCAAAGACGACATACAGCTTGAAGGTTGATCTGAGGTGATCGCGAGGAGGATTCTGGCACAGCAGGATGCAATGGCTCATGAAGCTGGCGCAATAAATGCGATGGTGAGACCATTTCAAGCAGCTGCATACCAGTTGTAGATAAAACACCAGTGAGGCACTGGATGACAGTGACAACCTCCTCATGGGTCTTGTAATCAAAGCATGCAAAGTTCTCAGCCATGTAACGAGTAAAGTCGACATCATCCTATCGTACCAATTAACCAGCACATTCAAACACAGAATCACGTCCGAACCTACCTGTGACGTCTTATAGCTCTGATTATCCTGAAACACCTTTACCAAAGCCCTAAGAAACTCCTGGCGAGATGTACGCTTCTCCCTCACTAAAGAATACCACCCTTGTAATAAAGCAACAGGGACATGATCAACGCGATAACCCTGAACCAATCCGGCAGCAACTTTCTTTTGATAGTCAAAAGATGCCCTAGCACTGACAATATACCGAGTATTCAGCAATGATGCATGTTTTCCTTGCAACATCGCATGTAAAGCGGCAGCACGACGACTCAGCTCGGTGACAGGACTGGTTTCGAGAGCAATGATGACTGGGAACGATTGAAGAGGGTGGGCTAGGCCTTGTTTAATCGTAAAACTCAAAACGTCAACAGCAGCAGATTGATTGGGAGACTCAGGTGTGAGCGCAGCCCCTAGCACATGATCAAGATATCGCTGAACAATGGCAGAACTCACGCTAGAAAGTCAAGTCAGAATTAGCTCTTTGTTGGCAGCCTGGACTTACCCAGAGTCGGCAAAGCCATCCGTGTTTCCCACCAGTTCATCCATGTTGACGTCGCTTTGCTGATCCAGGTTCGATTTAGAGGTCTCTGCCATAACAAATTATGGACACTTGCATTAAACACATGAATTTGATAACTCACCCTTGAGTCGTGCTGAATGTTTCTCAGACTCAGACACCAAGAATTCCTGCATGATCTTGAGCAGACGACCCTTCCCATCGTCCTCGGGCGAAGAAAAAATGTCATCCATGATGCTGGCTGAGCGAGGCTTAGTCATCAATGTGGGCTGAGCTCGAAATAGGAAACCTTGAGAGGGAGTGAATAAGTAAAATCTATCAACAGAGAGGGGCAGGAACATACCGAGGCATTGAAGAATTCGACCCCGTATCATGGCTTGATCAGGATATTTTTCATACAACTGCAACAAACTGCCATAGATGTATTCTATAATCGAGTTCTATTTTTTGTTCAATCTACACAACTTGGGAGCGAGAAAATCGACCCACCTTAGAAATGGAATCAATATCTTGGGCAAGGCCTAAGCGGACACGATATCAATGTAAATCTTTCGTTCTGGTAATGATTTCATCATACACACCTTCGACCTCTGTCCTTAAACGGTCAAAGTTGCAATACTCCCCGAGCAGGGCGACTATGAAAATCAGGATAAGCAGTGTTCTTATATCATTTGGTCCCATCTGGCTAGTTGCAGGTCGGTTGATATTTTGCTGCAAACGAGCTACAACATCGAAGTCAGTTCGCCAATTCATCTATTCACTATGAGCTCGTACCGTTACACGACTTCAGCAGGTTGACCAAACGACCAAAATCCTTCGTCAGATGTTCTACAACGACACACATACATCTGACAGCTTCTTGCAAAATTTGGACGCCACCATTTCCGGAAGGTTTGATGATCATGGGCTGTAAAGCCAGCTGTAAGTCCTGTCCAAATTTGGCTGCTGTCATTGGCATATATGGTATTGAGACACGAAATATCTTCAACAAATAATCTGTTGTCGCTAGCTCCTCAGTCTGTAATTGATTCCAGAAGTTAGAGTGCAATTCTCCCGAGGGCAAAAAAGAGCCACATACTGTAGAAGACGTATTTTTGAGGTAGGGTAACAAGGTTGATGCGTTCGTTCCAGAGAGTACAGGCGGGTACGCCGAGGCAAAAAGATAGATGGTCCTGATACAATTTACTACGGTCTGCGCATAGTCATGAGCATCATGATTCTGGACGCGAAAAAAAAAAAAAACTCACGAAACCAGGCATATCCGTAGCATCCACCAACCCGTCAATCAATGTTCCACAAATCTCCTCGTACTTCGTGTGCAACACCGTGATCTCATTCCCACTCTCACCTTTCTCTGCCATAATCTTATGCAACAAGTCCTCCAAGGGTGACTGTCGGTCCTTGAACTGGGCCGCGGTGCCCATGATTACCGTGACTTTATTCATGATTGCATTCCTGTCATGAGTTGACGACTGGCCATTGTTATATGAAATACCCGAACGATTCCGAGTATTAATTGTGGATGCTTGAGATGTACTAGGAAACCAGAGTTCCTCAATAGTTTTCGTGGCTAGCTCTTTAATAGTATCATCTTCATCCATCATTCTACAGACCATGCGAACGGCGATATCGGTTTTGCGACGGGTGTCTGAAGTGACGGTATAGAACAATTTCAAGAGTTTGATCACACGTTTGCGAACACTCAGACCAGTATCCTGAGATCATGATCCGTCAATTTCAGAAAAAATCCGGTGGATTGGAGGTAGAAATGCACTTACAGCTATGCGATCTGCGATTTTCTGATAATAGTCCCCAGCAACTTCCGGTGAATCAATTATATACTTTCCGATCAACTCAACAGCAGCATCCCGAACGGCAGGCGAATTATCTAGAAGATGGCTCTCGATACCACGACGAACGACAGGCTGGGCACACCGGTGACTACAAATCAGCAACAAGCATTAGCAAAGTGGAAAAGGATCACATACCATGGCCAAAACGGTAGGATCGCTCGTAACAATCTGTCCAAGCGCTTTCAGTGCCTTGGTCCTCATGAAGATGACAGATGCATTCAGCGCCATAACGATCGTAGTCAAAATGGGATTGAATGAACTTCGCATGTTCTGTAGCGTACCAATCTCTTCGCTCAATTTATCGATCCTATCAGCTTCCTCTTGTGATCTGAAACAGATGATTCCACATGATATGAGGAAAACACAAAAAAGATGAGATCAACATACCCGGTGTTGAAAACATCAGTTGGAGGATCTTTCCACACATCTCTCAGCGCTCCTCGTATTTTCTTTGCAAACACTCGCAACTTCTCGGCATCCTTGATTTTGAGATCATCAGCCTCTTCAGGATTCTCGATCCACTTTTGCAGTTGCTGCAAAGCAGTAGCAAGTTCTTGTCCCAGCATGGCAGCCGATAGCTCTCTCGCACTCTACATGACACAACCAACAAAAAGAATCAGGATACAGACAAAGAGAAACCAAGCGGACACTGACATCGTAAGCCTGGTCCTCCGACGACCTCTTAACCAAATGTGTTGCGATATCCCGATGGGTTTTGAGCAGCCGATCGAACGCCTTTACATCCTGATTGTTTAAAATCTAGCACATCCACTGTCAGCATTTTAAGGACTACGCATGGAAAAACTTGCCTCATCCATAGATTCCAAGGACCTAGTTTTTACCTCTTCCTGGTCATTTCTTGTCTGGTACTTCGAGATAGCAGTCCTGATCCTCGCAGCGATGACACCTAGATGATCCAATGCCATCATTTTGGCGGCGTTATTTGAATCAGTTTGACTATTTGCATGCTTGTCGTCCAATGCATTGATCTAACAGGTTGCCGACATGAACAGTTGAGCGCTTGTAGTGATCAAGTCAAGAAAGATGTACCATATACTTGCAAATCATCGTCAACAGCACACCTGCTGCAGGCCATTCCGGCCAGAATAGCACAGCAAGTAAATCCCCAATCAAGTTGTCAAAGATCGCACGATACTCCGCCTCGTTGGAATTTTTTGTCGCTTTGCCTTTACCAGAACGCTTTGTCAAAAAACTGATGATAGTTCGGGCAGCCTGCATTGTCGCATCCAGACCTCCTTTGTAAAGAATAAGTTCCTGGACAAATGGATAGCCATTCAATCATTTATAGCACAATGAAATACCTCATGGTCATTTTCATCTACAAGAGACTCTTGTACTGGTCGATTCTCTGAAAAACTCTCTTGTCGCTTCAATGCCATTTGGTCTTGCCTGTTCTTCTCGATCTTTCTTGCCTTCAGCCGTACATCATGAGCTGAGGTTTGCACAAGCTGCAAAAGCAACACTGAAACAATTCTTATTGATCGACCATCGCGAAGTCTATCATACAACGCTTTATCATCAATGGATCGCCTCAAAGAAAGTGGCAGAAGTACCTACCGGAACTGACCAACTTTCTGCTTCGAGTCCGAAAGTTTAATCAACGAGGTTAAAATCTCCTCGATAATCCACGACCGCTGATTTTCATGGTTGGCAAAAATCTGTTCAAAAGAAGGCTCGTGTGTGAGCGAACATCTTCATCATCTACTTGTTAGAGAGACTCACGCTTCGAATCAAAGCCAACGCATCTAGTCTCAATCCCCTCATTGCACTTTTCCCAAACGTCTTCAATATTACATTCTCCTTCTCCTTCTTACTTCCTTTTGCACCCCCTTCTCCTTCAACGCTCTCGACAACGAAGAACGGACCAATAGCGATGTATACAGCTGAGACGATGATAGAATCTGACATTGCTAGGCTCTCAGCGCTGACAAGATTATTGATACGAGGAAGAACGCTTGTGAGAGACTGGAATAATTCGTTAAGTTGCTTTCGGTGTCCTGTTACTGGAGAAGAGTTATCCTTGACGACAGACCGCAGAAGCGGGTTGCTCCCGCCGACCTCAAATGCTGCCCCAGAGGACGTTTCGACGAAAGGATATATTACTTTTGTGAGTTGATTCTTCACAGCATTGAGACAAGAAATAATCAGTTCCTCTGAATACAACTTTGTAATTTCCGTCAGTGTAAGGAAAGTTTCAGAAACTCAAGCCTACCTGTTTGGTCAACCTATCACTTCCGAGAAGAGCGATGCAACAATCAGCTGCAAGGATACTCTCTTTGGCAACATCCAAGTCTTGAGTCAACTTCTTATAGTCTACATCCAACAGTCTCGCTTCGGGTTCCCTATTCTCTTCTTCAATACTCTTCCTATCGACAGTTTGGCAAGAAAAATCATCCGAATCAGACCTTGGAGTTTCAGAGGACCTTGCGTCAGCTCTTTTGCTCTTGCCTGACTTTTTACGGGGAGAGCTCTTAGCAGATCCAGGTGGTGGCACGACGTGACGGAATGGGTCTAAATCTTCTCCCGCTTTGACTGTGCGATCCAAAATTTTGAGTAGTCGCGACAAAACTTGTGTCTCTACTTCTGCCATTCGGCCATACACTCGAGGGATGTTCATGACGCCTGCTGTTGCATTGCGAAGACGCTGATTAGGACGAGTAATTTGACCAATATATTTTGTGAGTTTGCGGATATGACTGGAATGGAGCTGTGGTTGATTAGAATCGAGTGAAAGAGAAGAGAAGTAATCTGGTAGATCTCCAACTCCTACTTCGGATGGCAAAGTATCCTCAGCCTCGAAAATGTCCTCAACAAGGCACAAAAATTTCTCAAGGGGTGCTAAATGATGGCGTCAGGAAGACTAGCTTCAAAACAAATGTCAACCTACCACGATCATCGCGCTCACCAGTCCGACGAGCTGAACTCTTAATTGAATCCGTCAATTCTCGATATTTGATTGGACTTTCAAGATCGCTTTCCCCATAACCACCAAGGTCATCTGGTGTACCCTGCATCATGAACTTCTGCTGTTTCAATGTAAAATTATTTGGAGTGAGAAAGCCATTCTTTCGCGAAGAATCCGTCAACCATGGTGAGCGGGGTACAGCAACGTAGGCTAAATTTTCTAGGCGCTTGGGTGTAGGAGTAAGTCCGTTAGATCCCGCTGAAATTGACTTCGAGCTTGGAGTGACTGGAACCAACGAGGATGAAGGCTTATATTGTGGGGCCTGATTAAGTTCACTTCTCATGATTTGCATGCGTTTCACCAAAGGAGATTGGACCTCGACAACTGGCTTTCGCTTTCTAGGTGTAACAGGAACAGGAGAGCTGTTAACCATAATACCCAATGGGTCGGGGCTTGAGTCAGGAGGGGCCTCTGCTTTGACGAGAGCAACAAGCTTCGAGCTTGGTGTTTGAATCGGACTGGTAATGTACGGAAGTTGGGGAGGAGCTTGAGGCTTGATTGGGCTGGAAAGAGGATGAGTAGGTGATAATGAAGGAGGAACTTGTGTTGCAACATTCATTTCTCGAATCTTCTGTTGCAGAAAGTTGTTGAAAAATGTCCTCGAATCTTCTGGCCGATAATTTTTCTGGAGAGGTACATGTTTCTGTTGAAGATGAGAAGGTTGGGGAAGAGGGCCCAGTGCATTTGCAAGGGAAGAAGAGGAATTCTGCATTGTTGGCGGAGAAGGTGTTGGATAGGCATTGGTCACTGAAGCTGTGCGTTGAAAAACCTGTTGCGCAAAGGGTGATGTCTGGAACGACGAAGTCTGCCCTTGAGGAGGATTCCAAGTTTGTTGGGCAGGATACCAATATGCACTGAGCGCATATAGTCAGTAAAGAACGCAGATTATAAACCGAGCTTACGATGGTTGTTGATCCGTCAAGATTCGAGCTGCATTGTCCCTCGCAGATGCCCAGTATCCCCCGTCATTTGTTGGCTGCTGGGGCACAGACAAATACTGAACCTGGTGATCAAACTCAGAATAGAGCGGTAAGCTCTCCTGAGCATTGTGTGGGGTATAATATTCCGGCCGAGCATATGTCGGCGGTGCTGCAGTGGTATACATATTACTTATATGTCTTATTGCTGAGCCTCAGTTAGCCCAACACCCAAATCTTTTCCCTAAACATACCGTGATTTGTAGGTGTAGCAGAGGCCATCGGGTATACAGCAAGAAGGCCCTGAGCATTGTGCACTGAATCAGCTGCCGCAGTACCATAGCAGATGTTTTGTTGGGTGTGTTGAAAAGTTTCGTGGTTCAAAGAGTGCTGGTCCTGAGGATGCCAGCGATGGTGGTCATCCATGACTATGAAAAACCAATATTGGAAGTGGAGGATCACACGTTATGCGTGACAGCGGTTTTTTTTTTTGTTAGCACGACTTACCGATCTGCCTTTATGTCATGTCAGTACCTCAGAAACGCAAGCATATCCGCACCACAGACTTTGGGAAAGGCTCCAAGCTTCATAGGGACACTCATGGCACTCAAATACCCAAAAAATCTCGATATGTTGATCTCTCAGATGATGAAAAGCCTCCGCAAAATGGCATAACGCTGCACCATAGGAATGGTTATTCATTTAAGGATAAAAGACTCAAGTACGAGAAAACGTTGTTATCTACCAATACAGGAGAAGGATCTACACCCAGAACAAACAAGGCAGTGCATTCCCAACTGCAGGAGCAGCGGGAACAACTTCCCATTGCAAAGGGTAGGTGTCTAAATTTAGAACTATCATTGGTCCTTACTGAGAGTTAGGTCGTGATACTCTCATCGAAGAAATTAGAAACAATGAAGTTGCAGTTCTTCTAGGAGAGACCGGCTCAGGAAAAACGACCCGTAAGCAAACTTTGAACTCTTTTTCAGCATCTCATTCATGATTCAGAGGTTCCCCAATATCTGCTTGAAAGCGGTTTGGCAAGAAACGGCATAATAGCAGTGACCCAACCTCGTCGTGTTGCTGCTACCTCTCTTGCAGCCCGTGTATCTAAAGAACAAGGCGTGTCACTAGGCTCTTTGGTCGGCTATGCTGTGCGTTTTGACGAGAGATATACCCTACAAACCCGGATCAAATACATGACTGACGGAATGATTGTACGTGAACTCATGTCTGATCCCTTACTCCTCAAATACAGTATTATCATTGTCGACGAAGCTCACGAACGCACCTTACGCACGGATCTCTTACTCGCAAATCTCAAAATTATCCAACGACGAAGGAATGTCGCTGAGGATGCAAAGGGAAAGGGAAAGGCGGATAAACTCAACCCATTGAAAATCATAATCATGAGTGCTACGCTCGATGCCGAAAAATTCAGCAGGTTTTTCCACAAGCAAGTACATTAAGCCTCAACTACGCTTCTCCGCACCAACCAATTTCTACAGTGCCAAAATCATCTATATCAGAGGTCGTCAGCATCCGGTTACAATATACCACTCCGCCGAAAGCCAGATAGACTACGTAGATGCAGCCATGCGAACATTCTTCCAAGTCCATCTAGACCAATCCCCCGGTGATGTTCTCATTTTCCTTCCAGGCCAGTCACCTCGACCCTCCTATCCTCTACTCGTAATCATCTTGTTTAACAGGTCAAGAGGACATCGAATCTCTCGAGAAGTCCATAACTTCCCTCTCAAAATGTCTTCCTGCAGACAAAATGGACGTTCTCGTGCTCTCAATGTATGCATCCCAATCTCAAGTATCCAACGCTAGAGCATTCGACCCTGTTCCTCCAAACACTCGGAAATGTATATTGGCGACTAATATTGCTGAGACGTCAATCACAATACCTGGAGTCAAATACGTTATTGATACGGGGAAATGTAAGGAAAAACACTATCTAGCCAGGGATTCTGGCGGAGGTGAGTGAATTTGAGCCCGAGCTCGAAACAACTTGCTTGAAACACCTAACGTAGGTTTCGACACACTGTTGACACGAGATATAACCAAATCATCGGCAATGCAACGTGCAGGCCGTGCAGGCCGTGAAGTTCGTCCTACCTCCATCTTCATCTGTCCCTCTTCCCTAATCACCGGAAATTCGCAAACTAACAGGGTAAAGGCATATGCTTCCGCCTCTACACTGAACAAGCCTTCAGCTCCATGTCTCTCACATCAGAACCCGAAATTCTGCGATGTAGTCTCACATCTAGCATCCTACAGCTCAAATGCATAGGTCAAGATATGGGAGAACTGGATCTCATGGATAAACCTGAGGTTGATTCCAGTAACATTGCTCCTTTCCTTGAGAGACCATGATCTTATGATTCTTCCCCCAGTTTGCTCTGCGCTCCAAACTCTTTGGCTCCTTGGCGCAATCGACAAAAACCACAGCCTCACTCCTTTGGGTCATCAGATGGCCATATTTCCTGTCGAACCTCACCTCTCCCGTTCCATCCTCGCTTCTGCCTCCTCTTTATCCTCATCAGTAGCCACACAAGGCTGTACAAAAGAAGTCCTCACAATTATATCCATCCTCTCTTCCTCTTCCAAACTTTTCCTCGACAATTCTTCACAACGTGAAACTATCTCCTCCGCCCGTCTCAAATTCAAACATCATACCGGTGACCATATGACAATACTCAACATCGCCCGCGCCTATGACGAAATCTCTACTCATCATCACCGCGGCACAGCATCAAAAAGTGAAAAAAGAGAATGGTGCAAGAAACATTTTATCAATGAGAGGACGTTGATTGAGGCGAAGAAGATCAAAGAACAGTTAATCGATGTTTGCAAGAAACTCAAAGTAGATCCAGAGGTTTCTTGTGGAGAGAATGAGGAATTGGTGCTGAATAGTCTTGGGTTTGGACTCGTTGGAAACTCGGCGCTTTTACAACAGGATGGAAGCTATAAACAGGCGATGGGACATTCGGTGAGCACTCGCAATATATCATTGCTGAATTGTTCCAAAACCACTTATTCAGATTGTCAAAATACACCCCGGATCGACAATGATGAATGAAAAAACCTCTGCGATTATATACGACGAATTGGTGTATACGAATCAGATCTATGCACGAGGTGTCTCAGCGATCGGGAAGAGCTTCTTTGTGAATCACCCTGCTCTCAACCAGCGGCAGGCTTAACCTCGCACCTATTTATGCACTAGACGATATTCAAAGTAAATTATGTAGCTTACAGTTTAATGACTAGTCATATCTCCTCCCCACAGAAAAGGTCAGTCAGCAAAATGATTACAAATCTCCAAGTGAGCTCCAAGCACTAGACACTTTCCCTGATACGCCTAATTTCCTCCACACCTCCTTTGCAATGGCCTTTTCTTTGCTAGTCAAGAACAAAATCAAAGTCGAAAATCTCGGGATTTGGGCCATATTTTCCATGTACTCTCTGATTTTAACTTCATCTTCTTTGGTCGGAAGAGAGGACAAAACTACCAGGAAGACCTCAAGTATTGAGTTGAGGAGTGGGGGTTCTAACGAAGTCTTACAGAAAGAGGGAATGGTTGAAGGAGGTATGGTCTGTTGAAGATGAGGGTCAAGTCGAATTAACATAAAAAAGGAAACTCAACACACTTGAAGCAGGTTCCAGCGCTCCGTACTTATGAGCATGGATCGCCACATTCTTACCATGTCAAACAAAGTCGCCGGAGCCTCGATCAAAGTACTATGAGATCGATTAGTTGATCCATTGGAAATAACGACTGGTTCAGGTCCCGAAGCCGAAGATGATGATTTGTTATCAGCAGTATCCAATGGCTGAGATCGAGCTGTAGACAAAGTACCATCCTTTTCCGTTCCCGTCCTCATGGGGAAAATTGTACTTTGCCCTGATGCATGGAAAATCCCGCCGCCCACTTTACCAACCTTTGTTTGTCTCACTTGCTTAACTTCTGCAAACGATGATAATTTCGAAGTTCTCGGAAAAGGTTCCGGAGTAGCAGGAGATGATGTCAATTTCTCTGGTGGAGGTAAAGAGGTCAACGGACGATCGGTAGACGAGGTGGCAGAAGTGGCGGAGGCAAGGAAGCCACTAGAAGATGATTCCAGCCCAGAATCGGGGGATCGGGGGGAGGAAAGCTCCGAAGTACGTGAGCATACTCCTTGAATCCCTACAGATGCCGATTGTAGTTGCATCGTTTTCAACTCCCCAGCTTTACTGAAAGATGAAGACCGTTCAAGGCTGGTTGAAGGTATTGGTGGTTCAACTATAGTTATCGGCACGCGACGCCGTTTTGGTGGGGTCTCGGGGTCGAGAGTGGATTTGTTGCCTTCACGTCTATCAAGTTTCTACGTAAAATTTTTCAGTGTCCGTGATGTGTGTGTAGAATGAACGAGATCCACGGACATACTTTTCGTTTCTCGACTTCTATAAATTTTGCAACTCTGCCTAGCTCTTCTTTAGTAGTCTTGTTATCGGGTTCTAGTCTCAGAGCTTCCGTAAAATCTGGAAGTGACTTAGCGAATACAGAGACCCAGAAAGATGGAGAACACACCACGCTGCGCTTCAATGAAACGGCCCAAACCTATACGGGCTTGTCCTCTTCGAAAATATGCTTTCACATTTTGAACACTAAGACTCAGAACAGTGCTACAATCTTTCTCGGCATCCTCGTATCTAAAGATATGCTCAGTCTTGCGTATTTCTAGAGAAAGATCACCTATGTTTCGACGAGAACGCACTTGCCTAGCTTCAAATAAGCTGCTGCTCGATTCAATGGGAAGGTTGCATCACTCCGATCTCTCAGAATGGCTTCTGTATAATGACCAATCGCGGTAGGGTAATCTCCAGCCTTGAAAGCCAAGTTTCCCTAAAAATAAAAGCAGAATGAGAACTGTGACCTTGCACAAAAGATTTTTCTACCTTTTCTTTATCCTTGTGGGCTTTATCTGTCATCGTTGAACTTGATACCACAGCGGAACGCCTTTGAACATCAAAGTAAATAGAAACAAATATTGTCTCCGCACTGAACTTGAGCCAGACTAGATTTACTTTATTCTTTTTTCTGAACTTGGAATCAAGAAAAACCCAAAAGTTTAGATGGCTACAAACTACACCATAACGGGTCCTGCATACATCAAACTTTTCTTCCATCTTGCCAAACACCCTCATCAACGTGTAAATGGTGTTTTCATTGGGAAAGAGACACCTGATGGAGGCGTGGAAGCTACAGATACAATTCCGCTCCTGCATCATTGGACGAGCCTGAGCCCAATGATGGAAATTGGACTAGACCTGGTGGATACTTTCCTTAGTGCTTGACTCCTGTGACTAACATGAGGAAACGTGGACCAGGCAGGGCAGTATGCCGACTCACTAGGTCTTCAGGTTGTAGGGTACTATCAAGCGTGTGAACGAATTGAAGATACTTCGTTATTTCCCGTCGGAGAGAAAATAGCAACGAGGATCAAACAAGGTTTCCACAAAGCTGTTGCTTTTGTCGTAAGTTGACTTTCTCCAGAAGTCCAAGATCCAGTGTTTCATATACCTGAAGCTTGATGCATCCCAGATCGGTGCCGAGTCTGCTGCTCTTGTTGTACGTCATACATTCAGCGGTCCTGCGTTCCGCCTACGAACACATTTGCAGCCCTACACGGCAACCATAGTTCCTGATGCAATCTGGCAGCCCGCTGCAACATCCCCTAAACCATTCACGTCCGGATCACCCTATCAGTTGTTGCCACCCACGTTGCCTACTAAGGCCACGGCTCTTGTTCGCGAGCAAAAACTACACCTCAAGTTCGGAGACTTTGACGACCATCTCGAAGACGTTGCAATTGGTGTGCCATAATCTTCTCACGGCTGATATCTTTGAATGAGTGTTGTACCCAGATTGGCTAAGGAACAAAACTTGCGTGCCTCAACAGCTTTATTGAGTTACAAATGGAATCATGCATTACAACCTTTCATTGTTTGTGAATCCACCCACGGTGACACTGACAATCAGTCCCCATAGCTCCCAAACCAGTCAAAGATATATCTGGAACGTATTACCCACTCTATCTCCCCTCTTCGAAGACAAACTCTAACACATGGAGCTCCATGCATGCTCACTTGGTCATGCCCTGCTACCCACCTCGTCTCCAGCCCTGTGCTGCCTCTTTTCCCCTATATTTTTCTGCTTCCCTTATGCTCTGTTCTCGTTTCATTTGACTTGTGTATCTATTAGGGGCACTGAGCCTCCGTAGTCAGTAGACTACTGCAGACTGTGTATGTACACTGTGTTACAAATTGTTGAAATAAAAAAGACAATTGTCAAGAAACAAAAAGAGAGTGGAAAATTGAAAAGCGGTGAAGAAGCGAACAAGACAGCTTCCTATGTGTTGACAGTCAACATCTAAGCATGATTTCATGAACACCAAAAATATGTCAGGGCATCTCATCTACAATTGAACGAACACACAAGAATGAGTGTTTTGTAAAAGAAACTGTTTCTATGGGTACAAGTCATCTAATGGTCTTGTGCATCACTTCTTCCAGAGAAATGATTCTTCTAAAGATTGCAAGGAGAAAGACATGTAGAACCCAGATGACGTTGATGAATGCACTGCTACCAAAGATGAATATCTAGTGAAAATACAGGGACTTGTGCCGCCAATGTAGTCAGGGTTTCCAGCCTCTTGCCATGAAATTCCATTGAATTTTGACCACACCTTGTGAGAGTGGTGCAAGTTCTTTGAACAAGCTAGGAGACATATCTGAAGGTTTCTGAACAAAATGCTAGTTTCCTGTTCAGAAGAACACACACCAAGGTCTTCTGAGCCACAGCTGGGACAACTATCTTCAGTCAGGCCATATACTGTCTTGCCAGTAGCTGTGTTGGTAATCCGGACGTACTAGGAAATATCATGAATCAATTCGGATTGGACTTATGACCTAAAACGAAGAAAGGATCCTTGCATCCGAGCACATACCTGATTGCAATTAGATCCTCCGTTCTGATCGTAGAGCGACTTGGGTATAGCAAGGATGTGATCACTATCGACATTCCAATTGCCGCAATTGCCATGCCCTAGTGCCATGCAAAATAACATCATTATAACTGTCATTGATAGAAGTTGACAATAGCTTCACCTGTATGAAACCATGTTCCCTAGTAGAGGTAAAAAGGGTTGGGACTCAGATTGATGTATTAATGGTCAATGCAATTGGGCTCACTCTACCAGTGTGGGTAATCCTCTTGTCAAGTTCAATTGACCCCGCTGTCGGTGCGCCCAAAGCCAAGAAAAGGTAGGAGAAAATGGTAAGGATGAGCAGGAAAGCGTGTGTCATTATTGTCAGCCAAGCAAGATGAGCTAGTTTGGGGCGCGAGGTAACGTGCAAGAATTTGAGAACACGAGGTATTACACAATCCAGCAGACGGACCGAAGAGGGGTTAAGAAAGCAGCGAGGTAAAACAAGGACAGATCCTTTATATACTCCACCGATGGAAATTCTTGTGTTTACCCATGGTTGCATTCGGAACAAATCCCGTTTTGTAAAGGATCTTTGAATCTCTGGTGACCCCTGATCACCGATTATACAAGCATTAGTATTTTGACAATTGCCGTCAATATTGAGGCCATCGTCGCATGTATTTGAAACGTTCTGTAACCTGCTAAACACCTCTCAAGTAATTGGCAGTTTTTATTCCCGTACCACTTGCAAACACATGTTCGGTTCATGTTCGGATTACATGCACCTTCATTCTTGATCAACGTGCACCTCACCATTCATCAAGACTCAGTACTCGCTTCATGGCGTCACATGAATTTAGCTATCGTGATAAACAGTCACGGTGTTGGCATAAGGCGGCTGTCGACATTCAATTCAGGAAAAAAACAATCTATTGACTACGCTCTTTGAAGCTGACTTCCTTTGACGGAATATGAGTCACATATCAGCGTGTAGCTGCGCAGCGTGCATTGATCCAACCCCACAATCAATCTGATATTGGTTTTCCCTCATGCTGATAAAGATTGTCCCGATGCTTTGATGCTGCTTCAGAAACTGCCTATGAAAAAATCAAAACGCAAACACGCTTGGTATTTCTCCATCCCAACCTGCGGAAAGTACATGAAAACGGACATGATTAAAGACCCATCATACCCATAGTTCTGTAAAGGGAGATCAAACACTTATTTCAGACCTGGTTTCGTATGGTGAATTGAATTTACTTTGACGTTGGGGACGAATTAACAGTCAAGGAGACCAAGATCAAACGTCAAGGCCCTTTTGCCGGTAGACAGGGGCACCTAGCAATGGTGGTTGACGATGGCTATCATGAGGTGTTGAGACTATCAAACAGATGTAGGGCTCAGCGCCCATAAGTTTTCTTCTAGACGCCCAGGATAATTTAAGTAGCCCTCGGTGGAAAATTACTAGATGTGAACAGGACTAAAGCCTGACGTCATACTGTATTTCAGCAATCGCTGATCCCCGGGCGATACTACCTCTATCTTCCACACACTCTTGCACACACTCTTGCTCTTTCGGAGGCAGAAATATCCCGAGCATTCGTAATTGAAAATCATAATGGGGACCGAATCTGCACCACTAGACCAGTGCTACGGAAAGGCGCTACCAGTAATGTCTCGTCGTGATCCTGCAAGTATGTCATAAACTCACGTTTTATCTGTATGCATAGGATCAAGTTGAACGTATTGGCAGTCTTTTTGACGCTCATCTGGAGGTCATCGGAGATGTGAGTGGGGATTCCTCGCAGAAACGCTGCGTTGTACCATTCATTTCCGAGGAGCTAGGCGATAACCCAAAAACCAGATCAGAGAATTATATCAAGGTCGTGCAGCGATCGAGAAGGAATATGCTACAAAGCTGCAATCTCTGACAAAGAAAGCGGCAGATAAAAAAGCACGGATGGAAGTACGTTATATCGTTGGTGAGGATCCGACGAAAGCCTGGGACAATAGTACTTTGAAGCGCAGGTGAGCTTCCTTGAATCTCGGAAAGTTTCCCTATCTTTGAACTGAGAAACGATGCATTCAAAAGCACGCTCGATAATGCTTATGACGCATTGATTAATTCCATTTCGGATGTGGCCCAGGATCATCTGAGCATCGCGGAAGCATTCTCTTCTCAGATCATTGAAGTTCTGCAAACCTTGGTCAAAAGGAATGACGAAGCCAAGAAAAAGGTTCTTTTCGATTGTTAGAGTTAAGACACAACACTCATAGCTCACAGGAATTGCATTTCTTCCACAAGATCCTAGCGGAAAGAGATCGCATCTACGCTGAGCGCCAAAAGGTATGACACCATTTTAGCCAATGAAAGTTGTCAACCTGATAAACAATGGCTTGGAAGACCAAGCAGAATGCAAGTGGTGTCATATTGTCATTGGCTGTGAAATTGACTTAGATGTTGTCACAGTATGATGCTGATTGTGAGGAAGTCGAAACTCTGAGGCAAAAACAAGTATGCCAAGGCTCCTCCACATCTAATTATATTCACTCAGTCATGTTTCCAGACTCGAGCGCAGGATGAGAGACATAAAGGTCGCGCAGCCAAGCAAGCAGAACAACAGAAGACTGATATGCTCAATAGCAAAAAGTATGTTTCGATAGCTACTATTCATTCCTTGTCCGTCACTCATCTCATGGTCACCAGTACTTATCTGATATCTGCAACAGTAGCAAATCAGATAAAGGATAAGTTCTATACTGCGGATATGCCTGGAGTACAGAATGTAAGCTCTTGACAATCACGCGTTCTATCACCGAAATGAATCAAATTACCCAGGAATTCCGTGAGTCCGAGCTTCTGATGTGATATACAGGGACTTGAAAATAGGTCTAGAACGTCTACAGACTCGACTCGTGGAACGTCTCGTCAAAATTTTGGTCTATGGCCAAAGCCTCCAGCTCGGCCATCTGGACAATCTTAAGAATAGGATTCACAGTGTAGAAGTAAAACTCAACCAGGTCAAACCTTCTCAGGATCAAATCCTCTTCATCAATCATAACATTCGGCCATTCAGTGTGCCCGGCGACTGGAAATTTGAGCCTTGTGTCCTTCATTATGATACAGTACGCCATTTGTCAAAACAAAGTCCTCGCCGGACTTCTGACATTACAATTCAGGATGACATGAGTGTTGAGGCCTCCCCAAAGATTGTCCTACAGAATAAGCTCAGCCGTTCTCGGGTCAGCTTACGGGAGCTTGAACCTCTGATTTCATCCGCGCGTTCGTGATCCTTTGTTGAAAATGCCAATCATAATCCATCGATTTTTGCAGAATCTGATTTTGATCGGCTATATAAAAAACTCCAGAATTGTAAATTTGATCACTTAATCGGCGAAATAGATAACATCGTTGACGTAAGTACCAGTTTCTCTCTTATTTCAAGACCTCTTAAACAGCCGATGGCTTCCTCTGTAGGACTTTTTGGATGTCCAACATCAGCTGGTCACCTATCACAACTCCCGGTGTATCTTGGACACTGAGATCAAGACTATCACATTGGCCGTTGGAGGTAGGAGAACTCTTCACGGTAGCCTTCAATGACTGAACTCAGCAGCCTAGAAGACGAGGGTATACGCATTCCTCACGCATTCAAAGGCTCTTCTTTCTCTATCCCGACCCCATGTGGATATTGTGAGGTATGTCGTTTGATTTCAGTATTGTCGGTCTTTGCTGCAACTTGATGATGGAGTCTACCATCTGGGGCTTAAGCAAACAAGGTAAAACATGCAAAGCTTGCGGACTTTGTGTTCATACCAAATGTGAATTGAAGGTGAAAATACCTATACCAGTGCCTTCTCGTCCTAAATCTGGTTCCAGGTTCCGGCGAACTGCCCAAAAGGCATACCTTCCGAGCCTTCTGTCTCTCGTTCGACCACGATATCATCCCGCATCAGCACGGCCGGTGAGGACCAATGGAACGCTGGTTTCTGCTTGAATCCTTACGTTAATTGCAGCCCCTTCCTCTACAACACCAAGTCTGTCATCCTCTGATTTACTACAAGCTCCACAGGAAGAAAGTCACCACACGGCCACAGTCCTCTTTGACTTCACACCTTCTTCAGAGTTTGAATTGAGCATTCGCGGTAAGTATGTCTAGCTGGCCCTTCTATTCATAAGCTCATGGCTCGCAGAGGGGATGTCCGTTCGAATATTGGAGCCAGATGATGGTTCCGGCTGGGTCAAGGTGATAGATCCGAGTGAGAAGAGTGGGCTCGTCCCGGCTTCATATATAGGCACTGGCGGCAAGTCATTGGAAGGAAGATCTACAACTCAGAGGAGTAGCCGACGAGGTCGGTAGCTCTAGGCTGGTGTCCGACTCTGAACTTTTATTGAGTTATGGAACCTTTTTAGTGCGAGCAATATATCCTTACGAGCCACAGGGTCCGGATGAGTTGGGCCTCTTTGAAGGTGAGATAGTTGAGCTGACCGATGAAGGACAAGACTATGGGATTGGTTGGTGGGAAGGTACAAATAATGGCTCGTTATGTTCCAGATAATTTCTCATGCAGCTACAATAGGTTTCAATTCCGAGGGACAGAAAGGGATCTTTCCCAGTAATTATGTATGTCTTGTGACGGTTGTCATCCTTCCCTGGCTTAGAGATTATCAATATAGGTTGAAGTCTTGTAGCGAGTTAGAGTGGTGGAACATGCTGCCATGTATCACTGGATTGAATGTTGACCGAATGCATGAATCTTGGAGCTCATGAATTTCACCTAAACGTGATACACTTTAGGAGGAAGACATTGCCGTCAAGTCTTGTCTGTACTGCGGAAGGTGCACAACATTATGTTCGAAAGTCTATCAGATAAGTTGAACAGATGGAGCGAATGCGGTTTGCCCAATGTCATCTGGTATCAGAGAGTGAAAAGGTCAGCCTCTCAAACCCATAAGTACAGGATCTACGGAAATGAGAAATATGCATGTAGTTGCGCTTCTCAAGAGAGGCACCAAGTCTTCCAAAAGAGTACGACATCGAGCAGTCTGATGACTCGGCGGATATTTAGATGTCAAGTCGCCATTTGGGTTGAGATGTCGAGTCACCTGATGGATTCATCTCATCTTAGACCTGTTCTGACACTATTTTTTATTAATAATTTGTGACGCGGTGTACGTACAGTCTACTGCCACGGAGGCTCACCGCCTTTGATAAATATACAAATCATGTCATGCGAAAGAGACAAACACAGAACAAAAAAGAAGTAAAATGGGCTGGGTGAGTATAAGCCAAGTGATTGAATGATTTCTCTAGCCAAACAGGTGCACGAGCAGCTTGCGCAGCTACACCCACACTGGCAAGTAAAAAAAAAGAAAAGGGAATGGATCCATTCTTTTCTTCTTTCATGTTTGGTAATATAGGAGGATAGAGTGTGGAGAAGCCATGAGATGGACTATACTCTCGCGTAAATAGTTCACGGTGAATCGCGGATTCAAAAGTCACTCGGTGTTTCGATGTCTCAATAACCTGTAGATTAAGTTTAAAGAGTATATATTACTCAATGCTCCGTGCAAGTCGATAGCGCAGTTGGAAAGCGCGTCTGTTCTAACTGGGTTAATTCTTGGGCAGACAGAAGGTCCTCAGTTCGAACCTGAGTCGATGCACAAAGTGGAAATCCACCTGAATTGGGATGTTGTCTAGATCTACCACTATATAGTGACACTCTCCCAATTTTTATTTGTAACGTGGTGTACGCAGTCTGTGGTAGTCTACTGTCCACGGAGGCTCACTGCCTCTGATAAATATACAAATCGTGTCGTACGAAAGAGACAAACACAGAACAAAAAAGTAAAGGGAAAATGGGCTGGGTGAGTAGCAGGGCATAGCCAAGTGAGCATTCCATACGTCAGGATTTATATTCAAGAAGAGGGGACAGTGGGAGAGTATGTTCCCAGTGTCTTTGACTGGTTTGGGGGCTCTTTTTTTTTTTTTAAATCATCAATTTATTACATGGAGCATGTAGGCAGGCCATGGCAGCACTATGTAAAGGTAGCTACACACCCCCAACACATGTTGTAAGTATGTCTCCCAAACCCCAACTGTAGTCAGTAGTCTAGGTAGAGAAGAAATTGTAC
>Ga0153967_100058_pt1 | contig 77282 bp, 79 predicted proteins | sample TSFL051MetaG_FD_104688 | JGI IMG/M metagenome (GOLD analysis project Ga0153967, IMG submission 104688) | Attine ant fungus gardens microbial communities from Florida, USA - TSFL051 MetaG | ecosystem: Host-associated > Fungi > Mycelium > Unclassified | place: USA: Florida, Paynes | collected...
CAGTAGAACATGTGATGCTCTGTCCAGGTGCACAGACCATCTACTCATATATATAAGGCTTCCTAGTCTGAGGATTAGACCTCAGACTTAACAACATCTTTTGTTGCTTAAACTACCTTGCTTGAGAATCATCAACTCCTCAATTACAAATCTAGTAAGTGACCATTTGTAATATACTTACTCCCTGGAATGTGCTTCAATACAAAGTCAAACCTAGATAAGTACAAAGCTCATTGCACTTATCAATGATTTAACTTTTGATTGCTCATAAAGTACTTTAAGTTTTTATGATCTGTTCATACTTTGAATTTACTCTTAGTTTCCTCCAGGAAATGTCTCCAGGCCTCCAAGCATTGAATTACTACCAATATCTCTTTGTCATATATTTCATAATTGTGTTTGGTTTTATTTGACGACTTGGATATGTATGTGACTAGTCTCTATATATTATCCTTTTATTTAATGGACAACACTCCTTCTATTGCAAAATTAGAAGCATCTACCTCTACTCTGAACTCTTTATCTAGTTCAGGCACAACCAATAAAGGTTAACTCATAAAAACTTTCTTTAGCTGCTCAAAGGTATTATAAAACAGCAGGCAAGCTAGACGATCTATAGCAGTGGATTATTTTATTTTATTTTATTTCTGATAATTATGTAATATTAAATATATGCAGGACATCATAACTCAAAAGAGATGCATGGGATAAAATAGTTAGGCAAATACTTGTAAATACATATTCATGTATAAGTAGCCAAGCTAATTAGTGGGAACTCTAATGAGTTCTCTTTGTCAAACTCCGATTTAGAGTGCAAGTGAGGTTAGGGTTACTCAACCACAACTTCAATTGTTACACTAGAACTCGTTTATCACTACTAGCTCCTGACCTCCTCAGTCCTGAGCAATCTTACTCTCACAATCTTTTTCAGTGTACAGTCGCCTTAGACCAATCCCAACTTCCTCATAGCTAGGCCATAGGCTTAAGTGGACTGACTGGGAAGTTTAGACCTCAGAGGTGAACAGTTAGGACCAAACTCAGGTACTAGCCCAGACCAGATCTAACAATTGAGTGGGCTCTATAGCATATCTGTATATTTTTTGTCATATTTACCTTGTGCTACTGGTCCATTGTGATCAGTCTATGCAAAGGAATAGTAGTCACTCTATAAGAGGCTACTTAGAGTAGGGATCTTCTCCATGAAGTAATAGTATACCCTAGTATTAGGGCAGTAGTCAGTATGGCAGTAGGCACTTGCGCCCCAGCAGATGTATAAGTGAGATAGGTAAAGAATACAACGAGCCCTTCAAATACATAAAACCTTTTTTTTCAACAACTTGCCTCTCTAAATACAACACACAATATCTTTAGAGGCATACAACCAACTCATGAGCAACATGCTCAACCAAAGGCAAGCCTTCGCCAAACTAAGGGCAAAACTAGAAGGAAGAGAAGGGAAGCTATGTAAATGGTATGGAAGGTTTGGGCACCTTACCCAAAATTGCAGAAGGGGAGAAAAACAGAAGAAGAAGACAGTAGCGGGCAATAGATTTGAAGCATTAGGAAGTAGAGTGATGCAGTGTGGAGTAAGGGAGGTGAGAAGACAAGAAATAGGAAGAGAAGAAGTAAAGTGTTTTGGATGTGGGAAGGAAGGGCATAAGAAGTGAGAGTGCCTACAAAAGAAAAAAAAAGAAAAAAGAAAGCAGCACCGCTATGAGATGTATGAGAGAAGGTAAAGGAGCACAGTGGAGTGAGTGGGCTGCCCCCTAGGGGTGCAGCAATGTACATGGAGAGGTGGACAACACCAAGAAAGATGATAACCTTTGTAGAATATAGAGAATGTAACTACAAGGAAACAAAGACAGAGGAGAATTGGGAACAGGAGTTCCTGGGAAAGGTGCAGTTGTGCAACATGTGGTGTAGAAGTTGTAAGGAGGCATGGAACTAGAGGGATAGAAAGGCAGAAAGTGGAAGAGCAGAAAGAGTGAAGTGTAGTGTGTGTGGAGGGAAAGATGCAGTTATTTGGAAAATGGAGCGAAGTGAAAAAGGAAGATTTTCTGTCTGCCGTACAGGACAGGAAAGAAAATGCCATGGTGGAATTAGGGTAGAAAGGTAGAGTGGACAGTGTCTAGAGCCCAAAAGGGGAGGACTGGAATCACTGATTCAAGAAAGGTGGCAGAAACTGTCAATCAGAAGGCAGTGCAGAAGAAAGGGGAAGTGAGAGAAGTGAGGCAAACATTCAAGTCTCTAAGAGAAGTGTGGATGACAGTGGGTATCAAAAAGACAGATATGCATAAAGGAAGGACGGTGAAAGCATTGCTTGATAGTAGAGCAACAGGAATATTTATGAGCAAAAGTTTAGTTCAGAAGGGAGAATACAGGTTGATTAAATTAAATTGACCTTTACAAGTAAGAAATATGAATGGCACTGATAATAGTGGAGATGCAATAACTCATGAGGTAAAAGTGAACATGTTCTACAAAGAACATGTAGAGAGAGTGTGAATGGATGTTTATGAGTTAGGAAAGACGAATGTAATATTGGGCATGCCATGGTTAATGGCCCATAATCCAGAAATTGACTAGGAGAAAAAAGAAGTAAGGATGACGAGATGTTCACCACTGTGTAGAAAAACAGTAAGGATCAAGAGGAAGAAAGAAGCAAGAAAAGATGAAAGGAAGATCATTAGATGGACAGCAGATGAAAAGGAAGACTGGGGAAGAGAAGAAGAAATAGAGGAGAATCATTGAAAGGTAGAGGAAATGGTGCCTAAGTGGTTTCATAAATGGTTAAAGATGTTCAGGAAGGTAGACTCCAAAAGAATGCTAGTCAGAAAGGTATAGGATCATGCGATAGATCTCAATGATGACTTCAAAGCAAGCAAAGCAAGAGTGTACCTTCTATCAAGAAATGAAAAGGAGGAGGTGCAGAAGTTTGTCAATGAGCACTTAAAGAAGGGATATATTAGACCTTCTAAATTGCCTCAGACATTATTAGTGTTCTTTATAAACAAAAAAAATAGAGGAAAATACATAGTTATGGACTATTGTAGACTTAACAAGTAAATAGTGAAAAACAACTACCTGTTACCATTAATTACAGATCTAATAGACAGTATGGGTAATAAGAGAGTATTCACCAAAATAGACTTACAATGGGGATATAACAATGTGAGGATAAAAGAGGGAGATGAGTGGAAGGTGGCCTTTACTATACATGTGGGGTCATATGAGCTAGTGGTGATGTTTTTCAGAATAATAAATTTACCTACCACATTCCAAGGCATGATGAATGAAATTTTGAGAGACATGATCAATGAAGAAAAAGTGGCAGCATTTGTGGATGACATATTCATAGGGACGGAGACAGAGAAGGGGTATGACAAAATTGTAGAAGAAGTATTGAGAAGGTTGGAGGAAAACAATCTCTATGTGAAACTAGAGAAATGCATTTGAAAAGTACAGAAGGTGAATTTCCTGGGAGTAATATGTAACAATCTTAAGCTCAGGTAGTGTAATCCTAACCCAGATTGCACTCTATGTCAGAGTAGACAAAGAGAACTCATTAGAGTCCTTGTTAATTTATTGTATACTACTTATACATGTTTGAGTATTTGTCCATATTTACTGATCCAAGAGTATTACATAATTAAATAAAAGAAAATAAAAGAAAAATAAATAATGACTTAGGGGAATTCAGTAGTTTATGACATAATAATGGATCAGAGGAGAATTGAGATAGAGGAAGATAAAGTGATGGGAGTACTGAACTGGCCTACACCAAAAATGGTCAGAGATGTTAGAAAGTTCTTGGAACTGGCAAATTACTATAGGCAATTTGTAAAAGATTTTGCAAAATTGGCATAACCCTTGAACAATTTAACAAGAAAAAAGAAAAGATAGAAGTGAAGTACTGAGTAGGAGGAAGTATTTGAACAGTTGAAAACAGTCTTTACAAGTAGATCTCTATTAGTTGTGCCTAACTTAGACAAGAAACTTATGGTGGAGGCGAATGTCTCTAACTTTGTAACGAGAGGAGTGTTATCCATTAAATGTGAGGATAACAAGTGAAGACTAGTAGCTTATATCTCAAAATTGTTGAACAAAATAGAACAAAACTATGAAATACACAATAAGGAGATGTTGGCCGTAATACGCTGTTTAGAGGCTTGGAGACACTTTCTGGAAGGATCCCAAAGTAAATTCAAAGTTTGGACAGATCATAAGAATCTTAAGTACTTTATGAGTAACCAGAAGCTCAATCACAGACAAGCAAGATAGGTACTGTATTTATCAAGATTTGACTTTGTATTAAAGCATATTTCAGGAAGCAAGATGGAAAAGACAGATGGATTGAGTAGGAGACCGGACTGGAAGGTTAGAGTGAAAAAGGATAATGAGGAGCAGATATTGGTGAAGAAAGAGTGGTTAGAAGCAAAAAGAATAAGAGTAGCAGAAGTCATAATAGAGGGAGTAGACTTACTGGACAAAGTAAGGAAATATGAAGCAAGAGATGATGAAGTAATGAAGGCAGTAGAGGAGATGAAACGAGCAGGAGTGAAGATGCTAAGAGATGAAGAATGGCAGCAAGAAGATGGCTTGATGTTGAAAGAAGGAAAAGTATACATCCCTAGAGATGAGAAGTTGAGAGCAGAAGTGATCAGACTATACCACGATATGCCTATAGGAGGACATGGAGGACAGTGGAAGACGATAGAGCTGGTGACAAGGAATTTTTGGTGGCCAGGGGTCACTAGAGAAGTGAAACGGTATGTGGAAGGGTATAATGCCTACCAACGCAACAAGAATCAAACGCAACCACCAGCAGGAAAATTGATGCCAAATTTGATTTCAGAAAAAGCATGAACCCATATCAGTACAGACTTCATTATGAAGTTGCCTTTAGCGCAGGGTTATGATTCAATCTTAGTAGTAGTAGATAGGTTTACAAAAATGGCACACTTTATACCTATTATGGAAAGAACAAGTGTAAAAGGACTAGCACGACTCTTTAGAAATAATATTTGGAAGTTACATAGATTACCAGATAGCATTATTTCTGATAGAGGACTACAGTTTGCAATGGGTATCATGAGGGAGCTCAATTGCATGTTGGGAATTGAAACAAAGCTGTCTACAGCATTTTACCCACAGATAGATAGCCAAACGGAACGAATGAACCAGGAGCTAGAACAATACCTCTATATGTTTATAGATCATTGACAAGAATAGTGACCAGAATGGCTGGGAACAGCAGAATTTGCATATAATAATAAGGCACACATGGAAACTAAAGTGTCGTCCTTTAAAGCAAATAATGGACAAGATCCAAGAATGGGATTCGAGATGAGGAAGAAGGGGAAATACAAAGGAGCAGAAAAGTTTGTGGAGAGGATGAGAAAGGCATAAGAGGAAGCAAAGGTGGCACTATAGAAGGCATAGAAAGATATGAAGTGGTATGCAGATAAAGAAAGAGGGAATGTAGAAGAATATAGAGTGGGCGACTTAATGCTACTCAGTACTAAGGATCTAAAGTACCAAATGATTGGAAGACAAATAGAGAAGTTCACGGAATGCTTTGTAGGACTTTACAAAGTAAAAGCAATCATTTCCAATAACACGATAGAATTGGAGTTGCCTAGTACAGTCAAAATACATCTGGTAGTTAATATCAGCAAGGTACAGAAGTACAAGTCATAAGTGGAGGGGCAGAAGAAAGAAGCGCCACAACTAGTGGTAATCGAAGAAAAAGAAGAGTGGGAGGTGGAGAAAATTATGAACAAGAGAAAGGTATGGGGAAGGGACAAGTACTTAGTATGATGAAAAGGATGTACAGCAGAAGAAGACATATGGGAAAGTAGGGAGAATTTGAAGAATGTCATGAAGTTAGTAGAAAAATTTGAGAAAGAGTATAGGAGAGAAGAAGAAAATGAAGTAAGATAGCAAGAGACAGAAGAAGACAGAGAAACATTTAGCAGAGAATTACCTGGAAGGTATATAGCTAAGTTACTCTATGGATGGGGTAACAAAAAATATGACAGAAAGTATTGGAAGTGAATGGAGGAAAACTGGAGGCAGTAGAAGAAAAATCTGTTCTCCAGATATAGTAGAAATCTATTCTTGAAAAAAATAGAAGAAGAGAAACACAAGTACAAAGAAGGAATGATAGAAGAGTAGAATGAAAAGGAAGATGAGGAAGATTGACAGAGGATAGAAGAGGATAGAAAGTATTTGGAGAGGTTAGAAGATGAAAACCAAGATATGGGTAACCTAAGGGACCCATACGATGAGCTATAAAGAAGTTCTCGGGATAAGGACTCTTAAGAGGGGAGTGGTGTTATAAAACAGCAGGCAAGCTAGACAATCCATGACAATGGATTATTTTATTTCTTTTTATTTTCTGATAATTATGTAATATTAAATGTGCACAGAACATCATGACTCAAAAGAGATGCGTAGGATAAAATAGTTAGGCAAATACTTGTAAATACATATTTGTGTATAAGTAACTGAGCCAATTAACGGAAACTCTAATGAGTTCTCTTTGTCAAACTCTGACTTAGAGTATGAGTGAGGTTAGAGTTACTCAACCACAACTTCAATTGTTACAAAAGGCCTCTTGCTGTGCATCTTCCCACTTCCACTTTTCTTTCTTTCTTGTTAGATTATTTAAGGGTTAGGCTATTTTAGCGAAGTCCTTCACAAATCACCTATAGTAATTAGCAAGACCCAGAAACTTTCTAACATCCCTAACTATTTTAGGTGTAGGCCAGTTCAGCACTCCTACCACTTTATCTTCCTCTATTTCCATCTTTTCCTGACCCATTATTACTTCCAAGAAATTTACTTTCTGAACTTTCCATGCACACTTCTCTGGTTTCACATATAGGTTGTTCTCTTCCAATCTTTTTAATACCTTTTCCATGATTTCATCATGTCCCTCCTCTGAGTCTGTTCCCACCAGAATGTCATCCACAAATACTATCACCTTTCCCTTGTTAATCAAGTCTCTCAGTATTTCATTCATCATGCTCTGGAAAGTGGCCAGTGAATTTGTCATCCCAAAAAACATCATAACTGGTTTGTATGATCCCATATGTGTAGTAAAGGCCACCTTTTACTCATCTTCTTTCTTTATTCATATATTATTATAGCCCCATTGTAAGTCCATCTTGGTGAATATACTCTTATTACCCATACTGTCTACTAGATCTGTAATTAATGGTAGTGAATAATTGTTCTTCACTGTTTGCTTGTTAAGCCTATAATAGTCCATAACTATGTGTTTTCCCCCATTTTTTTTCTCTACAAAGAACATAGACAAGGTTTGAGGTGATTTAGAAGGTCTAATATACCCCTTCTTCAAGTGCTCATCAACAAACTTCTGTACCTCCTGCTTTTTGTTTCTAGAAAGAGGGTACACTCTTACTTTGCTTGCTTTGAAGTCGTCTCTGAGATCAATCACATGATCTCATACCTTCTTAACCAGCATCCTTTCAGACTCCACCTTCCCAAACACTTTTAACCACTTATGGAACCTCTGTAACAACTCTTAGCTCAGGTTGTGTAACCTTAACCCAAATCATACTCTATATCAGAGTAGACAAAGAGAACTCGTTAGAGTTCTCACTAGTTTGTTATACACTACTTATACATGTTTGATTATTTGTCCATGTTTACTGATCTGACTATATTACCTAATTTAAAAAAAGAAAAGAAATATAAATATAAATATTAACTTAGAGAAATTTGGCAGTTCATAACAATCTCTTAGGTACCATTTCTTCTACCTTTCTATGGTCTGCTTTCATTTCTTCTTTTTTTTCCCAATTCTCCTTCTTGTTTACTGCCCATCTAATGATTTTCTTCTTATCCTCTCTTATCTCTTTTTTTCTCTTTATTTTCACTGCCTTTCTACACAGTAGTGGACATCTTGTCATTTTCACTTCTCCCTTTTCCCAGTTTATCTCTGGATTATGGGCTACTAACCATGGCATTCCAAAGATAATGTCTGTTTTTCCTAATTCACAGACATCCATTCAGACACTCTCCACATGTCCCTTGTAGAACATATTTACTTCTACCTCGTAAGTGATTGTACCTCCACTATTGCTGGTACCATCCATATTTCTCATTTATATCAGCTATTTCAGCTTAATCAGCCTATATCCTCCCTTCTCAGCCAGACTTCTACTCATAAACATTCCTGTTGCTCCACTGTTAAGTAATGCTTTCACTGTCCTCCCTTCATATATGTCTATTCTTTTGATACCCACATTTATCCATACTTCCCTTAGAGGCTTAAATATTCACCTCACTTCTCTTGCTTTTTCTTTCTATACTACCTTCTGATTAACAGTTCCTGCCACTTGTAAGGCCTTAGATTATAGTTAAGTAACTCTAACCCTTAACCCACTCTTTATTAGAGTTTGACAAAGAGAACTCATTAAAGTCCTTGCTAGATTCTGTATGCTACTTATACACATTCAGTTGTTTGTCCTTATTTACTGATACAAAGGTATTACATAATTAAAAGAAATGAAAATGAAAATAAATATTAACTTAGAAGAAAATAGTGATTTATGATATCACTCTCCTCGAATATAACAATTGAAGTCTCAGTTGGGTAATCTTAACCTCACTTGCACTCTAAGTCAGAGTTTGACAAAGAGAACTCATTAAAGTTCCCGCTGATTGGCTTGGCTACTTATACACAAATATGTGTTTACAAGTATTTGTCTAACTATTTTATCCCGTGCATCTCTTTTGAGTCATGATGTCCCGCGCACATTTACTATTATATAATTATTAGAAAAGAAAAAGAAATAAAATAATCTGCCACTGCAGATTGTCTAGCTCGCCTACCGTTTTATAACATCGGATCAGTAATTCCAGCCCTCCCCTTTTGGATCCTAGGCACTGTCCATTCTAGCTCTTCACCCCAATTCCACCACAGCACTTTCTTTCCTGTCCTACAGGGTGGACAGAACACTTCTCCTTTCTCATTTCTTTCTACCTTTCCTCCTACAACTACATCTTTGCCCCCACATGCACCATACTTCACTCTTTCTGCTCTGCTGCTTTCTGCCTCTATATCTCTTCAATTCCATGCTTCCTTGCAACCTTCACACCACATATTGCCTATTTTCTCTTTACTCAGGAAACCTTGCCCTCTGTTCTCCTGAGTCTTTGTCCTCTTATAGTTGCATCCTCTACATTCTACAAGGGTCACAATCTCTCTCCGTGTCGTTCATCCCTTCATATCATGATTTGCTCTGGCACTTATTCTTTTTCTTTATTAATTAATTAATCAATGATATCATAACACAATGACTATGGTGCAGGAACGTCATGAACATAAAAAGAACAAGCATGAAAAGGATTGAGTGATGATCTGAGGTAAATCACATGCCTATCAAGTAGCCACCATGTGTGGGAGAACATATGGGCAGAAGCTGTTTGATATGGGGAATTACTCAGTACTTGACAGATGGGCACTATAGTTACTCTTAAAATAGACTAGCTACAGCCATATATACTATTATAAATAGCTGGTCAATTCATAGAGAGACTCTGTTGAGTTCTCCTTATCTTAACCTCTATAACCCTAGAGGAGGATTAGGGATTGCACCACTGATCCTGACACTCCATGCTCATGACTGCTTTTCTTGGAGGCAGTCCTTTCATTTCACAGTACTGCTTTATTTTCTCCCATACTCTTTGTGAGGGTGCCGCCTCTTCTCTCCTCTTCTCATTCTCTTCTGGACACTCCTACTTCTTGTGTTCTTCCTTTCCACATTGGAAATACTTTACTTTCTGCTCCACTACTTTCTGCCTCCTTACTTCCCTTACTCCATACTGTATTACTCGACTTCCCAATATCCCAAATCTATTTTCTTCCTTCATCTTCTTCTTCTGTTCTCCTTTACCTTTACAGTTCTAGGCGAGATGTCCAAACCTTCTGCATTGTCTACACAGCTTTCCTTCTCTTCCTTTCAACTCTGCCCTTAATTTGGCGAGGGCCCACTTTTGGTTGAGCATGTTGCTCATGAGATTGTTGTATTGGTCCAAAGATATTGTGTTATGTTTTGAATAGGTTGTTGTTATGTAAAAAAAAGAAATTTATATTTCTTGAGGGACTCGTCATATTCTTCTCCTATCTCACTTGTACATCTACTAGGGTGCAAGATCTTCATTCAGCCAGATACCTATTGCCTTACTGACTACTGCCCTAATACTAGGGTATACTATCACTTCATGGAGAAGATCCCTACTCTAAGTAGTCTCCTAAAGAGCAACTACTATTCTCTTACGTAGACTAATCACAATAGACCAGTAGTACAAAGTTGATATGACAAAGGTGATATAAGTATACTACTGAGCCCACTCAATTGTAAGGTCTGGTCTGGGCTAGTACCTGAGTTTGGTCCTAACTATCCATCTCTGGGGTCTAAACTTCCCAGTCAGTCTACTTAAGCCTATGGCCTGGCTATGAGGAAGTTGGGATTGGTCTGAGATGACCACATACTAAGAGAGCAATGAGAGTAAGAGTGGACAAGAATCGAGGCAATCAGTGTCCTAGATGTAGAAATGAGTCTTAGTGTAACAATTCTTAGCTTAGATTGAGTAACCTTAACCCAGATCATACTCTAAGTCAGAGTTTGACAAAGAGAACTTGTTAGAGTTCCCGCTAATTGGTTTAGCTACTTATATGCAAATGTGTGTTTACAAGTATTTGTTTAACTATTTATCTTATGTATCCCTTTTGAGTCACAATGTCCTATGCACATTTGATATTACCTAATTAAAAGAAAAGAAAAAGAAATAATCTGCTACCATGGATCATCTAGCTCACCTTCCATTTTATAACACTTTTATGTATATAAGGCTTCCTAGTCTGAGGATTAGACCTCAGACTTAACAACATCTTCTATTGCTTATTCTACTCTGCTACCAAGCTCTTGAGATATCACAACTCAATCAATCACAAACAAGTAAGTAACCATTTGTGATAATGACACTAATCTATTACTCATAGATATACATCAATCCTTGAACACAAACAAGAACTGCTCCTTTTATGGTTAAGTTATTGCTATTTCAGATATAAAAGGACTGTCATATGTAGAACAATAGGCAGTAGACATGTAATACTCTGTCTAGGTGCACAGACCATCATTTCCTGTATATAAGGCTCTTTAGTCTTGTAAGGCTTTAAGTCAAGATTGAATGACCTTAACCCTGTCACAAACTTCATTCAGCCATAACTCCACAGATACTTGCACGATTCCCACAGTCTAAGATGCGTCTAAAAGCCCTCAAGAAGACCTTTCGAACGATGCTCAAAACATGTCAAAGCAATCAGTACTCATCGAGATATCAGTTAATCAGTGCCGGACACTGATTGGCAGATATCTCGGGAACTGCCAAATGCAGACATTCGCTTCCACATACACATGGAAGCTCTCTTCAATACACTTCTGACGATCATAAATAGACCTTAGGGCAATAAGATCCTGTGGAGATACAAGGACCTCAAGGTTTGACATGACACTGATCTATTACCCATAGTGTCATGAATCGCCTCTGTCTCTAAGGCAATATTTATTTTATTTTATTTTTCTTTTTCTTTTAATTATGTAATATGTTCGGATCAGTAAACAAGGACAAACAACCGGACATGTATAAGTAGTGTACACAATCTAGCGAGGACTCTAACAAGTTCCCTTTGTCAAACTCCGATAAAGAGTGGGATTAAGGTTAAGGTTACTCAACCGCAACTGAAGTCCTTACACATAGATGCACATCAATCCTTGAACACAACAAGGACAGCCCCTTTTATGGTTAAGTTATTGCTATTTTAGACACAAAAGAACTGCCATATGTAGAACAATAGGCAGTAGAACATGTGATGCTCTATCCAGGTGCACAGACCATTATTTCCTATATATAAGGCTTCATAGTCTAAGGATTAGACCTTAGACTTAACAACATTTTTTATTGCTAAACTACTTTGCATTTTTGAGCCTTTTGAAGACCACTCTTGCAAATCACAAACCAGTAAGTAACCATTTGTAATAAACCCTAAACCCACTCTAAGTCAGAATTGACAAAGAGAACTCATTAGAGTCCTTGCTAAATTGCATACACTACTTATACACATCTGATTATTTGTCCTTATTTACTGATCTGATGATATTACATAATTAAATGAAAGAAAAATAAATATTAACTTAGAGAGGAAATGCGATTCATGACACATCTTTTGTTACTTATTCTACTCTGCTTTGAGAACCAAGAACTCTTCAATCACAAACTTAGTAAGTGACCATTTGTGATATATAACAATGTAAGTGACAATTTGTGATATATAACAATCTTTGAATAAAACTAGAAAAGACATTTAAAAGATATTTAATAGTACTTAAAAGAATATATGAATCATAGAACAAAATAATAAAGAAGTAAAATGCAATTCTACTAGAAGCATGCTAAAGGCTTATAAAAGTCTAAAAGAGTACAAGCAGTTATCAAGACCAAAGAAGGTTATACCAAGTATTAATTATAATATAGGCATTTGAAGAATAGATTATAAACCCAATGGGAGACTACTTTGTTTAATTTATTGTGAACCATGTTCTTATTCAAAAGCTATGATTGAGATGTTATTTTAAAGCTTAGATAAAGTAGTATTGCTGATATATTCTTTTAGAATTTTATCTTTGTTTAGTGTTATGTACAAAATATTGAAACACTTTTTTGAGCTATTGTAGAGTATAATATGAATTCTCTGAAATAAACAAATACTTGTTATGCTCTATAATGAGATACTACTTTGTGTAATAAATTGTTGACTTAAAAAAAAAAAAAGAGATACTACTTCATCTACAGCTTCACTCAAAGCTTCTCTTGTTCAATAAGACAAATTCAATGATTCAGACTTCCATTGTCTTTGACCTGCATTATCTTGGGGAATAGCTTCATCATATGTGAGAAGAAAAATAGATTGTAAATCAATTGTAAGCCTATATTATCTCCATTCCATGGTAGATGCTATTAGGAGAAATTCTGAATATGGTGTGTAACTTTGATCCGACTATCCATAAAGAATATCTAGGGAAGGCCTTGCCAGATCACGGTATCTAGGAAAGCCTGGGAGACCCCCCGAATTTGAAATTCGTGTTCGGCATCTCGGCATAGAGCATTCTAGGGGAATCTATGTAACACAGATCTCCCTAGACTGCCTACGGGAAGTCATCCACTGTTTTTTTATTGGATGACTTCCCATAGGCAGGAATCTGAGTACCCGAATTTTTGAGAGGTCTCCCGAACTTCCCCAGATGTCATGATCTGATAAGGCCCCCTTGCCGGAGTTCTCTAGCCTTTGGTAGACGGATCAAAGTTACATGCTATGCTTGATGGCATCTGCTGTGGAATGAAGACAGATATAGGCTTACAAAGAATTTTCCTGACAATTTCAAATGATGATGTCATCCTCAAGCAAGTCAAACGGGAGTCTTAATTCATGGCGCGTTGCAGCTACGAGATGTGATGCATGTGTGGCATAGTGATGTCCCATCTGGAAATTTCAGTCATATTTGTCCCAAGGTTTGTGCTAGATTCTCTCAGAATTCCTACGGAAAGTCATCCATTGTCAAGGGAAATAATAATTTTACTTGTCCACAAATAACTATTCATAAAGGTCATGACCAGCTACCAGGATTAATTCACCAAACAGTAGGAGCTGCCACCGAGCCCCGTGCAATAAATTGATAATTAAAAAAAATTCACCAGGCAGTGGGGTGAGACATGAAATACCTTCTTGCAAAGCGCAGGTGATGGCTGACAATTTGTCTATCTCTCTGAAGGTGAAAATTGAACGTTAGTGATAGTACACTATCAATGGTTAAAGCATCTCCATCTAGAAAGAATGGGATGGTTTATATTCGCCATTTGTTTCATTGCTTCTGCCATTTTCGATTGAATATCCAAACTAATGTTGATGCGTAGCTCCTTGTGGCTGACTTACGTGCTACTGATAATCAATGTTCAATCACGTCTTAGCTGGACTAGCCAACGATCATCAATCTAATCTGACATCTAGTATTGCGAATATGGCACAGTTCGCTTCAAAGATCATCTGGATGAGCCCTGATTCACGTCTGATTGGAAGATTGAACTTCCGTCCCCGTCGCTTACTGTTCGGTTGGACGAGTAGCTGTTTCCAGTGATGACATTTGGTGACTTATCATGAGTATACTCTTAGTGTAAGTGTTTAGTCGACAGGAACTTAACATTTGGATGGATTGAAACCGAATCCAGTCCGTTTAAGTTAATTAATGACGGTTATACCTATACCCATCTCGGAAGAACAGGTGAGCGGTTCCATTATGGGCAGTAGATGAAGGTATAAAGGGGAGGGGATGAGTGAAAACTCGTCGCAAACGTGCAACGAATCTAATCTCAACCACTGATATTTCTCTATCTACTATCATAAAACATTTGATCGTTTCGGGGAAACCTAACTCATTTCAGTATAGCGCTCGATATTCCAGCAGAAAACATTTAAAAAGATTCTCCCTGGGCCTCAGGTGTTTGTTAATACATCCCTCCAAATGGAACCGATACTTGAATTTTACTGGGCCTTCCGAGCTATTTTTGGTCCTGCTGCGAATAGTCAATCCGTCGCACCGCAATCACCAGTGAGAAGTCCTCTTGTATATTTGTTTTGCGAGTGATAACTCGAATACCTCGCATTAGCCTTCATCCACCTCGATTCTTGTGATTGGGGGAGGTCCCTCAGGCTCATATTCAGCTGCCTGTCTTGCACAGGAAGGATTTTCTGTCACTCTGCTTGAAGCCGAGACATTCCCTCGGTTTGTTTGTCCAATATCTATTCAACGTCTTCTGATATTTCTTTTTGTTTTAGGTACCATGTGGGAGAGAGCATGATACCTTCTATGAGACACTTCCTTCGCTTCATTGATGCAGATGACAGGTTTGACTCGTTTGGTTTTGTTGAAAAGGTAACTTTCAGCTGCCTTTCTCTGCTCCTCGTTACCGAGTCTGACGGATCTAGCACGGTGCCGCATTCAAGTTCAACCCTCGCAAACGGGAAGGATGTAAGTATCATCTTATCTGCCAGTTCGTGTGCTTGAGTAAATTCCTTGAATCTCATGAGTTGCCAATTTCGTGTCCGACGATCCTAAAAATTACGCCTGGAACGTAGTAAGTCTTGTCAAAACCTAAAAAAGGCTTCTATGATCTGATCTTGGTTGATAGACGCGAGCGGAAGCGGATGCTTTGATCCTGGACCGTGCTCGTGAGCTCGGTGTTAAGGTCTATGAAAACCACCTAGTCACCGAAATTCAGTTCTCTAAGCAACACAGGCATGCCAAATCGAGCTATGGTACACCTCCGGCCACCGCCACTGCCAACCAATGTCAGTCAGAAGTCGCAGAGTCTAAGTCCCTTCCCGTATGCGCCAAATGGAAGAACGTTGCCACTGGGAAATCTGGCAATATATCTTTCGACTGGGTCATTGATGCTAGTGGTCGTAACGGCATCATGTCCAGGACCCTGGGATTACGAAAGTACAATCAGAGTTTGAGAAACGTCGCATATTGGGGTTATTGGACAGGTGTGCAAGAATACAGACGCCCTCAATGCCCGGTTCAGCTGCCATTCTTTGAAGCTTTGCGAGGTGAATATTGCTATTATTCCTTACTCCTAAAAGCTGCATGGCTGAAATGCTTCCATCGACAGATGAATCTGGCTGGGCATGGTTTATCCCTCTTCAGGACCGAAAAACCTCTGTTGGGGTAATCATGGATGAACAAATTTCTAAACGCAAGAAGGTCAATATGGAGAAGAAAGGCGACAATACTTTACTCCTTCGCCACTATCTCCAAGAATTGAAAGACAACTGTCCAAATATCAGGGAGTTAATTGGTCAAGGGGTCCTGATTGAATATTCAGGAGGTCCTCAAGTCAGGACAGCAAGCGATTTTAGCTACTCGGGAACTTCATATGCAGGATTAAATTACCGCATCGTCGGCGACGCAGGGGGTAAGTTCAAAACCTTATTGACGTATCGATAACAAAGACTCTTGCATTAATTGCCTCTCCAATCGTGTAGCATTTATCGACCCATTCTTCTCTTCTGGTGTCCATTTGGCTCTTTCGAGTGGCTTGTCCGCCGCAGCAACTATTGCAGCTACCATGCGTTCTGAGTGTAATCCTTTTCATGCCGCAGAATGGCATGACCTACGAGTTGGAACCTCCTATACTAGGTTTGAAATTCCTGAACCCAAACGATCATTCAACTAAGAGTCATTTAAGATTCTTAGTGACAGTGCTTAGCGCTTATCGCCAAATGAGGAACCAAGAACGTCCAATTTTGGCCGACATCGAGGAAGACAACTTTGATAGAGCTTTTGATATATTCCGTCCAGGTGGGATCATTTCAAATGTCATTGTCAATCAAAATTCTGATCTCTCCATGCTTGCGCCCAACAGTCATTCAAGGAGATGTAGATGTCAAGAGCTTTTCGGAAAGATATCTCCGCCGGACGATCGATTTCTGTTCACAAGCATTCAACCCCGCGAGTCTAGAAGATTGGCACAAGGAAGAAGAGTGCAATATGTCGGAGCATGAGGAGACTAGTGAGGGAACGAGAGCCCAGTGCATGGCTAATGCAGTAGCTGCCAAAAAGACTCTCAGGGCAGAAGATATGTTTCACATTGGCAAGCTTGTCGATGACAAGATTAATGGATACTCGATCCGACTAGAGAAGGGCAAACTTGGCTTGAAATTATGAGGACCACTTTTCATTGTGTACTTGTTTGTATGATTGATCTATGACACCATGTAATATCCCCTTCTTTTGTAAACTCTAAACCATTATAGGAACAATAATGCTGAAACATAAGATGATGGACGAGCCATCTGAAAAACAAGTGAATCGCATAATTAAAAGGATTTGTATAGAAGAAAGACTTTGAGATCAGCGATCGGTCTGACTTCCTCCAGGACTCGCAAGAGGACTGATTACCCTGCTTGAACTTCGGCTTACATGCGTGCTGCTGAGGCTAGGGTCTGATGGGATGAAAATGTCGATTGGTTTTCCAGTTGGAGGCGGACTGGCAATTCGACTTCTAGGACTGAGATCATCGTAGTCGCTTCCCTCAGCACGAAGTTCCGCGTGTCCCATTCTACTAAGTTTCTCATCAAAATCTCTTTTTCTGTATTTCGTCACAATTCGTTCGAGTAGTTCGGACGTTGAAACGCCAGGAGTGCGTCGGGTTGGGAGGAATTTTCCTGTTTAACCGAGTTATTCTGAGAACCCAAGAGAAAACAAAGTCACACCACACCAAGGCGTTTACATAGAGCATAAACATCATCATAACCCGAGCTCAGATAAGGTGCCTCGTCATGTGCAACATAGTCAATTTGGTATTTGTGGATGAAATCTTCCTCGATGACCCAAGGAGCCTCCGGGATGACTTCATCAACCCAACGACAGTGTTGAACTGCTTCAATGCTAGAGATAATGAGATAAAAACTGGCCTCTAGAAGATTTAGACTTACCGCTCAACGTGATCCATCACTGAACGGCCTTTATGTTGATGGACTTGTTCATCCGAGTTGACTCCTACCATAAGATAGACAAATGGAAAGGATAATTTGGCCTGTCGAAGTTGAAGAGCATGTCTACGACGACCGAATCAGGATTGCCTGTAAGAAGCAAGTAATTTCTACGGACCCAAAATGAAAGAGGTCATAGACGCCTGAGAGTAAGGATCAAACCCGGTGGTCGACATTTGGAATTTTTGAGCGTACCATCTGCGTAGATTCGAACCGGTCTATCGGTCGGGGGCGGACTTATTTTGTAATTCCGCGTACTCTCTCCTCCAATTGCCTTTCTTACAAAACTCTGGATATCCTCTGCAGTTAAGGCAGCAGGATTAAACGTTGCTTCCACGATGGAAGACACATCCAGCTCCCTCGTGGCGGCAGCGGGGAAAAGTTCGGTGTTCGGTGCACTGGGCTCGAGCGTAACATTTTCAGGAGCACTACTCTGATCTACTGTATGAGGATTGCTAAGGGTGGAGGTTGAAGAGGTAGGATGGTGGGTATGCAATGGAGCTCGATGTGTCTGTGTGTCTGTGTGACCACCCGCAGTACTACTCTCCACATCTCCGTCATACGTGGGGGAGTCAACACCATCCGAATCTGAAAGGAGAGATACAGCAAGGTGTTTCATCCTTGCCTGTGGGGGTTTTGCACGAAGCTGTCCAGCATGCACAGGCCGAGAGGGCAAGGGAATGGAGATAGCAGAGTCAACATCCGTGAGAGGATCGTTGTCTTCTTCCGACCTATGTGAGCAGATAAGCATTGTGTTTGGAAATAAAGAGGAGAGCAACATGCGCATCATAAGCCGGCGAATCTGCCGTCCGAGGATATTTTCCAAACGATCGCTTCGGGTGTAAAATTCGGACCTTCGTAGTATCTACTGACATGCTTTATGATCGTTTTCGATAACGACCGAAGAAAATATGAAGAAAAATGATCACGGGACAAGCCATGCCGAAATTACGTCACTGACATTGGCACGTTTAACAAAATGCCCGTCGACAATCTAACAGGTTACGCGTCTCAAGGTTTCACTGCTCACTTGGCTCTGCTAAATACACGGACTTTCGCACCTCAAACATATGGGACACCATCTCCAGTTGTGTTACTCTTTGGGATCAAATATAAACGATGATGCCAAAAGACATCATCGACCCTGGTTCAGGTCTACCTTTGAAAAGAAGTCCAAATATACAGCCAGTGATTAACTATAAATGCTGGGGAACTTACTCGAAAACTGGATGCGATGGAATGTCCATGATAAAGAAGAATAAGTCATCTTCCACAGCTCCCATTATCATACATCTAGTGCTGATCTCGTATCCAAGGAGCTTGGCATTCTGCTAGCCCAGTTCAAATTTCTAAAAACTCCTTTTGTGACTCCGGGTAGGAGGAGCTTAAATTTGAAGCCAGAAGGTGTCATCCAATATTGTTTCATCAATCATGTATAGTCGTAGTCCATCTGATTTCTCTTCGGCATCACTGTGATCGTTCGCTACAAGTCTTCTCATGTGACCTGTTGCTACAGATCTGATGACTACTTCAGCCGACTTGAATCAAGAGCTTGCGAGATGCGTACAGAGGTGCCTATCTTGTTGTAGTAGAATGTAAGAATCTGAACATACAGACAACACCGAACCAGTCAGGCAGTCATTGGAACATCTAGTTTGTCCGGTGGTTTTTACGGAGTTTCGGACTATGATATTCGCTTTCTATGCAAGGCACAGGAAGTCGATCCTCACACTGCTGACAGGCCACGAACTTACAGCCTGCTAGTGTCTCGCTTGCCGCCCACTCTGAAGTCTAGTTAGATTTGCCGCAATAGCTATGAATGTCGACTGATCTGCAGCTCCAGATCATATTGTTCCATTGCCACCAGCAATACCATGACCACAATCTGGGAACAACGCCAACTTCTGCCTATCTAATACCTTCATGGAAACATGATGAACCGACAGCAAATTTGATTACTCGTTAGAGTGTGACTGTAGGAATGCAACACTTTGTGTCTTTACCGGTGGTTCGCCAGCGTGGGGGACGGATCCGTCTGATTGGATGGGAGGCATGAATGTTGAAGCTTTTACTGTCTGATTATCATCCTCTTGTTTCCTTTTTCATTCATTACCATCCTACTGCTTGCCCTACCTGACCATGCCCCTCCCACTGTACACATATATACATATCTGGATCCTTTCACATAGCTCTATCATTTTTTCTCCCTAGCCTAATGACTGGGACCATGCCTTAACACTAAAATGCTTGTTGCGGTATATAAAAAAAACATAGAAATATAGTAACACGTGCATTTCTTCAGATAATACAAACTTTCTGCTGTGCAGTGTAAGGTGAGAGACGAGGGTCATATTACGAGAACACATTGAAGGCTTAAGCTAGCGAGGGGTCTAAGACCGCGATGTCAAGCTCATATCAAACACCGTAGTGTGCAGAAACAAAGAAGGGCTGGCTGATGAATGTTTCAAGCAGGATAGATTAACAATGCAAGAACAGCAAGCTCAAATTTCTAACTTTCGCCCTCGTCCAGAAACACTCCGTACACCGTGCCCCTTCCTGACTACTTGCAATCTCCATTCTTCCTTCACCTCTCCACTAATAATTTCCACGCACATCTTCCCCTTCTCAGTCTCATAAACGTGTAACACAGCAGAGCTCTGTCCTAATTTTTCATCCTGACTATCAGGTATGACTACTTCCAAATCCAAAGGGGTCCTTTTCTGTGGAGATCGAGAGGCATTCACCAGAATTGTGACCCTGCTCGCATAATCGTATTCTGTTCCTCGGGCTTTCCACTCTCTATCACACTTCCAAGCTCTCCCTTGTTCGGTCGACTCATTCAAGTCTTTCAACTTCCAAGCGCTATTTTCGTCAAAGTAGAAATCCACCGGTGCACCACCACTCAGCACGATAGCGCTTCCAGGGCGAAGAAACAAAGGAATAGAATCATATCCGTGGTGTTGAATTGACCACGATGGTCCAGTGAAAAACTCTCCAGTCAGGAGAGAGAACCAATCTCCATATGGAATGTACACTTCCACAGACGCTGTCTCATCAGCTGCGAATTCCTTTTGAACCGGACCAGAGTTCTCAGGAGCAAAGACCGATGCAGTAGCCGAATAATCCAGATTGGATCCACGAAATACAGGTGCAATGTAAAGGTTCTCACCCAGCATGTACGCTTCATCCACCACCCAGGAGCTTCGATCTTCAGGAAACTCAAAAAATAGGGGTCGCATCATTGGTGTACCACCTCGGTGTGTCGAGATAGCCGTTGCAAAGAGGTAAGGCATCAATGAGAGTTTGAGGGAAATAAAAAAGCGGAGAATAGCATCAGACGAACCCGATGGGTCAACGATCCATGGAACCTAGAGCAAACAATTCACGGTGAACCATATTCACAAGCTTAATTGAAGGAATATGCATACCCTATAACTGCCACTGCCGTGTAACCTGGAGTGACTTGATAGACAACCAAAAGCGAGCCATCGTTTATACAGCCCTGGATCTGGCTTTCCTTCAAACCCCCCGATATCGTCTGCCATATAATCTCAGTTTAGCCTTTCTCAGAAGTGATGTCAAGACTTACGTGCCCAATACCCAAAACCACTTGTACTCAAACTTAATCCGCCTCTCAAAGTCTCTGCCATCGCTTCATAGGTGCTCATGGGATCACCACCCCAATGTACAGGAAACCTCTGACACCCAGCTGTTGCACTCCTGGCGAAAACCACGGCTTTATTCTTCCCGAGTCGTTTCTCCAGGACTTCGAAAGTAACCTTGTTATAGAGAAATGCATAAAAGTTGTGCATCTTCTCCGCAGAGTAGTCTTTGCCGTGATACACTGTTGATCCGGTAGGAATACGTTCACCAAAATCGGTCTTGAAGCAATCAACCCCCATGTCGATGAGTTTCTCAAGTTTGGATTGATACCAGACACAGGCCTCGGGGTTGGTGAAATCAATGATTCCCATGCCCGCTTGCTACGAGATTGATTAAATATCCATAGTTGAATAGAAGGTAAAGTCGACATACCCAGTAGTCGATCTGCCAGACGCTTCCATCTGGTTTCTTGATGAAATAACCATTCCTAGCACCTTCTGCAAATATTGAGCTTTCCTGTGCAATGTACGGATTCAACCAGACGCAAATCTAGTAACACCCCGTCAGAGGGTATCTCAAGATGAATAAGTAGTATCACTTTGTATCCCCTTTCTTTCAATCTCTTCAGCTGACCTTTGGCATCCGGGAAATACTTTTGGTCAAATTCATAATCACACCACTCAAACCCCCTCTGCCAGAAACAGTCGAAATGGAAGACCCCGACGCTGATATCACGTTTGGCCATGCCCTCAAGAAACTCATTGACAGTTTGTTCATTATACTGCGTAGTAAAGGATGTTGAAAGCCAGAGACCAAATGTCCAAGGAGGTGGCAGGGCAGCACGCCCAGTCAAGAAGGTATAGTTTTCAAGTATGACCTTGGGCGAAGGTCCGCAGATCAGATACGTTGAGATTTTCTCAGATCGAACTGCAATATTGATACGCGTTGTCCCTATCAAAGAGCGAACCTCTTAGGACTCATAGATGCCAACATGCAGTGAAATATCACCTACGTTCGCTCTGAACTTCAAAGCTCACTCGGCCGGAATCCGGTACAAAAATTCCGAACCCTCTCGAGCTCAAGAGGAAAGGGACATTTTTATAAGTTTTCTCAGACGATGTCCCAGCATCTTCGTTCCACATTTCAACAGCCTTCAAACAAACGAATACATTGACCTGGGCTCTATATGTGCACCTAGATAGCTTTGCTTACCTGTCCATTCTTGATGAACGGCCCGAATCGCTCTCCCAGCCCGTATATTTTTTCCCCAACGCTCAATTCAAATTGCATGGTCATCCATCGTTCGCCTTGATCTGGATTCGTAAGTACAGCACTCGGATTTAACGCTGTTGTGTTTTGCTTGACATAGCCAATGGATCGCCATCCTAGTCTCGTCAGGAGAAGGTCATGGGAAGCGAATCGCGTAATGCTGGTAGGGTTCACCATGTTTGCATGTGAGATGACATCGATATTGAATGCATTCGGACGCGTGTCGATTTGCAGAGAAATTGAAGACGTTTTCAGCGAAAGTAGATCATTTACCAGCGATGTACTAATAGTATCTGAGCGATTTGCTTTCTGATAAGATTTGATCAGCTGTTTACCTGGGTCGAGGCAGGTCACTCACAATTTGATTCAGATCAACGTCAGGGAAAAGCTCATATTCAGGGTCCTGATGAGCAGAGACTTGATTCTTCCAGTGATAAGCAGTAAGAAGAGCAATTCCAGGAGCCGGAGACGAGGCTTCGATGGTTATTGTAGGTGCATTCAAAGTATCACCTCGATGGTTGATATGTTTTGATGTCTGCAATGGGATCAGAGCGAGTCCAAAAAGGTAACAAAGTAGAACCTTACGGCAACACAACGAACTGAGTCTTTCTCAGCTTGACTCTTGACTACTTCAGTGGCCCAATCGATGTGCACTCCATCACGGTTCCACCACATCCCATTACTGAACTTGACCATGATGGTGTATAGATATTGAGCGGGACGCAACCATCACACCCTCACGGGCCGGCTATCCACCTGACGAATCACATCGATTGATCGGATCAAGTTTGATCACATAGCGCTTCGACTTGAGAACACAGCTATAAGGTGATCACCTAGTCATTCATTCTCTATGATACACATGCTTCCTAGTTTCAAGAACAGATGAAAACGGCGAGCAATGATACCTCTCCAGCATAAATTCTAAGTTCGATGGCATATATGTTGAAATACAATCGGGGAGGGTACAAACGGATAGTGAATACAAACTATTTTCATATATCTATGTAACGTAGCTACCAACATCAATATATGAAATTGATCCCATCATATGTACCGTAGTGTCCGCTCCAAAGGCAGACCCGTTGACCGAGCATCGAGTGATTATTTGCCTTTTCTGGTAATACACCTACCCGATTTGATTTGTGACGTCACTGTCTTGGCTGACAAACTTGGGAAATCAAGTCAGATATGTCATGAGCTTTACAACCGCTGTATGTATATCGGAAAACACAAGTAGTCTCTTGGGGTGTGGCCGGTGGTCAATGAACTTAATATATGCATACACAGCTATTCCCTAAATTATCATAATGGACAAGTGGACCACCGCATAGCCAACAGACATGTAAGGATCACTGCTGATAGTGGTTCTGTATGTCCAATTTATATGTCCAAACAGGAAGTCCGTGGAGATATAAGGATATATGTCGTGGAGTTCAAGTCTGGGAGAGGAGAAACTGACGTCACAAGACGCACCATCCACTATATTTTGAGACACATCATCACTCAGCTACAGCACTACACCCACTATGCAAACGAAAACCATTCTGTTAATCTCTCTCGCTTTTACCCTTTCTATTGTATCATCAGAATTACCATGGCTTCCAGGCGTGGCGGCAGAGTCTCAGCCCGCATATGCAACAATGTCTACCAGCCAACTCAAACAATGGCTTGAAGATCACAATGTACCTCTTCCCGCTCATGCCAAGCACAATGAACTTCGGAACCTGGCTGCGGAAAATTGGTATTCTGCATCTGCGTGGACGTATGATCAGTATCATAACGCCCAACGTACCCTTTCTGACATCCAAAATATTGCCTTCGAATCATGGGACGAATCGTCCCTACGCGAATTTCTCCTTCGTCAGGGTATAGTTGCACCGAAGGGACCTCGAGATCAACTGGTCTTATTGGCGAAGAGTCACCATAAAGGTTACGAGTCTGCAGCGAAATCGTTCGCGGATCGTGTAGGCGCTTCTGCAAGCTCTCTTTCTGCGGGAACGAGTAAGACGGCGGAAGGTTTTGCTTCCAGGGCATCTATTGGCGTTGCACAACTGGAAACGGAAGTTACAAGAGCTCTCGATCGGTCAAAAGATTATATCTACTCCACTTGGGATGATAATATGTTAAGGACATATCTTGAGAGCAAAGGGTTGATCAAGACAAAGTCAGAGCATAAGAGGGATGAAATGCTTGCTTTGATGGAAAGCCACTACAACAAGGTCGCGAATCCAATTTGGGAGGCTTGGAGTGATTCTTACATGGTATGGAAGTTTCCCGTTACTGGGAAGCTCTGTTTATTTATTTAAAATAGCACGAATGGCTCGTCTCACATGGAGTTATCAAATCTGACTTTGAAAAGAATCGCGATGCGCTTCGGAGTCAATTGGAGAGGTATTACTATGGTTCTCAAGATAGAGTTTGGTCGACTTGGAATGACTCTGAGCTGAGACATTGGCTTATCAACCACGGGGTCATCAAGAGCGATGTTGAGGTTGCACGGGACAAGATGGTGAAAATGATGGAGTACGTCTTTCGAACAGTTTCTGTGAGTCTCCGTTGACTCTTATCTGCAGCAATAGTTACCTAAGCGCAAAGGATACATTTTGGGATGCCTGGTCTGATAATCAGATTCGCCAATGGCTGATAGACCATGGTTACATACGATCTGATGCTCAGGCGAAACGAGATGAGCTTGTCAAACTGGCCAACGAAAAGTACGCTATTCTTTCTGACGTAGTCTCATGACATTTATTGTCTATGATGACCAGGTATACAGATGTTATGTCAAGGACGGCTGCATACTTGGCTTGGCCGGATGCACGTCTCCGTGCCTTCCTCCGTGAACACGGTGTCGATGACAATAAGCTGCCTGGTAGTCGGACTGGTCTTCTCCGTGAGTCACTTCATACTTCATGTGTCCAGCCATGTAATTAAGATTGAACGTCAGAGGAAACAAGGATTAGATACATCCATTCTCAGAGCATGGCTGAGGCAGCCTTTTTCAAAATCCGTGATATCGTCAACGAGGGCGTTGTCAAAGCAGAAGATGCCATCCATCATATCATGAGCATAGTTACGAACAAAGACAAGTTAAACAATGAGTACCAGGAGGCAACTACCACTGGGAAGCAGCAGGCAGAATCGGCGAAATCAAAGTTGAAGGAGGAGCTATAAATATACTTCTTTGTTGATTGAACAATTTATGACAATGACAATTATGTCAGCACTGCGTGATTGCCTTTCTTGGCCCCTGCCAATGCACTAATTCACCAATCTTATACCCATGCCTCCACGAGAGCCTCTCCTCAACCATGCTTCCTCCAGCTCAACCTCGGTGTACGACGGCGGATATCTCGATGAGGAGGAGGTTCTACGGCTTTCGCCGTCAGATTCCTCCGAAGATCTCTGTCCTGCAATATCCAAACCCAATTTCGCCCCAGATTCTGATGTGACATACGAGATATCAAATGACTTGGCAGAGCTTCAAGAACTGCGGAAGAGCCTTCAGGAAAATTTACGTTTGCGGCCAATTCGGTCGAAAGGGAAACTTCCCAAGCTGAACAACAACGAAGCGAGGATGAACATGCCTGGCGCGTTTCCAATGAGCGCGAAATTGAGGCAAGAATTTGACCCTCAGTCACCTATGGACCCTGAGATTGGCTTTGCGGCTATGGATGCAGGTAACTCAGCGCTGACCATGCTGCTTGGACATACCAAGCGAGGGCGGGGAGCGAGCCAAGTTATTCGAGTGTCAGGTGACATTGGAGATGTTGCTACGTCAGAGGGCAGTCCCACAGCCTCAAGTTCATTGTCATCGAGAAGTACTACGCCGACGAAACTCAGATCGAAGTCAAGGAGTAGAATGAAACAAACTCCTTCTGCACTTGTCTTACATGGTCTCTCTTCGCTTACTTCACATCCCAGCGATGTCACTGGTGTAATTGAAAATGAAATCATCGCCCCTCCACATCGACATACGAATTCTGTCATACCAGATGCCAATCCTGATTCTCCTCAGAGCTCGAACAGCACAACGTCGAGTATAGTCTCATCGTATTTTACACCAGTCGGTGACATACCAATTACCTCCAAGTATGTCTATGAGTCCACTCTCCCCACTATCAGCTCCGAGCCGGAAAACGAAGAAGAGAGTGGGTCACATACAGCTCCACTGTCGACAGAACTCAGCTTGAGCACAACCAGTGCTTCTCCGGTTATGGCAGCCGAACACCCAATTGTCTCTCAAAATAGGTTAACTAGTGACAAGCTACTTCCTATATCCGTCTCCCATCTCTTTCTTTTGTTACTGAAGGGATCCTCGGGGCATCCACGACCTTTGGTCATCGATACCCGTGCACCAGCAGCCCATGCTGCCTCTCGAATCCGTGGAAGTGTGAATATTGCGATTCCTTCACTGATTTTGAAGAGATGTAGGAAGATGACGGCGTCGAGCATGCTGCCTGATCAAAAGTCGGACTTTGACCCCAGTTCAACCGCTACATGGGGGGGAGTTCAGACGGGAGGAAAGGGTGGCTTTCAGAGTATGGAGGCCTTGAAGCAGTTTGTTGTTGGAGAAAGGGCCAAGGAGGACTGGAATGTGATGCTGAATAGTTTGCATCGTGCTAATGGGAGGACTGTTCCGGGCGAGTTGGTCTGGGATGGGAACGTGATCGTATATGATGAAGAGATAGATCAGGACGTAACTGAAACGACTTGGACGCTCATGGAGGTCATCCTGCCCCTGGTTGGTCGGCATGGTGGAAAAGTATACCATTTGGAGGGAGGGATTGTGAAAGGAATCAGGGATGGTCAGATGAGAAAGATGGTTGAATTTGGTCCTGTGGGCAGCAATGCTGCCGAAGAATATTCCACACACTTTGTGAGTACTTCCATTCTGTCGTTCTTTGAGATAGAAGGTTTGAAAAGACTATGGTCTAGGCAAAGAAGTCGGCTACGAACGGCCTGTTCCAGCTAGACACGAAGAGGAAATTACAATCTGACATTGAGTTGACTTCTTCATTACCATCCGCTACCGTATCGTTGTCTTCTGCAAGCCCCAATACGCTATCACTACCACATTCACCATCCCCTTTAGCCGTCGCAAATACCCCACGTGATTCGTTAATGCCGAATGCTGATGACACTCATACTACAAACGCAGTAGCGACTTCAATACCAGCACATGTGATATCCGACTCTTCGTATCCAATCGATTCTGCGCCTTCACCTCCACCATCTCAGATCATTTTCAAAAAATGTCAATCACCTGGTAATGCTTCCATAGGTGGTTTGAAAGCCAAAAGGCCAAGTGCGCCCAACCTTCGACGAATAGACACTACATCTGCTGAACGTCTCAATCCCAATTCATCTAAACTGTCTGTAATGACAAAGCCTTTCCGATCTGCGACGTTGACAATTCCACCACGATTGACATTGCCTTCTTGGAGCCTGCAATCTCCAGTGAGCCCATCACATCTCAACCTTGTGTATTCGAGTCACTCGCCATCTGCTAGTGCTCGAAATTATGCAGGCTTTGATGGTGGAAATGGAAGTCTTGATTCGACGTCTTATCCTACGTCATCACATACTCCTAGGACACCTACAACATTTTCGAGTCCTACGAGCGCTTTTCCAGCATTGTACGGACATTCACATACCTTTGGATGTGGATCTAGTTCAAACGCCATATCAATTTCTACGGTATTGGATCGAGATAGGACGTTGTCATCTTCACCCATCACAGTACAACCTGAAATACAATCGACGGAATCAGAGGCATTACCGACGTTTACTGTTTCAACGATTTTACCGAATTTTTTGTTCCTTGGATCTGAGTTGACAGAACCTTCACACGTAGAGGAGTTGAAGAATCTTGGAGTGAAGAGGATCATGAATCTCGCAGCGGAGTTGAATGAGGATGATCATGGATTGAGTTTGAAGGAGCGGTTTGATCGGTATGTGAAGATACCGATGAGAGATACGGTTGAGGAGGAGAATGTACTAAAGGACGTTCGGCGAGTCTGTGAGATTTTGGGTAGGTCCGATCTCTCCCGAATTCGCTCCAAGTTGTTAAACCATGTCATAGATGACGCAAGGTTGCGTTCTGCACCGACATATGTCCATTGTAAAGCTGGCAAGTCAAGATCCGTGACTGCAGTTATAGCATATCTGATTCACGCTAATCACTGGACGCTTTCCCGAGCATATGGCTTCGTTCTCGAGAGGCGGAAAGGCATTTCTCCAAATATCGGGTTCGTCTCAGAGCTTATGAACTTTGAAGAACAGGAATTAGGAGGGAAAAGTACGGGTGTGCATTCAAAAAATTTAGGGGGAGAAAATAGTCATGACCCTGAAGAGACGACGTTCAGGAATATGCGTCTCCGTCGTGGGGGGCACATTCGAGAGTCACTCCCGCCTCTTCAATCATTTACAAGTTCCGATGCCGATGCCTCCGCTGGTCTCGACAACGGTCATGGGAAAGCAATTGGTTCGATGAGCTCTTGTGGGATACAGATGCCAAGGGTAGTTGTTGGTGATCAGGCCCAGGAGATGGAGATTAAGGATGCGAGTGGGAGGTACAGACATGCAAGGAGGGCGCCTGTAGATGAGAATACGTTGCAGCCGTCGAGAAGGGTTAGCAAGGCCGGGTTGGAGAGTTCAGTATTTGAGTATGTATAAATGAGTGGATCCGGTCTTGTCCCAGTTTGTTCTTCTGTAATTGCTTTTTCTGTTCGGTAGACGAAGATTCTTTTTTTTTGAAACTTGTTCTTTTTGTGCTTTTCGATCTTTTGTTGTTGTAATCCTCAGTTCTTTCTTATCATTTGTGTTTTCCTGTCTTTGATAGCCTATTTGTTTGTCGTCTTCAACGAGCAATACATCCAGTATGTCGGCGTTGTCTTTCTGATTGCGTCTGATTATATCACACCAAAAATAACTCAATGTCTAATCAACATAAACGTAATAAGTCGATATTAAAGAAATGGAACCTGAATGGAACCTGAGTGTCCGTTGCCTGATACACACAAAAACTGTCAATATTAAAATGAGGCTACAAATGAAGAAGTTGGTACAATGCCGTATGAGAATGCAGAGTCGTCATCAAGATGCTTTGGCAAATTTGGTGGCCACATGGTACAGTGTGATTCTGATCTGTATCATACCCACCTTATCGGACTTGAGAAGAGCTCCATCTACAACCTCTCCGTGACAATATATATGTATGTTAGATTGGGGTCTGGCCAAAACTCCAATTCTCTGAGCACTTGTGTGCCTCCAGTCAATTACTTCCATCAACGTTCACCATGATCTTCTCGGTGCCCTTTGGGAAAGGAAAGGAATCTCAGCTCAGGTTTCAAGCGGCGGAATTCAATGCCAGGTTGTCGCGATGGTCTTCCCCAGCTGTAGCTGAAGGTGGCTGGTGTTCATCCAATTTTTTACTTGGCGCTGGAATGGTTTTGATACAACGATCAACTCGGAAAATCGTAGTCATTCATGAGCCGAAGCTTGACTATTGGTTTTTTCCCCGGGGACGAAAAGATTTGGGGGAGTCTCTTGAAACAGCTGCTTTGAGAGAAGCATACGAAGAGGCGAGTGAGGAACTTGTGTGTTGATTGCGATGTAACTCTCATCGAGGTCGTGCAGAGCGGCTATCATACACAATTCATGCGGGTATATAATCCGAGCCGGGCACCGGCCCCGCCAGGAAGAGAGTATCTGTATTCCGAGCCCAATACTGAACCTTTCTATGTGACCACTCTTGCTTGGAAGGAAACAGACAAGCAGCTCAAGCAAGATCCAGAAGCCAATCTAGGTTATCAGTATTTGATTTCGTGGTATATTGGTCAGATATCAGATGGTGCTGTACGTCCATCTCGTCGTTATATCATATTGCCTCTCTCAATTATTGACACTAGGTGCCGGAGAAGGGGACTGGGGTATCTGTGGATGAGGCGAACTATACGAGTGAATTGTTGACCTATGATGAGGCCATGAGACTCGTCTCTGGCACAGAAAAAGACGTGCTGCGGTTTGCGTGGGCGGTCTTCGTACAAACGTTGGAGGTTGAGGCTACTCTTGCTGATAAGTCTCAAGAGCGCCGATCACTCGAAGGCACGACATAAATTGTGTGCGAATCGATTTGCTCAGTGCGTTTAGATAGAATCAGGGCATCCAGCATTTCTGGTTTCGCATCAATTTTTGCTTGATTTCGACTGATAGTAATGAATGGCGATTTATCCGTTCAGGGCGATGGAATGATGGACAGGAACCATAATTTGTTTTCAGGGATAGAGCCAAATAACCTGGTTGAGAGCTGGATTGTGATTCGATCCTATAATGCATATAGTCCACACGATATCCTCTGTTGTAAGCGTCTTCTTCTCCCCGTGACATCTTTTGGCGGGAAGAACTCCCTTTGAGTTGTCTTAAAGCTTTTCCTCCTTGTGATTTGTTTTGCCATAGCGACGCAGTGACCACAGTGACCACACCAACGCCAGTTGTGATATGAGCCTCTCAGCTCTAACTCGCATGAGAAAACGCGTTCAGTCAACACTTGACGAGTCAAACAATGAAGAATCGAAAAGAAAACGGCCAAGGCTTTCTTCTGACCTACGGCGCTCAATATTAGGAGATTCATTTGTTGGCACTCCGGTTCGTTGAATGGTGATACATCTTCAATGGAATCCTGGTTGTTTACAGCGTGTACAGCCTGGTAGCACCCGTCGGTCGAGTTCATTTACCTATAATGACGAAGCAGAACGTAGTATTCATCTTCCACGCACAATCAGCAGTACTGCAATATTCAGCCTGCCAACTTCTCCAAGTCGAGCCTCGAGTCCAATGGTGTTTAGTGATCGTGGCTCAGCATTCATTGATCAAGGGGGTTTGGCACTAATGCGCAGTGTGTCCGTGTCCTCAATACGTTCAGCGACACCACCAGCATACCCCACATTTCCAGACACTTCAGCTAAATACCATTTGAGGAATACCAAGATTACGATTGACTATAGTGGTCCAACTGATGTTACGGCGACGACTGAAGCTCCTGCAGCCGCAGGTAGCATAGCGCCACATCTGCTGAGCTGTTCGTCAGCGAATTTGTTATTCTTCTGCCGCGGAAATCGAGTCCATTTTAGAAATATAGGTACTGGGAGCGGGGCGGAAGATATTGGACAACTTTGCAAGCTTCGGGAGGACAGGGGTGATTTGAGATTGATCGAGTGCGCAGGGAGTGACATGCCTCATATTGTGGCGTTGGGCACAACCAAAGGGTTTGTACAGATATGGGATGTGAAGGCCAAAAAGATGGCCATGAGCTGGAGCACGAAAGGGGTCTCCATCATGAAGTGGAATAACACAGTATTGACTGTTGGAGGATTGAAAGGGACGATTCGTCACTATGATACCCGAGTGGAGCCTAAATCCAAGATGAAGGACTTGGCACCGAAATTGACAAGGCACCAGGCGAGGATCACAAGCCTTGCATGGAACATTAATGGAAAATTTCTTGCCAGTGGAGACGAATCTGGGACAGTCTACTGCTGGGAACAGGGTAAGAAAGTGCCCCTAGATGTCGGAGAGTTTGTGCAGAGGCGTAAGAAAATGCAACACTCTAGTGCAGTTTCTGTACGTCGCTGCTATGAAATACAGGATCAAATGCTGACCGATACAATTATTTAGGCGGTAGCTTGGTGTCCATGGCAGCCTAAAATGCTTGCTTCAGCAGAGCGTAAGGGTATCCTACGGCTTTGGAATATCGAGCCTAGCAACCCCATGGCAAATGAGCTGGTACCTGGAATCCTGGATCTCGGCGCCTCTATCACTGGTGTACACTTTTCTCCTCACTGTAAAGAGTTCGTGACGACACATGGAGCTCCTGTGACCGATTTTCCGTCGTCGGAGGGTCTTCCACGCCCAAAGTTTTCCTTGGCAAACTCTGTTACTGTACACTCTTTTCCTTCCTTGCGTCACGTCAACACAGTTCCCGTGTTGAACAAGGCTATTCGCAACTGCGTCCTGAATGCCCATGGCACAAAAATAATTCTGGAGGTACCAGATGAGAATAAACTCGGAATTTGCGACATCTGGTCAAAAAGGAAAGAACTCAGACGACATTCGAGTTTCTTGGATTCTGCTTTACGATGAGTTGAGTTTATGACTTGGATGACGATGGATGACCGCATTAGATAAAGTATAGCACACTTATTTTTGTAGTTTTATGAGTGCGTACATTGCCCAATCTTGCGAAATAAAATGCAGGGATTCCCAACCGAAAGGAGTATGTATAGAAATCTCGAAAGCAATAGGCAAGCAATAGGCATGTACGAAATGAGGCAAGTGATTGTATGTGAGGTCGCAAAATTGAGATTGAATCTTGAACTGGTCAATGTGGACTAACATAAATACAACTTTCTGTATAGCATGTATTTTTCACCCACTCTAAACCTTCAATTACTTGATGGGAACATTCAACCTCCTTTTACTGTTGAACACTTGACGGGTAACAATTGTCAAGAGATTCATTCATGATCGGCTGTGGACACATAGATACTCTAATGATACTCCAATGCCAAATACGTTTTATCTTGCTTATGTTGAGTGTATTATGAAGTACTATTGGAAAGTAGACAGCGGCAAACACGCACTACTCATAGATTGATCTAGTACTGTATGTATACCAACTACAGTACAATAGTCCATTGTCCGAAATCAGTATCAGTCTTGGGCTGTAACTCCGAATACATGTACATTTTCTAGCATCTGACAGCTCGACACATAGCACACTTGGTGATATTTTCCCTTTTCCTCTAATTGGAAGAAAGATATATTGGGGAGGGTGACTGCTGTAGCAGCACAGTGGCAACAGCTGAGCAACTGGTTACAGTCATAATAAAGAAAGATCTTGGATCACGAATAAACACTCTGCCATTATACAGATTAACAAAGACAACAACAAGTAGACAGGATAACCTTGGCATCAGCTGTGCCCAATTTGCTGTTACTTGGTTGCGATTTAAAGTGAAATGGTTATCTTATGAAATAGAGTCTACAAGCGCCCCGTCTGGCGTTGCCTACTGGCCAAAAAACGTGCCAATGTAAGACAACCGGCTCCTGCAAGGACCACCACCTTCGATTGCGATATCAGTGATTTGAATATGTGACAGCAGCGAAAAACTCACTCCTCCAAATATGATTGCATGAGACCACAAGTACTTCTGAGGACGAAGAAGTGCTCCGGTAATGGGGTATCCCGTAAGTAGAGCAAAAGAAACCATAAACATGGCAATGCCAATCCTTGATCTGTCCAACACCGATTTTCAATCTATCTGACAAAGCGATGGCAAGAGGTACAACTCACCCGACCTCCCCTACTGACTTTGAAAAACCTGCCATCAAAGCTGCAAGCAGTGAAACGACTAACCAAGTCAAGTAGTCAGCAATTGTCCTGCGAAGGGCTGCAGGAAAGGAAACTCACACGACCCAGAGAAAAGTCCATAAATTGCAGCAAATACAAACATGGCTGCTGGCGTCCTAACACCAAGCATGGCGAACAACAGTCCTCCAGTGATTGCAACCATAGGTATTGTAACTGAGTACTAGACATGAGGAGACGATCAAAATGGAGAGAGAAAAATCGCCTGTACCATTGAAAGCACCGTATACATCAGCAACGGCACTGGGAAAGGTTCTCCCAAGAATCGTAGCTGCATTCATCACCGTTATCTAAGATAGGGTCATGAAAATACTGGAGCGAGCCAACAATCTCACAGAGTAGAAGGCCGACGTTTCATCGATCCCTTGTAATACCGCGAAAAGTTGCAAGTAAAAATCTTGATATACAACATCAGAAACCAGTTGCTAAGGTGTTGGACAGGCGGACATGGCAAAAAATACCCCCAGAGTGTTAGCGCAGATCTATATTGAGACTATCCATTATCGAGCTCAGGCGGCAGAGAAAACAGCGGATACGTACCCTAAAATGGCTATCATGTAGGGGATGTCTGAGAAAAGGGACTTGATAGTGGTCTGATGTCCATAGACAGTAGATGGAGCTTTCGGTGGATAATTTGGTCGGGCGATGATATTGGCAATGATCAAGAGGCCCAAGACTATAAACGCCATGACTCTGAAGAAATCCAGAGCTTGTTCATAAAATGGGTGATACGCCATACCTTACGCTCCATGCAAAACCCAGACTGCTGTTTATCAAGTGGTTCAACATAATTGGAAAGATAACACCACCAAGAGAAGAGCCTGCAATAGATGTTCATGGGCCATGTCATGTCAATGGAATGAATCATGCTTGACCTGCATACACAAGACCCATGGCAAGTATCCGACGTCGCCTAAAATATTGAGATGGTAGCGAGACAGCTGGAACAATGACAAGGCCCATCCCGATGCCCATTCCAATCGCCTGAGATAGAAAGACTTGGTAGTAGTGTTGCGGCTGTGCGAGAGATAGCATGAATAACCTAAGCTCGTCATGTCAGCAGCAATCAGCAGTCATGGGTTCAAAAAGCGCACGAAAAGACGTAAAGCAGGCTCCCCAACGCCACTGTAGCCCTGTAATGGCCAGCATCGTGAAGTCTTCCGGCAGGGAATCCCACTGCAAAATCCAGAAAAAGCTGAGTGGAACCAATCCAACTAATGACCGACGGGCTGTAATCATTCAGAAAGGAACGCTAGATCGCAATCAGTAAGTGTCGTCTCCACGAACCAAAGCAATTACAGTGTAGTAGTCCTGAAACACGCCAAACGACAACACGGCCCCGAAAGTCGAGAACATTGCAAGTGCGCTGAGGCCATGTCAGTGACAACGTGAAAGCGAGTAGGAGACCACCGACACGCCGAGCACTGTTAGCCATCCATCCAAACCCCCTTCAGGCATGCTTACTGTCACAGTTTGGGGTATCATTTCTTTGCTTTCAGTGTTTTGAGTTGTAATGTTCTCTGCCTCGGACATCCTCGAAAAACGAAGCACTACAGTTTGTGAGAAGGAGCTGGAAAAGGCACTTGCTTTATTCAGCACACATCATTGTTGATGAAACGTGAGGTTTTCTTCTGTGCCTCTAGTATGTCGTCCATTAACTCTGATTTTGTCTGACAATACTCTTTTTGTAGTTTTAGCACTGAGAATGTCTTTGTCTGCCTGCGTTGCGGTGAGATTGGCCATAGGCTTTGTCAATATGAGTTCTGTGGTCTGGGTAGCACCGAATGTCCAGGTTATCTTGTCTTTCCTAGTGCCTAAAAGAGATCATGGTTTCCATGACTGGAATTTGGTTCTTCTTCTACATTTATTTCGTCATCTCTTGTCCAGGCGGGGATATAAACCTGTGGCAGGTTACCTGGCGAGCGTGTGAAACTCACAGTGCGAAGGATTAATTTACAACTCAGTACTCTGAAATCTGAACCCATTCAACTTTCTAAAGCTTCCATGACTTCGTAGGCCCTCTATACTGTATCCATTAATGTTCTCTCATGATAAATCAGCACTCCTGGCCCAAATCGTGAATCTACTATTCGGACGCCGCTTCCTACATTATCAAGAAAACGGTTGAGGTCATATGCTTCAGTTACGAACTTGCAGTCAATCAAACGAAGGAGAGCATCTGCAATAACCTATGATGATAGAAAAGAGAATGCAAGAGTTTCATGTAATAGTATGGGACACAGGGACTCTCCAGTACGGTGCCACTATAGCGTGCTGGCTGTTCCTTATTTTCTTTGTTTTGCAGCTCGACAGGTTCATTCCTAGTAGGCCAGAAATGAATGTACCACTTCAGATTACGCCACGAACAACCCGTATAAGCAAGCAATTCGGATTGCTCGGTGATCGGATCCTGAATTTTCAAGACGTTGATCAGCATGCTAACTCTCGATTCTCATCAAATCTCACTGCGACTAATGATATTGATGCGCTCTACTTTTTGCGAAAGAATGCTTCCTCCCTCCTTTGCTCAACGCCGCCTGTTGCGAAGACTGCATCAGTAACGGAACACTTGCTCAAGAAACAGCACTGCCCAATCGTCTTAGACTCTCCGAATATCCAGCCTCATCCTGATGCATATCCGATTTCCTGGTCGAAACGGAACTTGATTGCGGTTTGCTGTGGTCGAGATGTGTATTATCAGAATCTGAATACAAGAACCGTTGCACACTTATCTCGCAGTGACCTTTCGTCGAGCTCAATATGGGCAATTGAGTGGGCTGGGAGGAAACGAGAGACTTATCTCGCCTCTGGAACGGAGGATGGATACTTGCAAATATGGGATGCAACAACATCAATGAACGTGAAGCCCCTAAACCGTCCAACCCCGAAATATTCTGGTAGTCTGGTCCAGACATATCAGATTTCTGAAAGTGGAAGAGTTTCAGCTATTGCTTGGGCAAGTGATAGTGATCTGCTTGCTGTCGGAGCAAAAGACCAGAAGATTTCAATCCTCGATGTGCGAGTGGAACATGTTGCTGGTATTGTCGGATCACACAAGGACCCAGTGCTGGGAATGAGTTGGAGTGCAAATGGCAATTTCTTGGCCAGTTCAGACTACGGAGGAGTTGTTCACATTTGGGACAAGAGAGCAGGGAAGACACTAGTGAAATTTGGGAGTATACAAAGCTCAAAGTGTTCACATCGAGCACCAGTCAAGGCAAGCTCATCCTTCACAGTTAATTTTCATGCTGAAAAAAAGTACTTGTAGGCTTTGTCCTGGTGTTCATGGAGCACTGACCTTCTTGCGACTGGTTCGTACTCCCCAGAGGGAAAAATTAGGGTATGGAGTACATCCACGATGGCATCTCACTCACTAGAACCAATACAAACTATTCCTCTCAATACTTTCGTATATTCCTTACATTGGTCACCGCATTGCAAGGAGCTTTTGAGTACTCATGGAACCTCTTTCACGCCTATCCACTCCCGGCATGGACCATCATCGACCAATCGCAATAGAAACCAGCAAGTAAAGGCCGCATTATCACCTTTGGCCAATTCCATTACGGTTCATGATTATCCATCGGGAAAACGTTTGATGTCACTATCCAATGCACACACGAATGCCATAACACACAGTTGCCTAGGACCAGGTGGGGATTCTTTGTTTACAGTGTCCCCTGCAGAAGAAATGATTAAGATGTGGGAAGTTTGGGGAAAGCGCCCCGAGTTGCCGAAGGAGCGAAGTGCCTTTGACAAGCACCTGATTCGGTGATGACATTGGTACCAGACTCTTTAACAGCGAGCAGGATCTCGTTATCGAAGATTGTCCTGATTCCAGTGATTCTCCGAATCACTTGATTACACTACTCTGACTATAGCCACATTCGTATGATGACTCGAGTCATTTGCAGAGCTAGAAAACATATCTGTGTTTCTTGTATGACAATGTATTTATCTACATATTGTAAACGTAGTTTTGATCGATCAAATTGATACATACATTCTCACGACCTGCTCATGTTTGGTAAGAGCTTGACGTTGAGAAACATCGAGTCTTATTTCAACCTTCACGATGGCTCCAGGACGTGAGTCCTTGCCGTAGTAATACTGGATAACCGATCTGATTAATGCCCATGTTGGACATTCAGAACCTAAGGAAGAGCCAAAACCACAACCTATAGGTTACATGTCCATGGTCGTGTTGCTCATGATTTGCATGTTGTGCATATTGTTTCACCTTGTCCGAAGAGCCAACGGTCTCCGTCGAGTAGTCTCTCATCAGTCAGTTTCTTTCATATCTATGTCATCCAAGCCAACTCGATCTCGACTAGGCTGAAAACATTCACTCAGAGAGAGGGAAATATTAGACTTAGTGAGGATGATGGTCCGCCTGCGAGGGAATTTCTAGAAGATGATTATGATGACGATAACGAAGGACTATCAGGAGATAGTTCAGATGATGAATCACTAGCTCATCATACAGGACACAATACAAGATTGACGAATACCAGTCCGACAGGGAATGCAGGGGAAGACCGGGTTGGAGTTCACTAGTGGCTCTCGTTTAACCGGGCCAAGTGCAGGGCGGTTGTAAACATCATTCAAATTCTCGGCGACATTGATTTAGGGACTCGATCAGGTTCTTACAGCTATCTGCTGGCTCCTTTGCATTGTATTCTAGCTTCTTTGAATCGATGCACAGTACTCGAGTTAGCAAGGTCGGGCGAATATGACATCAGATGGGTCGGCTGTCAGGATCAGGTGAACCAGGGTTCAAGAATAGAAGTACGATACGACGGAAAGGGCCACGAGTACGACTGAGAACGGAGTTTTGTTCTCACTACTGAATGATCACGGAAAGCTTCGCCGCTCATCGTAGCCGAAATTGATCCTCTCTTTAGACGGTAATTGTTCCTGAAGTATTTTGCGAGATCATTCAAATAGATATAAGAAGGAAAAGATGTATCAAACAGAATCTTGACTGCTGCATAAGATGGCACTTCACGGTACTCGAGCTTTGTCTCTTCTTTTTGCGCTTCTCACGAGTTTCGACATTGTACACGGATCGATTGGTGCACCTTCCTGTGTCGCCTTCCAGTCCGGTCACGACACTTTCCCTGTCATTAGTGGTCAGCAAGCTGCACCAGTCTACGTCTCTCCTGACGATTGGCCGGGGGTGCAACGCGCAGCCGGTGATTTCGTGACTGACATTCAAAGAGTGACTGGAGTTAAGCCTACCCTCGCCAATCTTACTATATCGGCGAACTCTACTGTCCCCAAAGGCTCCTTGCCCATTTTTGTTGGTACTCTCGGACGTTCAACGCTCATTGATTCTATCGTCAACTCAACCGGTCTTGACGTTTCTGGCGTTCGAGGGGCATGGGAAGCCTTTGTATCTAAGGAGGTTCAGAATCCTATGCCAAGTGTGGAACGAGGATATGTCATTGCTGGCGCTGATAAACGAGGTACAATCTACGCTCTTTACGAACACTCTCAACAATTTGGTGAGCTTTTTGCTCTTTGCAATAATCAAATACTAATGGTGTACTGATGCCGGACCACTCATCTAGGTGTATCTCCGTGGTACTGGTACATACGATTAATTCCCTGTATCGTACATGACTACTTGCTCACGGCTTACACGTGTCATTCAGGTGGGCTGATGTTCCTATCACCAAGCATCCTGAGCTATTCTTCACTTCCGATGGATGTGCTCATGGAACTCCAACGGTAAAGTATAGAGGTATATTCCTGAACGACGAGCAGCCATGTTTGCAGAATTGGGCTATGGAGAAATTTACAAATGGTACGGGCTCGTCTATGCTAAATTCGCCTTTCAACCATGACTTCTACACCAAGCTGTGAGTGAATTGCTTCAAGCGTAATGGACATTTAAGGTTAATAGTGAGACAGGTTTGAATTACTTTTGCGTTTGAAGGCCAACTATTTATGGCCTGGTAAGTTCATTTCCTGTGGTCTGAATTCCTACACTCATGCTTATTACAGCCATGTGGTCAAGGTATGCGGAATTGAATGAGCTATAACTGGATTTCCCATTTTTCTCAGTGCCTTTGGTTTGGATGATCCACTCAACCAATTCTACGCAGACATGTATGGCATTGTGATGGGCACAAGGTACGCCCCGATGTAGCAAAACTACTACATCAGCCTCAATGTCTTGTAGTCATCAGGAACCCATGATGAGGTCCACGCCAAATGAATTTAGCCTCGTCGGCAAAGGCCCATGGGACTATGTCAGCAACAAGGACAATATATACAATTACTGGCTGGACGGTGCTCTACGTGCGAAACCCTATGAGTCAGTCTTTACCCTTGGTATGCGTGGATTTGGCGATCGTAAGAAATTTTAGCGCTCTTACTGGATACGAAGTTAAATGTATTCTCTATAGTACCATTGTCGGAGACTACGGACATTAGTCTCTTGGAAGGAGTCATCAACGATCAGACTACGATCCTGAAAACCGTCTATGGTGGAGATGTTGACGTTGCACAGATTCCACAGATCTGGACCCTATGTGAGCTGATTCTGGAGGGTCGCTTGAGTCGATCGCTGACAAACTTCTAGATCAAGAGGTGGAAGGATACTACGACGATGGTATGCGCGTACCAGATTATGTTACTCTTCTATGGGCAGACGATCTCTTGGGCAACGTCCGGAGATATCCCCTTGTGTCCGAACGTAACAGAACCGGTGGCGCTGGTGTATATTATCATGTGTGTTTGGTCTACTCTTGTGTATCTCTGTATAAGGTCATGAACAGCGATAGCTTGACTTGGTGGGCAGTGCGAGATCGTACAAGTGGATCACTGTGAGGTTTTCTCTCTACTGTCTGCCATACTCTTACTAACTTCAAGTCACAAAAAGACTACCCAACTCGAGAAGGTGGGTTGTCAAACTCCACCATAGGGTATAAAAATAGATTGATGCCGACGATCATCCAGGTCTATGAGCAAATGTCACTTGCAGTGGACCGCGACGCGACGCGACTATGGGTGCTTAATGTTGGGGATCTTAAGCCTTACGAGCGTGAAACTGAGTTCTTCTTGACGTACGGTTGGAATGCGACCCGCTGGAACCCAGATAACATTGATGCCTTTGTCTTTGCTTGGGCACAGCGGGAATTTGACTTAGATTCACATCAAGCCGACGCGGTGGTAGATATAGTTGGCAACTTAACAAGGTTCAATGCAAGAAGGAAACCTGAACTTTGGGATTCAACAACATACAGCCTTACCAGCTATCGCGAGTACGTCTCTCTGTTTTTTCCTCTCTCGATATAATTAATAGGTCATTCCGCCTCATAGAGCAGAAACATGGAATTCAGGATGGGACGCGCTCGAAAAAGCATCAACTGATCTATATTCTCAACTAGCCACCAACTCCCAGCCATCCTTTTTCCAATTGGTCCACCATCCAGTCATCGCGAGTGCAAATGTTGCTCGTTTGGTAATTATTTTTTGTTGAATCTCGGCAGCGACTGGAATGATAATCGATCTCTTGCACAAGCTCTTTAACGTCGGAATGAACAATCTACGCTCTTCGCAGGCATTCGTGGGTTCAATGCGTCATCTTTCTTTCCGAAATACTTGTCACTGACATCTTGAAAGCTTAGCACCAACGATTTTGCTGATAAAGCTGAAGAGTTATTCGAGCATGATTGGGACTTGGAGAATGAATATCATACAATGCTCGATGGCATGTCTTTCCGTGTCGTGTATGAATTCAAATAATAACTGAGAATGATGGGCGTTAGGTAAATGGGACCAGTAAGCAGTCCTATTTCATGATCTTAACATGTTCTCTAGCTTACACTGTAACAGCATGATGGACCAGACTCGTAAGATGTCTATTTAGCTCTGAACGTGAGATTGATAGATCTCTATTGCTAGATCTCGGCTATTATTACTGGCAACAGCCTATGACAAACTCGTATGTTCTTGCTATCTCGTCAATCTCCATTATCCGAATCATACAACCTGATAGCATGTCTGCTGTTAATCGAGTTCAAAAGCGCAAACAAGCCCTGGCTGGGTTCATGCGGATTGCCCCTGAAGGCACGCGTGGGGCTTGGCAAGTATTCTGCGTTGTCCCCCTAATAAAGCAGATTAACTGGTTTTTTAGGCCAGGAGACAACCCATCACAGTGTGCGCAAGGGTATAATTGCCCTCCTCCGACTGTGAGCCTCGAGTCCTTTTCAGTCTTCCCGAACCGTTTCGTGGATGTTGGCGCCGGGGGGCCAAGTTCCTTCGACTTCGAGGTTTCAAGTAACGTCTCTTGGGTTGAGACTTCCCCTTCATCCGGATCCATCTCATCGACCAATCCCGAGGAGAGAGTGTTCTTCAACGTTAGGGATTGGTCTAATCTTAAGAATGGTGTCAATACAGCTCGAATCACATTTACTGGAAAGGCCACAGGCCAGCCGTCTATGTCGGTCACTGTTTTGTTGAGTGCAACTAAGACGTCTGTCTCTGGTGATTTCCACGGCATGTCAAAAGCCTTTTTTTCTGTCTACATGACATTCCTGATTGTTACCCAAAGGCTTTGTTGAAGGAGATGGCTTTGTCTCAATCGAGGCAGTCCATGCGACAAGGAACACATCAGTAAATGGTATCACCTGGAAGAATCTCCCAAGATACGGGAAGACTTTGTCTGCTGTGACTCCATGGCCTCGAACCGATGAAGAATTTGATGTAGGAGAGGGGCCTACTTTGTGCGTTCGTGGGCCTTCTGAGTCGGACTTGGCTAAGCTTCCCCAGGGAATACGATTTCTTCAATTTCGGGACGATCGGTGATTCAGGAAATATAACTGTAACTGTCCTTATGACGCCCTCGAATAACGCCAACGGCGCCGATCATCCACTTACCATTGCTGTGGGCTTGGATTCTCAAACGCCTGTCGTACACCAGCCCATGCCTAATTCTTCGCCTGGCATGCAACCTGCGGCTTGGGATGGAGTGGACGGTTTCGCTCATAATGCAATCATTCCTGTTAACACAAAGTTTAATGGTGTATCACCTGGAAAACACACCCTCAAAGTAAGCTTAGCCTCATTTCGAACGTATAGCTAGCGATCAATCACCTCTGAACCAGATTATGATGACCGAACCTGCCGTCGTAGTACAGAAAATCGTAATCGGTGAGTCATACTTCAGAATGTGGTAGAGCGAGTTCCTTTGAGCTGGATTTCACCATCTAGACCTTGGAGGATTACAGTCAACTTACTTGGGCCCCCCTGAAAGTCTCTTGATCTGAAGTACTGAAATATGCCAGTATGACTTTTATGTGACTTGTACTTCTGAGACTCCAACCTGCGCATTCCGCTGGTATCTACGGGTGTGATTAAAAGCCCAAATTGTCTAGGGCATGACCAACTATGAAATGTATACTCATTTATCTCTATGTTATTACCGACTCAAAAGTCATTTTGTGAGCTCAGGAACAGGAAGTGCTGCAATTCACTTGCTGATACAACCTGAGATATCCTGACTGTCAAAGCCATTCCTCAAATTCATGTCACAGAAAATGGCTACTAAATCATGGAAGTATACACAAATAGATGTCATATCAGACTCTGGTATTATTATTTATTATTTTCTCTGATTTTCTTTGATTATCTAATTAATATTTCTCCAAAGTTCGCTAATAAGTGATTTCTTACAAGCACTGAATTGAATTCTCTTGTTCCTATTAGGGGCTGACTGCAACTCAGTCAACCTCTGCCATGTATACTTTGTCAACATAAGCTGAACCTCTCTATGTAATTTTGAAAAAACTACCGACGAACAAAAGGAATCTGAAAACCAGACACCAACGCACGAGCACGATTCTGTGCACCCAGCCCCAAAGCATTGGTCACAAAATGAATGTGCATACCATACATCTTTGAATAAGAATCCTGATTGACTTCAATCTGTGGGAAAAATCCCATAGCCTGAGGAGTCAAACCAAATGAGACCACACCCGAAACAGCGCTGAGACTATTCATGGTCGAAGAAGGTAAAGGTAAAAGCACGCCATTGAACTCTCGTAACCTGGGTAAAACAAATTCCACCAGAGTACCCACGAAATCGTACATGTTCCGTCCTTTGAGTTCAACCTGGACTCCGACTGGCGCACCAGGCCTAATCCAACCTCCTACACTCTTCCTCCCCCGTACAATTTGTACACCGCCCACATCGTGACGACCACCAGCTTGACGACTCTCACCCGTCAATGCACGCAGAGCCATTATAGCACCCAATAAATTATTTTTACTCTGCAATGCTTCTTTGACCATGGTATGAAGGACGACTTTCTCCAAGCAGATAACATTACTTGGCGTCGAAGGTGGTGGTAACTTTTTACCTGCTTGAGAACCGCCAACAGGAGGATTTCTCCTATGTTTGGAAAAAGGGTTCTGAGGGTCAAACATAAGACGAATTTGGCGAGGAGGAGGACGAGGGAGATGTTCATGTCGATAAGTCATGTACATGAGATCTTCTTGTAGGGTGTCATAGTAATGATCTTCAAGTCTGCATGGTGCAAATTCGCGAGTGACCAAGGAAACGGGTGGGCGGGGGAGACCTGTGAGTCTGTCCTTGCGAAGATGGGCGCGGATGGAGGGAGCACGTCCAAAACGCGGAGCCAGCGACGCCATAAGAGAGAGAACTCGGGTCGTCGGCAGATAACGGCACGATCTCGGCAATCACCGTGTTTTGTTTTATACATCCTCAGAGGTACCAACAGTAGTACGTACAGCGCGTAATAAATTGTTGAACAAAAAAGAGGTGCCAATAGTCCTCCACACTCAATATTACTAATCATGGTAAAAAAGTCTTGCGACTATCCCCATGGAACTGACAAACATTGCTATGACCGAAGGAGGTCACTTCTATTAAAGATTTTCTCACAATCGCAGGGCACAAAGATGCCAGAGGGTCGTTCTTGACTCCTGCCCTAACCTTGGATTATATAGTTCGCTACGCGCGATATCTTCATACAACCACAATCAACGACCCTGAGAAAGCTGACAAGCTAAGGTATGTAGTTTGGTCCTTGCATTGCCACCCTCTCCCACCGTGTATGTGGTTCTCGAGACAATTGAAATCGACAAGCCCAAAAAGAGATAACCAAAGCCACGTAGTTAATGTATCGATCAAACTGATCGATAATATGTTTGAATCAAGGCTAGGACGATGTTTAATGCAATGAGGAAACCCGCTAGTGTCGATACCATCTTCTCCAGGCAGCTGATTTGTGTAACTCTCGATTCAAGTGCTTCGAGGTCATAGACAGCATCAAAGGGCCGTCGCTTCCATGCTGCAAGAAGGGATCGAAATAGGTGTGATCCATCGAGGCCGACAATAGGAACAAGGTTGAACAAGAAGAGTGAGAGGTTCACCATCAATATGTATCTGAGGAAAAGTACGTTAGAGAGCGTATACAAGTATTGGAGCTACGTACTCCCACAAGGTGTTGAGCCAGACAGGACAACTGAGAGGAAGGAAGGAAAACCTGGGAAGGCGTGAACTAACAACCACTGAGCCGGATGAGCGACGGCAAAAAGTCAAGGATTGAAGGAGCCTACCGTCATTATAGACTTCTTGCAGAGGACCAGTCCAGAGTATGACACGTTGACGCTTTTGCCAAGGGTCGAGGACAGTAATGCGAAGCAAATTCTCAGATTCGTCAGGCCGAACACACATAAAATCGTCTTCACATGTGTCTGTACATCGCTTGTGTTGTTCAGTGAGAATAGGTACAGGGTTGAGGCAGATTGGTTGATTGTTAGCTAGGAAACAGGCAAGTGACGCTGAAGTTGATTTGTCAGGAAGACAGCACAGGTCGGAAGAAGAAGAATCTATGGAAATGGTAATCAAGGTAGATCTGTGGAAGAGACAAACGGACGGACTGAAATGCGCAGCTTCTATGCACCAACCAAACTCTGACTCTTGTATGGTGGACTTTTGAAGAAGAAAGAAATTCCATGGATCGGGAAGATGTGTCGAGGAAACCATGGAATGATCGTTTAGTTGGGTGATCAGAGTCCCGGGGACGAGATGATCTGCAAGAGGCGATGCCTAATATAGGCCTCAAATCGACCAAGGGCAGCAGACCAGCACACTCACTGGTTGGACACGAATGACGACTTGGCCCAAGGGATTAGAGCCTGTATACGCAGCCCATTTAACAGCCCGGAGCAGTGAGGCAGCAAGGAGCCAGCACAGTAGATTGTGAAAAGGGCCAGCAGCAGAGATACGAGCGTTTGTGAGAGGGGGGAGTGTGTGTGATGAGAAAACCACAAAGGCAGTAGGAAGACAGACAATTACAGAGAGTCCAGCCGCCTGAACAGCAAGACCATAGACAGCAGCAGCGACGGCATGGCCCAACTCGTGAATGATCTGCGAGCAAAAAAGGGAGACCAGAATAAACGGAATGTCACTCAGAGGAACTGTCACTCCCGGCACCTGTCCTCGCTCAAAAATTAATACTCATCATGCAGCCGATACTACATACTCACAATCGGCGTCAGTGTCGTCTCCCTCCGCACCAGCCTCGGTGCTTTGGGCATTGTCAAAGACTTGAAAAGCGTCCACGTCGTCCATAGCAACAGAGGCAAAACAACACTCATCACCAGAGTGCCAATCACAAATCCAAGACCATACATGCCGTCTAACCAGGACCTCAATGTACTACGCTTGAGTCTGCTAAGCAGCGACCCGTGAGCCGAGTTCCATCGTCTGGTTTCCACTCTTGCCTGCAAAAAATGGAGAGAAATGCGTGGGTCCGTAGCAACACGACCATAAAGCCTGTGCAGTCCGTGAATTCCCAGCCAAAACAGTGCCAGCGTCCATCCCAGCGACCCCCATGACATACCCGACAAGAGAGCACAGCATCACGTGCATGTCAGCAAGCTAAATATCATGTGATTTTCTTTTTTTTGGATTCAGCATTTATATAACAAGCTAACGCTTAGATGCGAGGGCCTGAGCAGGGTCCAACGTTAGGTGGTGTGTCTACAGAAGGCATGTGGCCGTAGGTGGAGGATGTAGGTGAAGTTTGCTAGTGGACGTTTGGGGTAGCGGCAAGTCCGGAGGGATATGGGGTATTCTATTCTGCAACAACCAAACTAGTGCTAAGGCGCGGAGGGCTTATGACCAAAGGAGTAAGGTGTGGGTCAAATTAGCTAGTAGATAGGTAGGGCAGCTGTATGTTCAAAGACGTTATTATGGCAGTTGCTCAGTGGTAACTGCCACCATGCTGTTGTAGCAGCTAACCATACATCAGGTGGGTAGACAGTACTGACCTTTTTTTCTTTCACATTCCTACATCGTTATGAAAGACTGGGAAGGTCAAATTTGATCCCTATGACGTACCATGCTTTACATTTAGCTTCCTACATCTTCCCACGTCCTCGATCCCAAAAGCATACCTTTGATAGCCAAGTTCGCACCCGGCCGAGGTCTACACTATACTAGTGAGTCATTGACATGCTAGGGTCTATGTAGATTACCATGGTAAACAATCGAGCCATTCTCTTCAACCTTACTGGAGTATCCAGCAATCAAGCTTATCTTGGCCTATTATGTCACAATCATCTATGTAGATGCCCCGCGGAGCTAAGGGTCATTCCAATTAGTTCGGACGTCGATTTCCGATCCCCCTCTCAGCCACCCACCGAAAAAATCGACTCAAGACCATCTCGACAGTAGCACAAATCATCTCTAGAGAAAACAGTACATGAACCAGGCGATGTACTATCTCCTATTCCTTAGCAGCAAACAGCACTTCAAAAAAATTGTCAGCAAAGTCAGGTCTAACGACTCTTGGGCATCACATCTCAGAAGGTAATAAGGAATGACTTTTTTTGACTGATGACGTGCAACAAAAGACGGGAATGACGGAACCTCCTCTTCATCCGGAATTCCAAAAAAAGAAGTTCCAAAGCGGATCGAAGAAAAAAAAAATCACTCGACGCACTGTCAAGTCAAACAACATCAAGGCCATTGAAATGATGGTCATGAAATAGCATTCGTTTCAATGATAATAATTTACAGTTTGCAGTTAGTGTAGTAATATGGGTGTCAACTAGTAACAATCTTTTGTTGATGATGAACACGGAAGCAAGGATACTAGATCAAAGCAAGAATACAAGACAAAAGTAAGGACAACATACAACACATGGGCTGTAGATAGACATTCCTATGAACATAGCAAATGTGAAAAGGAGGAAAAAAAAAGTTACCATGGCCAAGTCTAAGTTGAGAGAGTGCAGCACGAGAATAACAATTAATGATGTTCTACTCCTCTAAGTTTCTCCTGTGCTTCTGGTAATTGAGGCATGCTTTCAACTTCCTGGGGTGTCATATGCTCGAACATCCACTAGACCCCAGCTCCCAATTCAAACTAGGGTTTGTAGTCGACGAGCGTTCAGAAGCCCGCGCCTCGAGTGGAACATTATTATCCCATCGTATATCGTCCTGACTGGGCATTTTGGATAGAATTAAAGGTGTTGAAGATAAGAGTGGAGGGCAGCTTCTTGTCGAACGGTACTTGGTAGACAACACTTTTCTAGGTATCGAAATAGTGGGATACTGTGTATTGAGGGATTTAGTGCGAGGTTTGGACACAACATATAATCGACTGTCTGAGATGGTCGAGATGATGGATATAGAGGGGCTAGATATTTGTGTGAGAACAAGCACAGAACCTTCAAATCCGTAGATAGGGGCATCTGGATGTCGTGAACGTCGTGAAGCGAAACTGGTGGTAGGAGAGTTTACAGATGTCGTAACGTCTTGCTCTTGGTCAGCTGGGTAGATGCGCGAATATAGCCAAGTTGCAAGGACGAGTAGATTGCAAATGATCAAGGATAACCCAAGCTTTATTATTTTCCAGATCCTCGGACTCAGCATGACTGGCAGGAAGAAGGAAAGAATCCCAGAACCTACCTCTACGTTCGCACTAATCAAAATTACTGCCTGTTTCTGCTGCAAAATGTGGACACCATGAATGATGCTAGCCACCGTCACAAAGAGGTCACTAGCAAACACAGAGAAAATGAGAATTTGTCGTCTGTGGTTGAGTTTTACATTCCAGAGCAGGTACGCTGGGGAACAGATCAACCATAGGTCACCCAGTATATCCGCTGATGTCAAGAATTGATGTCTTAGCGAGAGGTATTAAGATCAAAGGCGGTTTACACATACTGCAGATTTCTAGGATCCCAGCTCTAATCGGGAGCAAGCACCGGGAGATTCTACTCGTGACGGGTTGATTTTGACAAGCGTAGAGCTTCTCAGTGAGCAGCCCACACCATATCAGAGAAAAGAGTACTGCGGCGCCCTTGGCCATGCGTTGACCATGCCCTGGAGGGACAAGTCGAACGATCGCAACAGCAATACTCATTCTGGATCCCCATAATGTCGACGTTACTGCCACGAGGATAAGAATCTTGCGAGCCTCTGATGCCCGATAGTTGGACGCAACGACTAGAAAAAAAACGCTGCACGTAAGCAAACAAAATCTTCCTGATTAATTGCTTATTTATCAGGTAGAAGGGAAGCCTGACCAGCGGAGAATTGCAGATCGGAGAGAAGACGCTCGTACCGTTTATGCTGAACGCCATCAAGAAGACCAAGTCGGAGAGCACCGCAACAAATGCCCAGAAATCATCCCACCAAAAACGTCGAGTCCGTATTCGATAGACGAGTCGAGCCAGAGAAGCTGAGATACCGAGGCAATGAAGCAAGAAAAGCACACCTTGAAAGTGTCGATAACATGAGTGCAAGTCCTGTAGTTAATGATACCCACTTACCTTGCACAGGTGTGCGCACAGGCATCGAGGAGCGAAGGCAGAGCGAGGGTGGCAGCGTGTGTATTCGATGGCCTAATACTGTAGGGGAAGGGCTGTGTAGCGAGATTCTGTAGAGTCGTGAGGCATGCACACAAAAAATCCGAGAGCAGGAAAAGGGAGGGAAGGACGTCGATGTATCTGTCCCAAGTCAAGAGGTCCTAAATTCGACGGCCGTCTGCAAAGCTGACAGGACAAGAGGAATCTACGGGCGTTTAATCTGCCATTTTTTCTTTCATTTGACGAGTTTTCAAGTAAAAGCACCTTATCCTTTTCAGGGCTTAATCCTGATTGGAGACCGGACTTGGAGGGGTTTTAATAAGCTACTGTGAAGCCCCTTCTTCTCACTACTCCGTATCCTTGGACGATTCTCTGCTGCTTAGGACATCCATCCTCCACATGTTTGGTGTTCGGCGAGCATACCATCTGAAGGCAGCTCGGGTGGTTTCATACGGAAAGTCCCGGATCGACAGGAACACAGGATACAATGTTCAATTAATAAGATGCTGGCGAACAATTTTTGGCTATACCCATATGCAACAGAGTGTGAACTGACCCTCGGCGTCGTCTCTACCGTTTTTCGACGCAGCAAACATGCTTCATTAATCAAATGTCATTTTGAAGCACGAAGCAATTTCTCATATTTCCTCTTCGAACAAAAAAAAGTTTTAACAATGGCCTCATAAATATTCTGGGAGTTAATTCCAATACTTGAGTCTGGCTCGCTCCCTGACAGAGCCTAGAAATCCTGTCAATGTAGTATGAAAAAACCACTGAAAGCCACATCATTTTATTATTCTTACTCATATATACACTTGCCTATTCAGTCAGAATGACAGAATTCATCGCTGTGCTGAATGGGAATATACTGCAGAGAAACGGGACGGTAAGCAACGGTCACTCACCTGCAAGTTGCCATCACGTCACACATCACCTACACTACAATCCTTCACTTCAGCATTCTCACGTCGATTTATACTGGAACAATCGATCCTAATTTATCCCGAAAGCACCTATCATCATCCTATTACCATCGTATTCATACAATATCAACATATGGTCAGACCCGTATAGACGACTCTGCATCCATTTAAAAGGACCTCTTCAAGAAACTCCAAACCTTGGCGCTACCATCATTGATTTGTCTCGACCTTCTGATCGGGGGAGGGAAGACGTCTGACTATTGGATCATTCAAAGAAAAAAATCCCTCGTCTGCGAGATGTGCGGGATGTGCCCTCAGCTTTCTTCTTCTTATTGATTAATGATGTATGACTGTAACTTCAACAGACGACAGGAGGCGGGGTATATCTCCACAATCATTCACTGTGTTTTCTCACCCAATATCGTCTCTTACCAAGGGGTCAGAGAAAGGGCTTGCAAGAACATCCTTGAATTGACCCAGTTCCTCAGGGGAATGATTAAAAAAAGAGAATCACATCATATAATTTGTGATGGAAGACAAGATGCAGCCATTTCTATTTGGAGGATCCAACCATCGCAAAACGGAGCATTTACAACGGTGTCAGCAGTCAAAACTCACAAAGTTATTCATGGGTATCAGTGACATGACTGCGGTCGATGCTTCTTGCACTTCGTTCGAGACTTGGAACCTGTTAAATTTATTCACGAGCGTCTTCTGAGATCCACCATGGAAAGCAGACTACCACATTAGAAATTTAGCCCTTAAGTAGAATGAGGGTCAACAGAATCACAGCCCACCGCAAAGTTCCCGTCAATCATCGTTGGATCAATTCAGCTCTCAACAAACTCATTACTTATACGCAGTAGCGCAAAGCCGCATACTTTTCTCCAGGGTCTTGTTTGGGTGGCTTGTGTTGACACAGGTTTTCCCTTTTGTTTCCGATACCTAGAGGAGTGATGACCTGACTATTTCGAAAGGTGTTACAATGGGCTTGATCACCCATCCATCTGATTCAGGCTCCTCGACGATTGTATTCAACCCAAGATGCCGGCCGGAGGGCTCGCGAGAAATTTCACGTCAAAGACTACCAAGTGTAGAGCAACGACAGGCGATACCAGCTCAACCAACTGTCCTTCCACACACGCTACAATACATGCTCAAATCAAACCCACGAACGTGCGAATTTTTTAACAAACGAGAGATTGGAAATGGAAATAGCTCCTGTCGCCGATCAACTTCCCACAGCACTATTCAAAAGTGGAACGCCCATTTTCTACAACCAGCTGTCGGGACCTCTCATCGTTCCCCGTCCCTACCACAATCGTCTACTCTTGGTGCATACACCCATAGATCTATCCAGACTAGCACCAAGCGCGAGAAGCGCAACAGCCGGGAGGGAGTACTTCGTCGGGTACCAGAGGACGGTGATGCTATGGAGTTTCACCCAACGTCTTTCTCGCAAAGAAACAGCCAGTACCACAGTGATCAAGAGGGTCAAAGACATGATAGCTTGAGTCGAACTCCTGTACTCGGATCTACACCCCAGAATATCGAGGGACAGTCTCCGATCGTGGGCGATGAGGAGGAAGAGGGGTGGTTGGACGAACAACTTGTGCGTGAGGGCCTATATCAAGGTACGCCTCCCTTCATCAATACACTTATCAGCAACAGTAATTTGGATTCAAAGCAGGATCTTACCGTCAACTTGTCGTCCTGTACAGTTTGACGCCCATCTTCACATTCCTTGTCTTCTTCTCCTTCGCTTATTTTCCAAAAATTGCCCGTTCTTCAGCAGGAGATGAAAAATTGAGCTCACCATATGAATACTCACCGTTTTTTCCGTTTCCACTGCCTGAGATATCTACAGCCATGGCCTTCTGGGCACTCTCACACCTCCTCAGTTCTTCTTCATTCTCCAATTTCTCATTCATACCCGCAGGCCACGCTCTTTTCCTCAGTTCCCTATCCCGGAGTTTGTTGAATCTCATTCTCCGACAGGCTACTGTCCCTATTCTACTCATTCCGAGTACTGCCGTGTATAATCATCCAACATGGCGTGATGGTTCATTCTGTCGGATATGGTGGATTGCGCTCGGTTGGGCGGCAGCTGAAGCAATCGTCGGGATCAAGCAGGGTTATGATGGAATTGCGTTGTACCGAGATGTTCTCGTGAACGTCAGAAATATGACGCCAAATCAAGTACGGAGGCCGCAAAACGGGCCGATACTGGATTATGGAAGTGTTGCTCGTGAAAACCCTGAAACGATGCCCAGTTTTACGCAGTCAATTGACATCGAGAGACGACCTCTTTTGGAGAACCAAATTCGTAGTACCAACGACCAGGGCGATGTTCACCTAAAGAACGCCATGGACGATGAAGTAGAACGTGATATCGATGAGCTGATTGCTCTACGTGGGCGAGAAGAACTTGAGGATCTCTATGGCATGCCGTTCATCGTGAGTAATAAACATGAGTCTTGACCGTCACTTTGAAAATGCTTTCATCTAGCATATTCCAGTTTTTATTTCTTGTCTGCACCGACTCAATTCAGTCCTATTCGTCCTGGGTTCGACTCTGTTATTTACCGCTGCATACATGCAGTCTTCTCTTTCCTTGAGTCCATCACACCCGACGCCCAATGACGCTTCAAGGAGCAATACACAGCTACTTATCACTGCCCCTCTGCTTGTTGTCCTGCAGTGGTTTCTCTCGGTTCTCCGCACCCCTCAAGTTCTACCTCGCATAGGCGTGCAAACCTTTGTCTACGTTGGTTCAATGATCTCTCTTGGGGTTTTCTTCGCAGGACTGGGTGTGTGGGAAGGAATTGTGTAGGAGGATGTAGAGTTTACTTGCCAAGCTGTGTCTTTCCTCTTATCTTCGTGCTTGATTTCATTGCTATGCTATTTGTATTCAATAATGCTTTCAATATTCACTTCATGATGGGTTCTGTGATGTTCTATCACAGCTGTTTATAATTTGTATTTATACTGCAGTTTAACTGAAGGGTGTGTCTTTTCAGAACCAGGTTGTGTGTAGGAGGCTGGCGTTGATTTGTAAAGTTGTCATGATCCAAATGAGACAACTGACACACGAGAACAGGGATAAAGTAGAGGACCTGAGCGCAGGTGGAAAACCGTGCTTCCCTCAAAATAATGCCGGTGATGTGAATCTCAAGTCACCACAGTGACAGCTGAGACACACACAAGGGGACGGTGACTATGAATATCTGCCATTGCAATTGGTAGAGTTTGTATCAAACCAATGAGCAGAAATTTCTATCGACGTCACTCAGGAAATTTTGTTAAAACACAGCAAGTGAAGGATGGGCCACATTCATGTTATGATCCGATTCAACGTGCAGACTACAAGTACAAAAAGTGTAGACTTCAGAAGAGGCGAGACCTCTGTCCATAAATCAAATTGTCCAGTCAATAAATCAGATTATTCAGTCAACAGTCCTGTAGTCTTGAAAGGCAAGGTAGGTAAAGTATAAACACATCACAAATACGAACTCCAACACTTTTGAAACTACCATCGAGCCGCTGAGGGCTGACAGTCGATCACAACACTGACCAGCAGACCCGTCTGGATTAACTGAATAGTGATCAAGGACCCGATCCGTACGGCCCTTGGAGATCGTACCAAAGGTCATCCCCGGGATTCTTTCCAAAACGTCAACAGTCGCTGGATACATCCAACGCATCCCCAATGTTGTGGGAGTGTAGACGTCAGGGGTATGTTCATGTACGTCTGGCATATGGCGATCCTGTCTATACGTTCGAAAAAAAACGTCCCGATCATAGTGTCGGGAGCCTTACTATTCCCTCAGGACCTGAGCTTCCAACCATCCCCCTTCCTGCTTATTCTCCCTACACCGCCGGTTCCCTGACGCACAATCAACCAAAGAGCTGTACTGCAAACGATGTCCTTCAGTTCTTCTGCAGAGAGTTCCAGGCCTCTGTATTTATCTTCTTGATTGCCCTCAGACGATCCTACATCTCGCAGGGTTGACAAGGGCAGTCTCGTTTCACCGAGTTCATTGACGCCTCCCTGTCCAGGAATCGAACCAAGTACTCGCCGCCTGAGGTTTAATCGTTCAACTTCAACGTCGGGGAGAGGGAAAGGAACCTTGAGCATCGCAACAACCTTTGGATGATGAGGCATCGGCGAGAGCGTGCCAACTTTGAGTTTGAGAACCTCCTCCCCGTTGTCCTTTCGCGCTTGACTGGGAAGACCATTGCTCGTCGAAAAGGATGACGCTGCTCGCTTGATTTTTAATGTGCACACCCAGGGCGTTTCAGAGTCCTCAGGATCACTCTCCTCGCCATCATCCCTACCACCCCCACCATAAGCCGCCGATTCAGACATATCCGGCCCTGGAACTACTACACTTTTGAGCTGCTTTGACGTCCGACGGGGTGTTTCTTCGCCATCTTCAAAACCAAGCTCTCCAGCCTCACTACCAATACTACGGCCCGATTGCGCAGACAACGAACTAAGACGTTTTTGTCCTGGCTTGGTATCCAAACTCTTGTCTGTCGGCACACTCTTCAAGTGAGGCTCTTCAGGACCCTCAGAGTCATCCCATTCGCGCATGGTAGCAAGACTCCGCCTCCTCCCTGACCCTCCTCTACGCCCACGCCCACTCCCCTTCACCTTCCCTCTTTTCCACTCAAACCTGACCTCAAACCCTGCACCAGATTCATCCGAATGCAAATAATGTTCGTCTTCTCTCCCTTTCGCGTTGAGACCGCTGAAAATGCCGCCTCGACTGGTCACGCCCGGAAAGGATAAACCATGCTCATCGTGGTGAGTTGATCGCTTGAGCCACTTCTTTACTAGCCAAACGTACATGAGGGCTTTGGTCTTCTTCAAATCGCTGGGGCCCAAGAGGCTACTGCTTCCCAAAGCTGAAACATAGGTCGGCTGGATACCAAGCACGGGTGGTCTAGATTGTAATTGCTGTAGCTGTGTTTGGAACATTGCAGAGCATGGACTTGGCTGGTGCGAGTGAGTCGGGGGGTGAAGCAAGACCTGAGGGGTCGCAGATGAAGGGTTGTGAATAACACTTCCAACCTCAATACCTTCATTTGTAGTTGCCAAGCTGGAGGCACTCATGTTCGGAGATGGGGCATTCTTTTCCTTGACACCCGACGAAGGAATACCAGGACCAACCCCTTGTCCTTCCAAAGAATTATTAACATTCGATGATGACGACGAAGAGGAACCCGTAATCCGCGACAGCTTGGGCTTGTTATTCTTCAATACAGATTTCAGAGGTGCTGCGAAGGTCGTCAGACTAGTATTTCTAGTATGAACCTTTTCGGATTTGTGTGTAGATACAGAGAAACCATGCTTCTGCTGATATGATGGCGGAGTTGTCTGAGATTGCAGAGGTTGAGAAATCACGACGGAAGCGGATATGGATGAAGCATCGGATACAACAGCCAGTTTCTTGTTCGAACCAGTTTGGAAAAGTTTTCCGAAGATATTCCGCTTTGTTTGACCTAGAGACTGCGGTTGAGAAATTGGAAGCGCAGGCGTAGAATCAGTGCCAGTAGCAGAAGAGGCTGCGGGTTGCGGACTATGATGCTGCGGTTGCGTATGCACAACATTCAGGTACGAAGAATCGGCCGACTTTCGTTTGACAGAATGGAGAGAAATGGAAGACGAGTTCGCATTGAGATGTCGTGCCGGCGTGAGGACTTGACCAGATGGAGTGCCAGAGAATGCCGAATTCTGAACTGTTGAAGATTGGTGATCGTCTACAGTCATGTTAACACTGTTCCTACCAGTGCAGAATGACACATCTCCCCAAACTTCAACGGGTTCGAGAGAAACCAGATCAATGAGAACGATCCCGCGCCGTTGAAACTTGGCTATCTTTGCATCAGTTCCGGCGTCAACGATAACATTGGTCATGACATTGTGAGCTTGTAAGTTGTATAGTGGGACAATAGTGCGCCTCATAGATGCGGAAGACGATGCGACGGACGAGAACGAAGACGTAGATGATGCATAGTTATGGTAGGATATATTGGAACGCAGCGATGAGCAACGGGTGAGATTGGTGTCTGTAATAGTACTCTGAAAGGATGTACTGGATTGAGAGACCATGCCATTTAGAGGTTTGATGTTGGGTGGGATCAACTGAACTTGCAAATTCAAGGGATGATTCGACTTCGAGGGCGGAGGTCTAACAATTATGAAGCTCTACAAGGACAATTTAGGTCAAAGTGGCCGAGGAATAGCAGCAAAAATACCTCATTGAATGTCTTTTCCCGAGACTTGAACATTGGTTGGGGTTGCTGTTGCTGTTGGGTACATGATTCCTGCAGATCGTCTTGTTCATCCTCAGACTCTGGATCATCCTGGCTAAACTGGGGTGGTTTCTGGACACCAGCACGCTCTATATGAAGAGAGGAAGGAAGAAACGATGCGATGGAGGAGAACATTACCGTAGGCACAGACTGTGTAAATGAGAGTAATGGGAGTGGAAAGCTGAGGTCAGTATCATATAGTTGCTCATACTGTCATCACAATTATGTCAGCGCCTCTTGCCGGCATCTTTTTGATCACATCTGATTAGGACTGGACTGAACATGTCTCCACGCATCAGTTGCCAATTACTTGCAAGTCATCCAAGCAAACTGCGGCCGGAATGTTTTTTCTTACTAATTCTTACCAACTAATCGGGCAGTATTCTTAGATCATGGATTTGACCCATGTTTTTCCAGATTGAACTCGACTGCTTCCAATGAGGCTGGCTGTCTTTTGTTCGCTCCTTAAATAAAGGATCTGAATAGGAATAAAGAAAGCCGACAAACGGAACAAACGTCAGCAACCCGAAAGGGTCCAAGTCGAATCTAACAGGTTGAGGTCAGTGAAACATGTCAGCGATTACCAACCATCAACACGGGACTGCATGGCACTTTGAAGACAATCCTGAGTCAACGTTGTCCAGCAAAGGTCGTGAAGATAACTTGATCTATTTGTGTTCATCTTCAACATGGAGTTACCTCTCTTAGTCTGCCTCCTGTTGATCTACTTACACGAAGCAGCTGAGTTGATGAGATATCGAACCCACGAAGGACTTCCCGGGCAATGAGATCAAACACGTGAAAACCAGTGTAACTTGCATGTAGATGGACTAAGGCGTCCACTCTTGGTCAGAGGGCTTGGCCAAAAAGTGTGTCGGAAAGTAATGATTTGAATTTAACCAAGAAGTCTATTGACAGCAGAAATAGTTGTTGAAAATGCTCCGGCGATGACATTGCCTCTGGTTGTCGCTTTCCACAGCGTAAACGAAAATCACCACTTACGAATGATTTTCTATTTTCGGATAGTTCAGGTACTCTTAGAAAACGGCAGACCTCGGCATCATCGAACACAACAATCAGTGCTCGGGCTGATCCTATTTATCCCGACTTCAGTCCGTCAATTCGAGATCGCGGGCACACGATGGACGTCTACTTAATACAATTGGTGGTTGATTCCATGAAAAGATATAGGTGAAGTCAGGTTCTCGACTTTTTGGCGAACATTATGAATATATGGTGAGTGACGTTGACCAGCTTCGATTCAGGCGCTCAGATTTTCGAGCTCTACCGCGGGACAACCTTGACTTCCCGAGGCATGTATCTTCACTTGCGGTCTACCAGCGCACATATGAAATGAGGACAAACCCCGTGAGTCACCCATCCCTCCTCGGATCGACTTCCAACTGTCCTACTACATACTCATTGTTTTTTCAAGTGGGGCTGCTTCACTTCCCAACTCTATCAACAGCACTGGGTCCTCTCAGGTCTTCAGCTAGGCAAGGGTTAATACCAAGAGTCTGACATTTTCCACGAGATAGAGTTTTTCAAGCTCTATCTGAAGAAGGACCGTTCAGTTCACGTTGTGTCCGCGGTGAAGGTCGCGTTGACGTTAAGCCAAGATGCTTGGGCCCAGCAGCCCCAAGTTTGGCCTAGAGCAGCGATTCAAGTGCTATTGTAAGTCTTGTTTACATTCACCACCTACGTTTTTATCGCCGACATCACCGAAATCACGCTTGTTGACAGTCATATCGCTTGTTGGATGGGCGCAGTTCATATCCATGTCACTGTATCTTGTCACAGTATTGATTTCTCTTCATTTCCACCTTTTGCCCACCTATATATTCCACAAGTTCAACATCAAAACCACGCTTCGCGGCAAAGAAACCTCTTATTATTCCGGAGGAGATGAGGAATTATCTGTGCTGTCAGAAAGCTTCGGCGACAAACACCGCGAAAAACACCGCAAATTTTAATGTTATGAACACCTATACGCCACCTCAAGACGATCGGGTACATCTTCAGTGCACATAAAGAAACACCGTGTCTATAAATAGCAAAGGTTGACTTTCTGCGGTTCTATATCGGAAGCTAATCATTTTATCAGGGTGTTCACCTTTCCCACTCAGAAGTGAGTATGGCGCGGTTGACTGGCCCACTACTCGCATCCCGACTCCATTTTCTTACATACAATTGAATCATAGAGATGACCTTCATTTCCTCTTTTACAGGCTTGTCATGCATGTAGGCTTGCTCCACCTATCGCCATGTGTGAGCACTAATCCTGACTCAAGGGTGTGGTAGTCCCACGGCGAGAACGGATGGGACTTGATTCAGATACTGGAGTTTGAAGTCGGAGTTCGAGACACGTTTGTTGCTGAGTCAGGAGACCGGCTATTTCATGAGTATTCCTCGCATTTTTGCATTGTCATCCAATTTATCATATCAATACTAAGGTCGTGTTTCAATGACTATCGAACCCTGAAACCTTTTGAATGAGGAAATTTCAAGAGGATCTGATAAATGATAGCACGTTCATATAGGGTCTCTCCCGTGCACATCACGGTCTTGTTTCTCCTGGATCGACTAATGGCGGGACACATGTTAAGTGAGTAACGTGTCTGCTATTCATGGACATTGTCAATCTTCTTTCCTATGTCAAAAATATCTTCTTTTCAAGAACCAAGCAATTTTCGAAGCCTCAGTGTCATATGCTAGACTAGTAAGGATTCAATAACGTGGCATGTCTCGCGGAGAGCCAACAGATCTGACTGATGAATTCTTTAGGAGTAGATAGCCAGAAAGATTTTTGAGTGATTTGTGTGACGTGACTGATTTCTGTTGTTTTGTTCCTGACCATTTTTTTTTTGGTCAACATTCCACAACAAGCAAACTACAATGCTAAGAAACAGAGGAATCACGTTATGAGAATCGAGATTAATTCACCATCTAGCGCGAAGGAGGTGGGCGTTGGGTGTGAAGCGGGCATTATAATGTCCGAAGACTTTCGACTACAGTCAACAGGCAGGAAGTCCTGCCTGCTTCAACGTTTCAACAACACCAAAAGCACGAAAATTCAGTCTCTGGCCTGAATTACTTCACTGTAGTCGTTCAGTCAAAAATATCCGGCTCCTTCGATTGTTGCATGATTTCTGGGAGCCACCACGAATAAAGAATGACTTGAGCATCCAGTCCGCAGCACCATTCCCGAGTAGCTGCCCAATCGTGAAGCCAGGTCGGCGGTCGTTTGGGGTTGTTCCGAGTTGAAGACCGAACCGAGCTCGTCAGGTGCTAGCAACTAGACTGACATTGAGGCGACACTCCAGACGTCACTGAGAATGGGCCTTCCATTTGCTACGAGAGTTTTTTCGTAATGCTCAAACAGCATAGTGGTCCTCTTTCTTATCTTGTCCTGAGAAACCACCTATAATAATCCATCTTCTTTAACTAACAAGCAAAGGGTCGAGCAAAGCAAAGGGTCGGACAAAGTAAGGTACCATCCTCATCGGGTAGAACTGAGCCTTGAACTAGAATGTAACCAAAATATTAGAAAGACTCGTGCTATTCGAGGAACTGTTGTTCTCTCATGCATGTAGGGGTTCGAGTGTACCATCACAGTTTAAACTATAAGGTCCTGCCAGTACAGATAGAAGGCGTCGGAGTTATTGATATAACGAGATCTATGCATTCGAATGAAATCTGCTGTGTGCCTCGGAAATGGTGCTGACAAAGTGCCAACTCGGACGCCGGTTTCGGTAATCTTCAGGCTTTGAACTCAATTCTAGTTTTTCAAATCCGACTCCTTCGCAAACCAGAGGGGTTTGATCTGAAAGTATGATTAACTACTAAATCAGTTGCAGTTAGATTTCATCTCCAACACACGAGTGGTACAATATTTAAGCTGGAGGAATGAGTTTGCACATTAAGTCAACTTTCTATCTTTCCCAGCCTCAGAATGAGCTCTCCACATATTTCAGTGCGTGAAATCGTCTCAGAAATTCCCATGCTAGTCTTGATTTCATCCAGTCAAGTGCTCAGGAAAATTCTACCTACTTTCTAGAATATCCAAGGACACCGAAGCGGACACCAATGGCTTGTAAATTCTGTAGGGGTGAGTAACTTCTAAAACCCTAGCAATCATACATTTCATCGTCAAAATCTCTAGGTCGAAAACTGAAGTGCAATGGAAATAAGCCCCGTTGCTCCAACTGTGAGAAAAGGGATGGTACTTGCGAATATGCACCTGTGTGGGTTGGAAGTTTTCTTGAGTGAATTGCCGAGTCTGAGATTTATCTCCTTTAGGACTGCACCCCAAAAATAGCAATGATCGTGCTTCTGAAATTGATTGTAAGGAATGAACCATCCAGCCCATCCAGCCGTTCGATCTACTGACCCTCTGGCAGTTATCTAACTAGAGGGTGCATCCGATGATAATTAATTCCTGGATAATAATCTATTATGTTATTGGTTGGCCGACCTTTACCCTTGTAAGATTTGAGCACGGATAATATTATGGCCCAAAAAACGACATTTTATGACATGTAGGGACAATTCCACTGGCCAGATTTCGAACTGAATGTAAAAGTTCCATGATTGTCCGGGCACTCGAAGCCTTGTGACTGTAGCATGGAGGCAGCAACGAGGATTTCGCGTTGCATACCGGAATGGTTTCAGGAAACAGACTTCTTTCCACAAAGTACCAAGTTCTCTTGGAAGTTCCCTTGAGTCCTGAGAATAAGGAATTCTCGGGCATCGAACAAAAGCACCCCAGCCGCGCCACTCAATACTAGGGAGGGAGAGGATATCTGCTCCGAAATCACGATAGATTGGGGTGAAAGCACATGAGAAACATGAAGTTTTTCTTTATTTCCCTCTAAGGTTTTCTTGATCTCAGAAAGACATCGACTTTGGGATGAGTCTGCGAATGCCGAGTGGCTCATTTGGTAGACACGAAAAGGCACAAGAAACTCAAAGCACACGACAAATGAGTGTTTCCGGTATCACATTTGAGAGGGTCTGCAGAGCTCTAGATGCAGTTACCAAGTCTTAATCTTCAGCTGAGTGTCAAGATAAAGAGGAAGGTCACATGTGTCACGGAACCCTACCGCGAGCTCCCGCGGTTGTTTGCGACTAACGATCGACGTTAGACGGTTTCACAAATTGTAACTGTCATTATCAGGCACTCGGAATCGGACTGTATGGACAGTCAAGACTCATATATCCCTCCCATTGATAGTTATCGTCTTGGGAATCGCGATGTTTTCTACGTACCCAACTTTCTATCGGTAAGTAATATGGTTATCGTGTCGGTACAGTTGACTGAGTTTTCCGGGAGAACCTACTAGGAAGAAGAGGAGCAGTATATTCTGCGTAAGGCAAGTTGTATGTGATCAGCAGTGCCTGATGGTGTTTGAGGGTGTTCTCAATAGATACGCGACTCACCTCGACAGAAGTGGAAGCAACTAAGAAATAGGAGGTACAGGTTTCATATTTCTCACAGATAATCCTATCAAAAAATATCAATAGGCTGCAGGTATTGGGTAAGGTGTCCAACAGCCAGAGTTCTGCAATACTCACATCGTACACTCGCAAGGCGGAGAGATCACGGCCAAGGGCTTGCTTCCGCAGACGCTCCCATCGTATTTGACATTGTAGTAAGTTTACATCAGCACATTCGTTCAGCATATCGGTGGTGTTGATGATATCAGCCCTGCCATTATAGGCCGTCTTAAGGAAACAGGGGCTTTTGTTCAATCTCCTCATCAACAGCCAAATCATGTTATTCTAAATGAAGTAAGCGGAATTTGAAATATTGCTCAAGCTCAAGCCGACCCTTTCAATAGTACAAGCCCGGACAGGGCATCATGGTACTTGACTTAATGACGTTACACTCCCTGATACTCATGTCACTCATACATAGCCTCATGAAGATGGCCCTAAGTATTTTCCTGTGGTGGCCACCATATCTCTTGGTTCACACACAGTTTTCAACTTCTACCAATACAAAGGTGCAAACGCCGGAATGGAAGATACTGAAGGAAAGGCCGTCGACTCGGCGCCAGTGTTCTCCATCCTTTTGGAACCTCGTAGTCTCGTAATCTCCTCAGGCAATATGTACACGTCCTACTTGCATGGGTCAGTATACGCCCGAGGGCGTCCTTATACACCATAAACAGGCCACTTCATTCCTGATTTGCGGATAAATCACAGCATAGATTCTCTTGAAGAAGATGTCGTGTTTTCCCCGTTCCAAATTGAGTCGGCTTCGAGTCACAACGTAAAGAGCGATCGGTACAGAATATCTCAAGGTGTAACTCGCGTTGAAAACTGGGGACTGCTCGGGGATCAAAATACAAAACAAATTCTTATGAATGGTGGGGTGCTCAAACGTGGGACCAGATACTCCCTGACTTGTAGAGATGTCAAGTGTATCACTTCCACAAAATCTTTCAGGGTCGTTTGAATGGTCTATTTACTGTTTGGTATGCCGCCTGTGGCGCCTCTATCCTGGTGGGTCGATGCTCATTCATTCGAATATTCCGTTCATTGATCTTGTAGCACTCAAGGGAGAACGGTGTCTCTGTGAGGTCGATCTGAATGATGATGGGCTTTGATATCCGTCCAGATGACAGTATTACCCAATTGTCTACATTCTCCTTCAGGATCCGAAAATTTCATGGAAATATTGTAGAGAGAAGTTGCGCGGAGTCAACTGTAGTGCCTGATTATAGTCAATGCTTCATGTTCTCTCTGACCGTTGTAAAATGGGTTGTTCAGTGAATCAGAAAAAATAATTTCTGGTACTGATACCAATCGGTCATGTTTGGTCGGTTGGTTGCAGTTGACAATCTCGTAGTGGGGTTCGGATCAAACTCTTCGAGTTCAAAGTGAGATCATCTTGCATGATCAGCTAATGGGAACCCTCCTTCTGACTGGATACTTCAGGGCCAGACCACCAACACAATGTCAAATAGATATTGAGACTAGTTCAGAAGTCCAGTTCTAGTTAAGGACAAGATCAGAAACAAGAGACTGGTATAGGGTCACATCCTTTCAAATGACTCAGCACCTGATCCTGAACATCGAAGGTAACCAAACTCTAAAAATGCGTGTTGAGTCATTCCATAGAAGTCATGTTGACAACGGGAAAGAAAATTTAGAAGCAGTCATAAATTCACCCTTCTAGATTCGGGGCCGGAAGAAGCATAAGTAAATAAAGCATCCTGAAGCACGTTGGTGCAACCTGACGCTGGTTCCCTAGATCCGAGACAGCGACAGATGTAGTCGACACTACCTTCACTTGCCTGTAGTGAGTATCTCCCTGGAAAGCAGTATGCGGTTGGCCAGGGCTGTCAGATTGGCATCTGCAACTATGACCTCTGGCGCATATTCCACATCAAACATCTGTTTAATGACCATACAAATCCTCTTGGCTTGATACTCAGACCAGAAGCTGAAATCATCAGGATCCTTATCTTCTGTATTCAGGTCATCAGGATTGTTCGGTGGCAGATCAGTACCAACGGCGGGAGGAGATAATTTTGCAGCTTTGGCCAAGAACGTTGATGTCTTGCAGGATAGTGGAATCAGTGATGGGTCGGAGTCTAAGCATAACGGAACAACCCGCATAAGGCTTTGGCGGACACTCGAGATATCAAGATAATCGGGTTGATCAACTGGTGGAAAGCCAATCAATCAGTCGTCGATCCGCAAAGGGAAGGATTCAAGATGATCCCGCGACTAACCATGTATATCGATTGGGCCGTCCAGATGCATGACGTTGTACTTGCCATCATGATGATAGCGGACCTGGAGCTGAGTGAAACTCGGAACCAGATGTACACGTTCTTTGGACATACCTCATATTTACCTACAAGCCAGGGTAAGGTGTTCCCTTCAAAGGTGATAAACCCACATTCCGAGTCACGTTGAAGGCCAGAAGATCTCTCCGGGTCAATTGGGATATCACCATCCCACTCTTCTCCGTGTACAGGAAGCCATCTGCCTAACGAAGAAACTTTGGTTACCAAAGTTGACTTGTTGGCACCAACCTGGCTCGCACAAATGAGCTAATCGCATGCAAACAAAGAATGCCCATCTAACCCGATATAACCCTATCCAATCCTGGCGCGAATGATTACGAGGAGCTTGCCATTTGACAGTGATCGGCTCGCCAAGATAGAAAGAGGCCGTACCAGTAGACGCGTTGGGAACAACAGAGACCCGATACTTTTCAGTCTCGTAAGATGAGAGGTCGTTGGCAACGCGACTAAACGCAAACCATCAGTGAAGATTCTATTGGAAACCTAATGAGACAACAAACATGACGACAAACCGTTCTCGCGATTGCTGTAGGAGGATCTTGGTATCTTGAACCACCTCAGAGATCCTGGGCCGCGCTGCATTGTTTGAGACCACGCAAAGATTCATAAAAACACTACAAAACCACATACATTTGGCGAGAAACTCCTCGAAGACATCCGCAGTCTCTTCATAAACCTTTTCCAATGTCCCTCTGACATCTCGTGCGACACGTTTGAGTTCGGGAGCGTGCTTCCCTGCATGGGACTCCAAAAGTCGAGCATTTTTGCTAGCAACACTCTTCATAACCTTAACAAACCCTGCATCTTTACGCAGAGTGTCACCATAGAGCTTGCGCATATGAGGACTACAGATAGAAATCATGTCGTTGAATTTAACCAGAAACATCCATCCCTGGAACAAAGATACTCACTTCTCAACATTTCTCAAGAACCACCAGTTGGCCAGGTGGCGGATAACCGCTAGAGTAAGGACAAGCTTGCTGTCACTGATCAATGCAAGTCCAAACCAAGCCGCACCACCCATAGCTTCAGGATTGTTCAGATACCTGACGCGTTCAGTAATTTGAGCTGGGCCAAGCCGCATCTCTCTTACCGATATATGCCCGTATACTCGAGATGAGCCGGGAACTCTTCCATGAAGAAGTCGCCGAAGAACCAGCCTATTTTCAGTTTGGTCTTTAGGTTAGTGCACGAGTCACCAACTGCACACACCAAATAATCCTAAGACCTCAAAAGACTCCATGGAAGCCCAGATGTGGAGACCGATCAGAAGCTGAGTCACCAATGTCAGTTACAAGCATAGGGTGCATGCATGGCATATAAACTCACCGCTCCAAGCGTATGGCAAAGAAGATCATTGCCAACGCTCCAATCATTTGGGATTGAGTACGTCTTCGCGACGACAGCAAGACAAGATACTGTAGTGATCAGAAATGGGATGACGTCTAGATTGTATTGCGTCGTACCATGTGTCATGCATATACTCATATTATAAATGACTTTCCAATTACTAAACGCCTCTACAATGGCGCCTTTGCTATCCTCAGGGTAGTGATAATTCTTGACATAGTGTCGAACCAGGAACTTGCTCTTGCTCTGTGCACGAAGTAACAATCCCAAACCCACGTAGTGAAAGAGACACCAGGTTAGAGCATGAGTGAAGTGGAGTGCCAGGATGACACGACTGGATGAGTTACTTGGGATGAAGATAACAGCAAGTGCGCAAAGTACGATCACTGTGAGCATAAAATCATTGGCGCTGAAGTACAAGTCAGTTTGGGATTGACTTTGGCAAAGGACACAGCTGACCGGAGAAGATCCAGATTCTTCACGACGACGGTGTCTCGGCGGAAATACTTGTTTAGTAAATCATGTTGGGAAAGAACCTTCTTCTTTTCACCCACAGGGTCCCCACTAAAGCTGGCTTTCGAGGACCTAGGGCGGTGCTTTAAGCTAGCTCTACATTGACTGTGGGATGGTGACTTTGGGTGATTAGGGTCTTCCTCAGCTTCAGTTTCAGTCTCTGGTTCGGTCTCTGGTTCAGTCTCCGTTTCAGTAGTCGTAGAGAGGAAGGTATCCTTGACTATGAATTCATTGGGAATGGTCGAGGTGCGATTGGTGCAATGGACAGAGGGTATTAGAGGTACACGTTTAGCAATGGCCTTGGGTTTTCCATAGTAGCGTTCGATATCTGTATAGAGATCACTTTGAGTGTAAAGATACTAAATCTTAATCAGGCTGGAATGACTCACGGGGATTCTCGAAAAGCAACAGAAAGGCAAATTGAGCAGCGTGGATAGCGAGGCTCACAAAGAGAACCAAGTAACTACCAGATATAAGAGAAAGACCATAGTATCCGGCATACCCTTAGGTACACCGAAGTCAAGACCCAATCCGCTGAACCAGGAACCAAGAAACCTACCAACAGAATACATGGGGTGAGGAGCCAATTCAAAGACACCGTCAAAGACTAGATTTCCACGTTGGAAGAAAACATCGCCCCAGTACCAGCCATAGTCTTTGACAACGTTATGAGCTTCAGTCTTCACCCAAAGGTTAAAGCCGATCAAGACAAAGCCGCCTAACCACCTAGTTGAGTTCAATTAACGTGACTTAGCGCCTCGACCCGAGCGGACTTACCGCATGATATGGACAGTCAGAGATAAGTCTCGGGGAATGCGGAAGCACGAAAATGCAAACATGCAGTAAGACAGGAAGTCACTGCATTGCGTGAGCGATCAAGGGTACTAAACGTCATTCTATAAGCTGAACACACACTTGACTAAAATCACGTCAACCGCCTGACGAAAGAGTAACCAGGTGTTGTATTCTAATGGAAGGTCCTATAAGAATCAAAGGTTTCAGTACGGACTTAGTACCTCGCACCAAAAATAGTTTCGAAAGCTGGAACCATGTGCATACTCACATCGAACGAGTAGTCACTCCCCATTTTTCCACCCAACTGTTTCTTGATCCAGTCCCTGATGGCTGGGTGCCTCTGTGCATCTAACCATCCAAGCCGCCGAACTTCCCGTACGATCCATTTCTTTTTGCTCTGCTTGGTTAATATCCATCCCAAACCAGCATCATATGCGGCTCGCCAAAACGCAAGATAGAAAAAGAAGAAAATCTGCACTGATTTCTTCGGTAAAGCGAAATATAACGCGATTTGGAAACCAAGCAAGCCTAAGTTCAACAAATCGAAGTGGCTCTTCGGATGTCCAGGGTGGAACAGAGTTGTTAAGACGTCATGCGTTGTGGGCACACGGAAGACTGTTCGGGGCAGGAAGAACTATAGAAAGCTTGCCAGCATAGTTCAACTAACCTTCACCATTCGGTGTTTTGCCCCAGACCACTTCTTCACTTCGATTTTTCTTATCAGTAGCATCGAGGTGTTTAGCCACAGGAACAGCAACGCTTGGAGTGTCAACTTTTCTAGAATCTGACAAAGACATGTTCGAGTCTCGTTGGCGTTGGCGTAGTGATGCTTGACCGTTCATGATGGTCATAATCAGGGCCAACGCGAAGTATCGCACTTAGTTGTTGAATAAGAAAAGTAAGATGCAAGCGAAAGTAAAGCCTGTTCGGGACGGCAAGTCCTCTCAACGTCTCTAAATACAACCAAATATGATTGTTACCCCGAATCCTAGATGAACTTCTCTGCCTGTTATAGGGGACCACCCCTTCAGGTATCTTTGGTAACTTTACGCGCAGTATAAATACGTTGAGGGACCCACTATCTTCTCTCCTCCAAGTGGTACTTGGCATCAGATTGATCATCATCAACCAGCCCTAATCCACGTGTCTGCATCTCAAATTCTCCAAAAATTTTTCCTGCGCGGTACACTGATGTTGAGGTCTGACAGTCTTTGAATTTAGCTTACTTTTCTGATGCAAAGCGACAGCATATTTCTCAATCCTAAACATCCTGGACTCGGATCCCCAACTATTCACTCGAGGTTTGGGCTCCTACCGGTTCTCGAGTTGCTAATGTAGGGGAAGAACAATATGACTTTAACGGTTCAAAGAGAGCATTTTTTTCGGTTGATCCTTTTGCTTATCTACAAAGATTGACCTTACGAGGTGCTCGACATACTTCTCTACTATCCTATTGGTGAATAGACGCTTGTAGGTATCTCACATCCATCCTCGAAGATTCTATGTTTATTTACTCAAGTATCTCATTTGTTTCATTTTTTTGCAATACTTTGTAGAAATGATGATCTACTCTCATATATTTCCATATGATGCCACCGACAAACATTCTATCGTGCATAAAAAACATCGGAAGACTAAAAATATACAGGATTGACAAAACTAGGATAATATAGACTGCGAAAGCCCCAAGGACATAAGAACAGGATAATTAAAGAACAGAATAAACTAAGACACCAAACACAAATGGGCATTGAGAAAAAACCTGAACACCAACAAATATTCAATGATAATCGCCTTCGGGTATAGTTTCAACCTTTTCAAGCACGATCAGCCAGTGACCGGAACACAAAGGAAATACTCACAACATCAAGCTGAGCTAGACATTTACCTATGATCTTCACGGCCTTCTTCAGATCTTCTTCATTGATGATCAGAGGTGGGGCGAAACGGATGCTTTTAACGACAATAAATCAAGATGATAACATGTTTAAGGTCAAAAACCCACATGTTGTTATGAGTGGGTTTGGCCAAGACACCACAGCTCTTCAACAATAAACAAAGCTGCCAAGCGGTCCTTCCTTTGGTACTCTTCTTCTCATCAATGACGACTGCATTCAACAAACCACGGCCCCGGACACATTCAACTAATGGTGAATTCAGAGCCTTAATACCAGAACGGAAGACCTCTCCTAATCTCATGGCACGATCGGCCAACTTCTCGTCAATGAGGACGTCAAGGGCAGTGATAGCTACGGCACATCCGAGCGGATTACTGATAAACAATTTCAGTCCGAGAGAGAATCAAGTTATGACCAAACTCACCCGCCATAAGTACTACCATGCTCGCCAGGCTTGATACACAACATGACGTCGCGGTCAGCCAAGACAGCAGAGACAGGATACACTGCGAATAATCAGTCTCTAATAACTTCCCTTTACACAGTGACCACCTACTTCCTCCTGAGAGTGCCTTACCAAGGAGAACCATGTCAGGGCGGATACCATCGTATTCGCAGGCAAGAAGCTTTCCCGTTCGACAAAGACCCTACTTGTCGTTTTCAGTATAATTCGAGGACCTTAAGAGAAGTACGCACTGTTTGGATTTCGTCACAAATAAGCAAGACTCGGTACTGCTTGCAAAGTTCATGTACACGGGCAAGGTAACCCGGTTGTGGGACGATAATCCTAACCGAGATCCCAATGTTATTAACTCCGATCAAATTTTAGAGAAAGATAAATACGTACCCTGCCTCTCCCTGGATTGGCTCAACCAAAAAGGCAGCAACATATTTTCCATGGAGCTCTAAAGCCCTTTCAAGGTCTTCAACAACACCAAATCTGATGGTCTTGGAAATCCCGTTGTCCTCATATACCGGACCGACTCCCTGAAGGTATGGACCAAAGCCAGTCCGGCTGTCGGGATCTGTGCTCATACTAGAGGTATCATTCGTCAGCCAATATTTCAGGAAATCAAACCAGCTAAGAATTTCAAGATCCTTGCAGGAGGCAGAATTCATCACAGAATCGACACACACACCTAATTATACCCAGAGTACGCCCGTGGAAATTTCCAGAAACACTCAAAACAATAGCTTGTCCTTCAGCAACGCCTTTTTTCTCGTATGCCCACTTCCGAGCAAGCTTGACAGAAGTCTCAACCGCTTCAGCACCGGTATTCATGGGAAGAACCATTTCATAGCCAAACATCGTTGTAATCTTGTGGGCGAAACGGCCGAAAACACTGTTGTAGAAGGCGCGGGATGAGAGCGTCAGTTTCTGAGCCTGTTGAACCAAGGTAGCCACAATACGTGGATGGCAGTGGCCCTGAGAATTGTGAACAAATTCAAGTCAGTATCCGGAATTGCGCCTGGTCAAAGACCATACCTGATTTACGGCTCTGATCATGGAAGAAAGCAAAACATGATGAGATGAACGACACTTTATTTGATGATCCAACCCACGAGTAAGCAGACAACATGTCGATGTACTCATTACCCTCAGGATCATAGACTCTGAGGAAAGGGGAGTCAGCACTGGGAGACTATATTATCAGCAAAGAACGCTTACTTGGCGCCGCTTGCAGAATCAAAGACTACTGGAAGAGGGTGGTAACTGAAGGTTCAAACCGCGCACATCAGTACCGTGAGACATCTAAAAGAGTGAAAGGACGGAATACGATTAGGATCGTATGAGTTGTGACCTCCACGTCTATGCAAGCTTGAATTGGCTCGACCCTCGCTCCACACTGAATGCCTAGATATCACATCATTAGAATAAACACTAGATATTGTGCTGTACGGACATACCGGTTGTACGAGATTTCAAGGCTGAAGCGCCGACTCGCACGTGGGCTAGTTAGGAGGGAAACACAGAGGGAACAACAAGAGTGACCAGGCAATAGACAGCCGACTTGCTCTCTCCACACTGGAAGTAAAGGATGATGGAACGGCTACTCACTTGTGAGCACCATACTTCTCTTCGAGAGAGATGATCTGGCTAGAGGAGCAAACTTGTTCAGCGACAGAAGCCTTCGCAAGAGCTTTGGCCTTGACACTGTCCTGCTTAACAAACTTGCGGTGGACTGGAGACGTGGCAATAACACGAGACATTGCTTAGACTAACTCAGGTGGTGTTTGTGGTGTTAGGATAGGTATGTACATCTTCCGCCATTGCCGGGCCACTTATACTGACGTCAAGTTCCGCCCGCTCTCACGTGCTCTGCATTAACTGTCTATATACAAGAACCAGCCAGGAATAACCGCCTTATCGCAGCTCAGCTGGCCAATCTACTCGTCTTCGCATCCTTCCTTGTCCATCAAACCGAGGATTGACTGCATAAGTAAGGCCGTCTCCAATTCCTCGACCAATCGGTACTAGGCAACAATAGTCAGTAGGCTGGACTGCGTATGAAGGGGTTTAAAAAACTGAAGGTGTACTATATATCAACGCCTGTCCAACAGATAAATGGCTCATTCAAAGGAAAAACCAGGAATCGATGTCCCATGTCGACCATTCTAGCAGCTTATTGATGCCGAAAGGACAGCTGGCTTTCTACCAAAAAGCTGCTATTTGCAGAGTGATCTAACCTATGCAACTGTGCTGGGAGCGGATAGCGGTATTTCCTCGGTCGTCCATATCACACCGGTACGAACAGAGGCTCCGAACCAAAATGGACATGGACAGTCATGCCGGACCTAATTCATGCAAGAGGAAGGAAGGAAAGACTTACGAATCCATCCCAAAGGATTTGTACCCATGACATCTATCCAACCCTGCCTCTTACTCCCCGTCCACCACAAGTTCCCTTCCGAGTTTAGGTCTCCCCAGTCCTCGTTCCATCGTCGTCTTGCTTCTCGCTTGGCACTGAGTGTAATGATCAATTGATTGAATAACAATGTCATCATTCGAACCACAGATATGCATTACTCGAGAAACCAGCAACTCACCCAAAGCCACAAATCCCGTACTCCCTTGTGAGAGTCGCTGCCTCCCGCTCCTTCGTAGCGTGGATCGCCATACTCTCGACCGTCGTCTGCCCTCGGGTTATAAGAATGATGTGGGTCCACGTTAACACCCCTGTGAATAGTGCAAAGAGTGCAGCCCTAAAAATTATGGTATCAACAAACAGCTATGCAGAATACGTATTCAAAACACACAGTGCACTAACAACAATGATTTGAGCATCTACACGAGAATTTGATGACAGCGCAGTCCAGGCCGATACATTGAAACCGACCAATGTCCCAAGAACATAAAGAGTGAAGATTAATGTGGCCTGGCAAAAATTAAGGAAGAACTGGACCAGAAACAATTAGTAGATTACAAGAGAACAAATAAACAACCAAGGTCACCTTATGGTTCCGGGCTCCAACGCATTGACCTATCCCTAGTTAAAGGAATCGTACCTATTTCTGCCGAGCCAAAGTCAGGAGGCACTTACAAGGGCAATGGTGATCAAATTTTAACACACACTATTTGTCCCATCGGTTATTCTGAGCTGTGATCACGATAGACAGCGACTCACAGTACCGCAATTCCGACAATGATGAGCTCGATAAGGTTTAACAATTTGGTCATGAAAACAGTATCTGTGCGCGGGATGCAAAACAGGTAAGGACGATGGTCTCCTCCAAACAGTGATCTCTTTTTTCTCCTTCTCATTCCTTCGTTGGCTATTGCAGAGAGCACCACATGGAAGGCATAGGACATTACATGGAACTTCGGCAGCAGGGCCCCCAATGGGTTCATCATTTAGTGGTAGCGCAGATGTGATCGGCGTTCGAGGCTGAGTGTTGCGCGACTCAAGATCGCCTAGGGTTCCTAATTCTACTATTTGTCCGGTAGGTAAATCACTCGGTGCAGTTGCATTCCCTTGGAGATCGACGTGATCAGGAAGAAAAATTGTAAACGGAGGTTCAAATGGCGTTCTCAATCTACCCTCTCCCACACCTCCGTCATCCACCTCTGTAACAGGCGTATCTCCTGCCACCCTCGTACCTATTTCACTTGTAGGTTGTCTCAACCGCTCGAGACTTATGCTTCGCCCGAGCGTAGGCGTTCGTGGGGGAATGTCCTCGTACGAGGGCCCTGCAATGAGATTACCAGGCGCTGCCCGATTGCTGTGCGTCAAATTATGGCTCGAAACCGAGGAGTGTGACGGTCGATTAAAACGATATGGTCGTGTAGGATCAAATTGATGTGGTTTTGAGTGATCGAAGTCCGAATTGTAATGCACGAGTGAATTTTCCAAGTCGAAGTCTGAATGTCTGGTATCGAGTGGTTCGAGGAGCGGTTGACGACATTGGGGCACATGCTATAGAGAAATTAGCTCCCCCAAAAAATGTCAAGGATTCGTACGTACATCTCTAGCATAACCAGGCGACGTGAGAATCACCTGGAAATATTGATCCATCATACCTCAGACAGAAGCACAAAGTTCAACGGACCTTGAAATACGCCCAGATCATCCACAAATATAATATACAGAAAACAACAAGTACTACAGCTGCAGTACCAAGTCTCAGATTAGACCGATTCTCGTGACTTCATTGGAAAGAATACTCACTTGCGGTGGGCCTGCCTGTAGTGGACTGGTGTGTCCGGTTTATTGAACTAATACAGAATCTTGAAATATAAACGTATCCTGAGTAGCCCATGATTCCCAGAGTTAGGAAAACTGCGATCTTGCGAACAACCCAAGGCTGTGGAACTGTTCTGTTCTGCCTTTTCTCCCGTGCTCGCAACGCTGCCTCCTCGACAATTCCGCAGCATTGGTGTTGAGACATCGTAGGTACGTGGTCCGATTCGTAACTAGTCCTTTCCGTAGAAGCTGTACTTAACGCATTTCGTCTTGATTTCCGAAACTTGTGCAGTCGTTGTGACTGCGTTGTTGTCGGAGTTGAATTAAGCATGTATTCAAGAAGGAAATTGCGTTGATGAAGTCGGTCAGCTCGTAGATGTAGAACCAGCAAAATTAGAAAAAGAACAGGACAAACAGGAGATAGGGAGGCGGAATAGACAACTCTGTGCGAACCAACTTCAACTTGAGGCTCGAGAATGACGCACCTTGAACACGGCATCTTATATAATCAAGTTTATTTTCTATTTTTGTTCGATTATATCACCATGTACCATTACATTCGATTCCGAATTTCTCCACCCAGTTCAGATGCTTTGAACATCCGCAAGACAATTTCTGATGCTTTATTGCAGACCTTTGGCCTCTCCGCTGAGAGCACCTATGTTGATGTCTTGTCCATTGCCGAATCTGGACAAGAATGCGTTCTCAGGGTTCGGTCAGAGTGCGTGCAATTACTCTCAGATCCGACGTCCTAATGAAATTTAGAGAGGCATCACTATTAATAACTAGTTTAGTGGCTTGGAAAGGGAACAGAAGCTTCTCTCTTGCCAAGGAATCACCGTTCTTACCTTCCCTTTTGGCGGATCGTTTTGGATGAAGGCATTGGGAATTACGTATGCAACAACACGGCATATATCAGCTCATCAATTTTTACTTTTGCTGCTGAATTTGCTTGAGGAATGTCCTGAGTTGAGCTGAAAGTTTAAACTTATTCCACATCTACATGTTCTTTCAATATAACTCATTGCGTACATGCCTTTGCATTCCCTTCCAATCACTTGTAATTTCTGCAAAGGTTACCGACTCCACTATAGCCATAACTATGCCTATAATTGTGAGCAGACCCTGATCATATCTAGAAAGTTCGTGAAGGAGATGGACAGATCTGTGCAGCTCTTGGTAGCAATTCTGTCATACCCACGTTATCCTGAAATTATCATTTGTACCGAGTAGCGTCTCCTATACCTTGCTGAGGCCTCTCGGTGAGTCACTCGCGTTCCCAACTCAGTAGTGAACCATTGTTGCGATAAGTAACTCTTATCTGGCAGACGCAAAACCAAAATTTCTGACAAGCCCTGAGAATCGGCCGAGAATCATTCTTGCAAACCTAAACTCCAAGAGAATTTGTCGGCCACCTTTTACTTGGGGATCACACCTATAGGCTTTTGTGGTCTGAGGTTTCATTCTCATGGACTCTTAGCAGGATTTAGATCGTCTCGATCATCAACTTGAAGATGAACTGGTACAGAGTGCGGCGGAACGAAATCGACAATTGTCGTTGACTGAGTTTGGTTGTTGCCTCGCCGACCTGCTGGTGGGATGGGGGCATTTGAACTCTCCGTCGTCAGAACATTCCTCGTGGGATACATTAGAATGATTTTGATACATGAAAATTGTGGCGAAAGTGCCATTGCCCATCACAAGTTTCAGCTGGTATTCCTAAAATCACCGAAAGTTTATTCATAATGGACTTCGTAGCTACTGGTACATGAAAACAGAACATTGACAAGTTTTAGTTTACTTCATATCAAATCACCTATCAATCTAACCTCGTCAAATCTCCACCATTATCTATAATTTGCATCAACAGGTTATGGGCCCCGAGGGTTACTTGCCTGTAATGAATGATGTTCAAACCTTCCAACAACACAATGGTAACAACTAGTACATCTGGCCAAAATGAAGCCTACATCTTGGAGACTCAATAAAGTGGCTAGGAATAATAGATATTGTCATCAAGTTGCAGGCAGGAGTGAACATCATTCATAATAGAAAAGAAATCCTCAAGGACTTGAACCTGATGATGTAAATGATAAATGATAACAAAAAACAAGTGGGTGGAAAGGATGACAAACACATAAATCAAGTACCTACTTAAGTACCAGTCAACCCAAATAGCCATAAGCAGATGACAACATGACCCAAAATCTCAAGACTCCCACATTAAAAGGACAAATTTTAGTACTCACTGATGAGATGGATATTTAAGCTTCTGGACACAGCTAAAATGGGATTGACATAATTACAAGTGTGCTAGTCATGTAGTAGGTCTGCTTTAGATGAGAATGAAAGACCTTTCCTGAAAATATAACTCAGATAATGTATTGAATATCACTTATATGGATTTCTGCATTCATCCAAAATTGATTACTCAAGGACTTTCCTAACAATAGAAATTACTTGCAGACATGGTTAAAAGCTTATAACATCAATCTATGCTCTATGTCATCCAAGGTGAGTATCAATTTCTTAATACAGACTCATGTCAGCTGTATGGGAGGAGACCAATCTTACAGTCCGTTGTATTGATTACAGTCCGTTGTATTGATTACAGTCCATGGTCTATGAATCTTTAACCTTTTGCTCTCAAATACATCGAGTTCTGTCCTTGTAGTAAACTGAGTAGCACATGCGAGTCGCCGATAGGTACTTAGACCCCAATGTGTGACCGGGTCATCGTTACAAGTCTGCAACCTCAAGCGGGACATGCCAGGATCCAACATTTCAGTACAAGATTCCAACTCTCTGGAGCATCATGAAAATCGGCATACTTGAAAGCCCTAAAGCATGGGTAGAGTCGAAACGAAGTATCCAACTTTACATGCCATCGATGCCATGAAACCAGCCGTTTGGGAGATATGAGTTTCTCCGAGTCGAGTTCAAGGAGAACTTGGTAAAACACTGGGTTCGTTTCCACGATGAGAATTTTAGGTCCGCCTGCCAAGATCACGGTGATCACACCCGTCGATTTCCATCTACCATACTGTACGGTTGGCGACTGGAAGAGAGCGTATCTCCGTTGAGGAATGTGTGACGTTGCTGTGTAAGCGAGTCATGAGATGGACGCGAGTGGCGATACGGCTGGCGGCCGGGCACATGGCGGAATTTC
>Ga0153967_100060_pt1 | contig 76398 bp, 92 predicted proteins | sample TSFL051MetaG_FD_104688 | JGI IMG/M metagenome (GOLD analysis project Ga0153967, IMG submission 104688) | Attine ant fungus gardens microbial communities from Florida, USA - TSFL051 MetaG | ecosystem: Host-associated > Fungi > Mycelium > Unclassified | place: USA: Florida, Paynes | collected...
AAAAAAAACAAACAAAAAAAAAGTCCCTAAACTCTCGAGCGCTTGACAAGCCGCTTCTTTTCGGCCTTGGACATTTTGTTCTTGCGGCGTTCCTTGGCTTCCGTCTTGACAGCCCTTTTTCTCTCCTGAAAAAAAAACCTTGAATATATTTAAATTAAAAGGAGTGTGTGTCAAGGGGGAGGATGGGAGTGCCCATATTAAAAAAACGAGGTAACACCACCCTTACCTTTTTGGCTTCCCGGTCTTCATGACGATGGCCTTTTGGTCTTTTCTCCACCCGTCCACCTATCTCAGATCCTTCTTCTTCTTCTTCTTCATCCCCCTCCTCTTCCTCCTCCTCTTCCTTCTCATTTCCGCCGCTCCCTTCTCCTTCCGTTCCCGTAGTTACTATCGGATCAGGGTTATCTCCTTCCAGATCGGAAGAATCGGACCCCATTCCCAGTGACGCCACTGGCGCAGTTGATCCGGATACCATCGCCGTTAATTCAACCGATCGCACCCCCTGATGGTTGTTGTTGTTGTTGTTTTCCACCTCATCAAGGACCAAGGTCGACAAAGGTTCCACAATACCGATCGTATCGGCGTAGATAAGGTCGTTCCCCTGTCCCTTTTTCAGCCTCTCAACGTCACGCTCAGGGTCGATAACCTCTCTTAAAGTGCGAGGAATAAAAGAGCGCATGAAAACGGAATCTTCATGAGCTTGATTCGTTTCCCTCATCGTGACATTTCCATCTAATCGTGCTTCTCCCTGCTCTATCCAACGTGTCAAGATCTCTTCTTCTTCTGGAACGCCCAACTCGGGTCTTGATGATGATGATGATGTCAAGTCCGGGATCAATCGTTCACGTGTGATAAATTCAAAGCACCTCTTCAGTCCTAAACACCGCACGCCTAGCCTGCCAAAGAATTCTTCAATATTTTTAATATCATTACGGAGGAAATCAAAAGCAGCAGGATGGTCGTGTTCGACGCTCTGGGAAACATCAATGATATAAAGGTGGTTTTGGTGATAAAGAATATTGTACTCGGACAGATCGGCATGGACAAGCTTGCAGCAGTGAAATAGGCGTCTGACAACAAGAACGAGTTCAGTATACAGTGAACTCAGAACATCGTTGGGAATGATGGCGTCCTTGAGACGTGGGGATGCCCTATAGGAACGAGTGAGATATATTGTCTGATCATACACAAACGCGCGTACCACCCCTCTGTGTTACCTAAGAATGTCATAACCAGAACATTTTCTCGGACCTCAATCGGTTCTGGACAACGAATTCCTGCCGAACTCAAACGCTTTAAATTCCGCATTTCCTTCTCCGCCCAAACGCGAACCATTTTTCTTGGATTACGTCGACTATAGCCACGCCGGAAACGATATTCACCGGTAACATACTTGTCCCTGTCCTTGAAAACAAGGATAGAGGTCTTATATATCTTTAGAGCAAGGTCTTTCTTTTCCGGTGTGAGGGCATGGTAGACATTGGCCTTTGATATCCTTAGCACACACTCCCGCAGGGCAACATAATACATACCTCTTTTCCAGTGCTGATACATCCATTGACTTCATCAATGAGTCCTCTTCCAATCATCTTGAATAAGATGAGGCGGGTTCTTGGGTCAAGCACTTGTTCATTAGTCGCACGATCACTCTTGTCCTTCAGATTTGCGTGGGCGCTAGGTCCCTTCCTATTGACACCAACACCAAGAACATACGGTGTATCGATCTTGGCAAGACGAGAATTATATTTTGAAGTGAAAGCAGTTAATTGGTCCAGTGTTTTGTCCTTGACAACTGGGGAGCTCAACGAATTCACAGACTGAGATACAGCTTGGCGAGGCTGATTGATCGCAGGTAGAGCAGCAACTAAAGCTCCAGATGCAGTCGACGAGACCGAGCTTTGGACACCCCCAGCCCGAATTTCGAGGTGTTGACGTAGACGATTATACTGCTTCGTAAAATCTTTCTTTTCAGCTGAATACTTGTTGGGTAAAGAAGAATCAATGGCCTACCACGCTCAGCTACTTCCCAATCTTCGTCTTCAACGCGGTTATTATCATGATATTCATCATAAAGATCATCTTCCTCGTCTACATCATCATCATCATCAGATTCTTCATGATCGTCGAAATTGTATGTATCAATGTAAGCGTTTCCTTCACGGTTGGACTGAAACTCGCTTATCTGCACGTGAGATACATCGACGAGTTGTCTGACGGAGACCATGATCGAAAAAAGTCAATCCAAAACTCAGAAAATGAGTTGAGTCACGTGCATGACATCATTCGTTTAGTTGTAGCAAGCCCGAAGCTCATCCGACGGCAGTATACAGCTGTGCCAATAATTTATAATACATATCGATAGGCCACCGTAGTTTTTAGATAATTTTCGGATTCTGTGGTCGATCTACGTCAAACGTTGAGGTGAGCTCTTAGATTTATATTTTCTACAGGTATTGAAATTAGATAGTCCACGTTGAACACCAATACATAAACAACATCGCCAGCTGTTTGATGGACTCTGTCCGACGCCGAGCGACTTTCAAGTTCTCCGAGGAAGGAGAAGAGGGGGAAAGTATAATTTTAGATGAGCAAGGTGAGGATCTCTCTTCGAAACGCTCATTTCAGTATCTCTCACTAACATCTCGGAAGAACAGGACGAAGTCATCCAACAGCTTCGGGAGCAGAGCGAAAGGCTGAAAGAGAAAGGGCTCATCAGCGCCCGGATTCTCGTTCTACTCTCCTCCATACTGTACGCTCAATCACACTTTACGTTTCACGGCCTTGATCAAAGCCTCGACATTCTACAGGCAATTCATCCAATTATTGACCCCGACGGCGAGTAACCCTGTGTTCATCATCTTCCCAGCAGATCTACCATCCTCGAGATCTGTGATACCCTTTGCCACAGGATTCACTCTCCTTGCATTTTTCATTCATCTTAACCTCGCCATTCTCTTTCACCAGGATGATGTCCGAACTTGTCTTCGGCTTACTCAAACCCCTAAACCCCTTTCATATGGCACGCTTTACGCGCTTTCAGCCGTGGCCCCCACATTGTCTTTGTTTCTTTACTCACCCTGGCAGACAACCCTCTGGTGGCTGCTGACCACCGTGGTTGTATTTGTCGTTCACTGTGCAATGAATACTATTGAGAGTAGTTCTCGTGGCATATCTGAACTCGAATCGAAGCGTTATGTGCTTAGGGGAGCATGATATTCTTTGACGAGATTTTTGAGTAGATCCGGGATCTCGGTTAACATATCCATTTGGGAACATCTGTATTCGTCCTATTTGTGAGATTTATGGGTTTCAGTAAACACCGATGTCGTCATACGACCTCCTCGCAACAGTCACATCTCAGGTTTCTCGATTTGAACCCTTTCGCAAGTTCTCTAAAGATGCAAAGGAGTCGTTTGCTTTTGATATCACTCTCGTCGCTCTGTCCATCAGGTGTGCTTTCAAATTCAATGTCCACATTGATTTTTATCACTGAGTCTTGGATGCAGAACAGGTTATCTTCTAGATAGGATATCCATAGAAGAACACCTTGTTGAAATCACATTCTCCACGCTATTGAAAGAACTGTGTAGAGTACTATCTCCAACTTTTTCTCTTGTTAAGACGCATGTTGAATGTGTGTTCATCAATTCTGGCAGACATCCAAATGCTTCGACGAAATACTGCACCTTTACGAGCCGACCGCAAACCAATCTTTTATAGTCAACAAATCGCTCCTAATCAGAAAGCTTGAACTCCTTTTGACTCAATACCCTTCAAATCCATATCCTATCTTCTTGCTTCTACAGAAACGAGGCGACATCTGCCAGGTTTGTGTAGTATCGATTATTTGGATCCTGCATGTTCTGAACGTGCATCAAGTTTGACACCGTCCCAAAGGCTGTCTTTGGTGTCCTTGAATTGCTCTTCAATAAGCTTATTGGCTCCCACGTCTCGGCTGAGGAGCGGACTGTCCAACTGCCCCAAGGCCTCGTTTCAACGACGTTCGTACCCCTTGCCGCTATTTTTCTTGACTATCCAGTCGCCTACGTTCCATCTTCCGAGAATCAAGTATCGTTCCTCAACAGTGTTCCCCTCGTGGTATTCCGATGCCAAATCAATACTCAGAAGGAACGGGTGAACGGATTTCCGGTTCATAAAGAAGAGCACAATTTCCTTGCATTTTCTTGTCCAGCATCTCTTGCAGATGACACTTGCTCGAACGCCAGTGCTCGGCGAATCATGACTCATTTACAATCCTCATTTGGACCTTGTATCGCAGAGTCCTTCCCTAGAAGCACTTTGCAAGTGGGTTGTAAACACATCACTTTGGATTGCGTAGCACTCTGATTCTAGGGGTTTTTGACAAAATTCTACCTATACCTCATTCGACATCAACATTGATAATTTTGATATCCTCAAAGGGCTTGTCCGTCTTGCTAGTCTTGACATTCTCAATTGTGTGCACAACCTCTCTTCCAGAAAGCACCCGGCCGAAAATTGTGTGCTTGCGATCCAACCAAGGTGTAGCTGTCGTCGTGATGAAGAATTGGGAACCATTTGTCCCCGACCCAGCATTAGCCATGCTTACTGTGTAGGGCCTAGGAAACAAATGTTGAAATCAGCACTACGCCTCACGGCATACGAAAAGAGCCCTCACCTGTCATGCTTCAAATCATCACTAAACTCATCCTCAAATTCATTTCCCCAAATACTCGTTCCACCTGTTCCGTCACCGAGTGGATCTCCCGTTTGAATCATGAATTTGGGTATGACACGATGGAAAATGATGCCCTCGAAATAACCACTTCTTGCATGTCCAACAAAGTTTTCAACAGCTTTTGGTGCTTGTTGTGGAAAGAGACGTATATTGATATCACCGAGTGTGGTATGAATTGTAGCCGCATTGGCAACAGGAGACGGACCAATGGCGTTCCCAATTGTTGCTGCTGCAACCGACTGTTCTTCGCGCGTAGGGCGTTCGTTAAAGATATCGCGGTCGCCAGATTTGTCCCTTGTATCGATCCATCAGAAGACGAAAGCAAGGTAGTGGATGGGCTTACTCTGGCTCCGAGCGAGTGAACATATAGAACCGCTGGCGCTTATAGCCGCTACAGAAGAGAATGGGATCCCGCTGACTTTTGTCAGCAAGAATAGGATTAGAGGAAGCGGCCATTGCCTGAGTACCATTGAGAATTTAAACCCAGCCAGGTTGCAGATATACATACTACTGTAGTAATCGCTTTCTTCGAGGGGGCGCCTTGATATAATGATAAATTCATGAATCGCACTGCTTCATCTTTTCCCAATAATCGTACAACGCGATTTGTCACAGTATTGACGACTGAGAGCATGAGATCGTAAAATTATGGTCTTTTGAGGATCCCCTCAACTCACCTTTAATTCCTAATAGTGTCGGATATATGATGAAAGCACCGCTCTCATCCCAGATAACATTACTCCAATGGGCTGGAACATGTCCATCAGTTCCAGGAAGCTCGAACTCTTTTTCAACAGCCAAACGACGACCAAACTCCATGTCTTCCACACGGTGTATGGCTGTACCCGCCTGCTGCATTTCCTGTATAGCCTCTAGGGATTCATCGTATTTTCGAATGAGCTTCCCTGACAAAAGCGAGAAAACGCGGATTTGGCGGTCTGGTAGCGAGAATGTGGCAAAGGATGATTCATTAGGTGAGAGCGTTAAGCAGGTGGGTGTGGATTTCGACTGAAAAGGATAAAATTTCTGCCAGTGAGAAATGGTATGAATTCATCTCACCTTTTTAAACTCGTAAAGGTCGGTAGAGCTTTTGTATGACCAGAGCCCTGGGATGGTCTTCGGTAAACCCCACGGTTCAGAGGGCTGCCAATATTCTACAAAACCACCTTCATCTGCAGAAATCACGATGTCATATTTGTCGCTGAACTGTGTAGAGATGAGAATCCAAGAGTATACCCGAACTGCACTTAGGTGACTTACGGCCATGAGATGGACCGGGAAACGGTGCAAGCTCTCAACGTCATCGACAGGAGTATCACCACCTCTACTGTCGTAGAAGCGTATCGTCCCAGTGATTGAATCCGAACTTTAGTGAAGGTTAGTACTTCCAATAGTCAAGAGCGAACAGACTAACACTGCCAGGAGACTCTGTGCCAACCCTTTACGGTGAACCCAACAACAAGTACGGGGCACAAAGTCAAGTTTGATGATGTTTATCATATCTTCAAGTTGTCGGTCAGAAACAACTCATTCTTATATGCTTGTGAGTACACACCAAAATTTACAACATCAAACACCTTAGCCGTCTTATCTTCGGAGACAGTAGCAAAGAGCTGTCCATCTGTGCTAGCAGAGACACCGGTGATAGGTGTCAAGTGAGCACGATAATGCTTAACAAACTCAATCCCTGCCTCCTGCTTCTTCCAGAGCTTGAGATGTCCATCCACAGAAGTGGTAATCAGGAAGCCAGTCCTATTATCGTGATGAGAGTTCTTCAAATTCAGTCAATGTGTGAGACGATACTTGGTCATGGTGCAATAATTTATTACTTCACGATGCATGAAACTCTTGTAATATTGCTCTGTGTTGGGAAGGTGTTCAAGATATAATCGTTCGTGGGGTAGGACTAGAGACCCAAGACGGAAATACGTTCTTGTAAACATTTTGAGGGCTTAACAGTAGTCTGGGGAAAGTATGCCTGTACCTTTGCGTTTCTTTTTCTTTCCACTAGGAGCCTCGCTAGCTGGAAGGGGCATCGGCCCAAAGTCATCGTCTGATTCCTCCACCTTTGGTTGCTTCTCAACAAACACATCATCATCTTCCATGGCATCACATTCATGTTTTCCTAAGATATCAGCTCGCAAATCAGACATGTTGAAATAGTGAAGGAGAAAGGAATAAAAAACAAGCACAAATATGAACATTTATTGCCAAAAAAACTCTGAAAACACAGATGAATATTATTATGCCATCAATTGACTATATCATTCTTTTGTACTGCTATAGTCAATTGATAGCATAATGATATTCATATATGTTTTCAGGACTTTTTTTGGCAATAACTGTCCATATTTGTGTTTATTTTCATCCCTTCCTTCTTCCTCTGTCCTCCTGATGCCACTCAACTACTCCAAGTGGGATCAACTTGAGGTCAGGCTCTTTCAGTATTCCATTAGTAATGATCAATTTACAAAATTGGTATTGTGGTTTAGGTGTCTGATGATTCAGACATTGAAGGGCATCCCAATGTTGACCACAAATCACTTGTCAGGTGTGTAGCTTTTACTACACATTCCATCGGATCTTGATTTGATATTCAGATGGCGTCAACGTGATATTCATGAAAAGCGTGAAGTCCGGAAACACAAGATCGCTCAGCTGCAAGCTAATATTGATTGCGACCATGTTCTCCTACCTCGTATAACAGAGATAGCCAACAGATTAGCGGATCCGTTGATTGATGCTGTATCTTACTTCAATTCTCAGGTTGAGAAACTCGAAAAGGAGCCGTCGAAAGATTGTCCCCTGGGCAATGACTCGTCAAAGTCAGAACAGACCTACGACGGGATGCTCCTGATCTTGCTCAGAGGCATCACAGAAGTGGTCAAAAAACGCATCCAAGAGTCAAATGCTGCAGAGCTAGAAAAGCAAACGCGATTGGCTAGGGAGCTGGCGACTGAGATGAACATACACGTGAAGCAACTCGCCAAGTCGATTGATGATAAGAAACAAGAGTTAGAAGAGGAGCTCAAAGAACAGAAAAAGAAAATCACTAGTGATGATATCCACGAGGGTTTCACAAGCAAGGTTTTATGCTTTCTTTTGTAGCTCGATCATTGCTGATTCAGACTGATAGTATGTGCCACCGGCACCTGAGCCTGCTCCCCTATCCAAGTCCCCAAAAACAAAAAGGGTTACAGAGACGACGTATGAGGTTCTCAACCCTCGAGCTTCCTCGTCGACTCCTGGTCCTGTGTCTTCGACCAGGGTAGAAGATAATTCGGATGACGAGGAAACTGGATTACCGGAAATGACCCCTATGTTAGAGGGTTTCTCGAAGATTCCTGTTGGTTCATTTGAAGAATCCTGGCTGTATATCCAAGATCGCAAAGGTGTTTACGTAGAAGGTGCTTCTGATGCCTTGTTAATTGCCGCTTTCACTGCCGAGAGAGAAGGCAGGAGAAAATACGCCAAACAATGTGTACACCAAAGTCTTCTGTTGCAGTACTGCGAGAAGCTCGGAAAAGACGGTCCTCGTATGTTCTTCAACAAGTAAGCAGGGGGATTTTGACTGTTACATCGGTCACTGATCTACTTGTCAGGATGAGAACTGGCGATAAGCGTGCCATCGAGATATTCCAAGCAGATTTTAAAAATACCTATAAGCACTTAACCGACCGTGTTAAAGCTTCGACTGCAGGTCAAGAGCAAATTCAACTTTTTGCCGAAGATCCGTCGTCTACCATCAACTTTAACGTTCCCGATGGACCTCCTCCGAAAGATCTCATGCTTGAGGGTCCAGGAACAGAGGACCTTGATATTGAAGAAGTTCGGAAGGCGCTACAAATGCGCTGGGATGTCTTCAGCGGTTTCCCTGAGGAGATGAAAGACGCCCTGCGATCGAATAACCTTGAAGAGGTGAATAAGGTTCTTGGAGCTATGGACGTTCCTACCGCCGAGGGCGTGGTCCAGAGCCTCAATATTGCAGGCATTTTGAGCTTTTCGGATGGGAATATAAGGGATCAGACTGGGCGAGAAACACTGGAGTGATCGTTTGCTATAATAAATAATAGACCTGTGTTGCACGTCGTCATCCTTGTTTACTTGAAACTTCCTCAGTCTGCTCTCAAGATTCAAAAGTAGACCAGTCTTGCTTCTCGCCTGCCTTGAACTTTGACTCGCACCGATAAAGGGAGATCTACCTAACAGAAACTTCCTAGACTTCGTGAACAAGCTAACTTCCGGTTATGACTATCCACAACTACATCAGGAATAACGCAATCCGAAAACGTGCTTTATGGTTTCCGAAAGGAGGTAAGTTGGGGATGACTGGAGGTATTGATCAGGTGCAACCTCCAGAACTGACAGGGAAACCAACCCGATGAACTGGAGAAGAGTTTCGAGCTTCCGAGTTTCCAATCAACCAGCTCCTCAGGGGATGGAAGACCTGATCGGACGAAGTAATTGGAGGATGAGTCTGACTCTCCAATAATCATGTTGACCCGGGAAAAGCCATAGATACGGCTAAACTCTCTGTATTTGCGTTCATAGGATGCCTCCTGTGCAGTGGCTTTATTCGTACAATCCTTCGCTTGTATGTAGTTCGTCAACACGTCGTCCCCATTGACCGGGCTGTAGGAGTGGAAAAAGGCTAAAGCATGGATGGCTGGTGGTGATAGAATCAAGCTACACATAAAGATTTTTCTCTCCGAACTAGATGAAGTCAAATTCAGGCAAGAGGTATGTACGTATGTTAGTGCTCACCTCTCAGTCAGCAGGCGCTTCAAGAAGCAATCAAACAGGGGTATCTGTATCAGTGGTCAGAAACATAGAATTGTTGAAAATGCATCAGGGATCCTGTTACTTGACATTCATTTCCGAGTGGCGCGCAGTCTTTATTTAGGCTGCTCAACATTAACAATTGATCAACACTCACGCCGCCTGAATGCTACTTCCACCACCCCTTCTTCTTTCATTATTCGTACTATCAGCACATGCGCAACTCAGGCTCCCACTCAAGCTCAACGACATCATTACTTCTGCATTATCCAACTCCTTCACGATCCCAACACAGGACCAAGGAGAGCTAACCATTTCCATCGCTCTTTGTTCACCCTCTTCTCCTCAATTTTTCATCATAAATAATACCGAGCTCACTGATCTGCATGAAATCATATTTCAGGATGGACTAGGGATTTGGAAGGGTTTATTTCCTGCTGGAGGGGTGTTGGTTGTAGAAAACTTACCGCCTGGAGCTTCCTTTGAAGTTGGCGTTTCTACTTCCGGTCTGTACCTCCTCTCCTGATCAGATTCTTTACTCACAGGTGTATCAGGCCCACTGCATGAGATTCTACCTGATTATCCACTATTCGGTGACTCGACCAGTAACCAAGTCATTATCTTCTCTCCTGTACTTGCTCCCCCACCTCCACTTGATATACCCACTTATCCAAATTTCACTTTTTTATCTGCCAATCCCACCCCTCCCACCCCCTCTACCTCTGGCTCGATGCCTGACACAACACTTATTGTATTATCTACGGTCAATAGGCCGCTTCTCCGGACGGCATGTTTTCTGAATTCTTCGTCAGTCTCAGCAACTGGGACAATCGTCAACTCGTCACTGTGGCTCAGAGACCCTGAAGACGGCTGGCGCACAGAATGGTCGCTGAGTGACTTGAGTCCTCAGACCAATTATACCGTTTTCGTGGTCCAGGACGCCCACAAAGTGTCGGGTCCAATCTTTTTCGTAACCAAATCCGCGTCATTTTTGTGTACACTTGCTCATGCACTGCCGTTCTGCCCGTCAACAGTCTATGCCATACCCCTTCCTCCCCCCTCTTCGTCTTCTACGAGCAATTTCCCTATCTATGACGCTGCAAACGTTCCTCAGAATTTGTTCAATCAAGCCATCAACACGCTCACCAATTTCACCATCTCACTCTCTACTTTTGCTTGTGGATCAGACATGTACTCACCTTTGGTCGGATGTGATCATTGCCAACGGGAATATAGAAGATGGCTCTGTGCAACCTTGTTCCCGCGTTGTTCAGAACCTAGCCCAGCAAACCTCGCTTTTATTACACCAAATCCGAAAAGCATGGGAATAGTCAATGCTGGACCTGGTTCTACGCAAGCAGTACTTTCTGCTCTGCTTCCTGTACCTTCCCAATCAGCTATGACTGGTGACAGCTCTCCGTACATTCAAGGCCAGCATATACGCCTACTACCTTGCATAGAAATGTGCACCGCAGTTGACCGTGCATGTCCACCTTTCTTACAATTCCGTTGTCCAAAGAATAGTTTCAATGGGGCTTCAACTTATGGCTTTGGTTATATTGATGGGGTAGATGGGACACAAAATGGAGGGCTAGTGACAAGTGCTCAGGATCGGTGGGGAAATGTTTGGTGTAATGCTGGTTGAACACTGATCGCAGAAAACGAACGGGCCTCTTGTAATTGGAAGGATGGGAAGCTTATTCACAGAAATGAAAACCGTCATAGTACACACGAACCTACAGTCTTTTAGCAACTCTTTCCTTAATCGTCTTACAACGATGCCCACATCTTCCGCTCCCACAGCCACTACCACTACCATCATCATCATCATCATTATCATCACAGTGGTTATACGGTTCTCCACTCACTCGAATGATTGATTTCAATCTACCACTTTTAATGCCATGGCGATGAGGATTGGGCAGAAGGAAGAGAATGGAATCTGAATTGAAAAGAGGTTTTAGTCTTCGAGGAGGAAGTTTGGGATGAAGAGTTTTTATGACCGCTCGAGGTTTCGATAGATGCGTTTTGCATCGGGATGGATCCTTTACACGTTACTTTCAACATCTTTGTATCAGAAGTCTATTTCACGCGTCAATAAGTGAAATGATAGGGACAGGATAAGACATTAATGGTTTTTCTGTTCACTCGTGACAACATGTTTAACAATCATAGCAAGCTGTCCTCTAAGGTCAAGTAAGAGAGAGTCAGGTTGTATGAACATTTATGTCAATTGTATTTCTTATAGGTTCTCGTTGTACTCATGAGTATAATACGGTAAAAAGGGATAGAATATGCTTGAGTGTAGTCCCTAGACTTTGGAGTGATGATGAGATCACCCATCCTTGTCTTGTATCATCTCATCAATCATGCTCCCAGTTGAAGGAGGGTATTCTCGTGCTCAGTCTCCTACAAACCTTGCGGCCTCTACGCTGAAGATATATCAACCATATTTCGTTCCTACAGATCTTGAACATCTTACTGACAGAACACGTGGAAGGTTTTCTCATGGTCAAGAAGACAAAAACCGCCAAAATGCGGTTGGCTTTCTGGAGACCATGGGTGCTCGTATTGGATTGTGTGTGGATCTCCGATAGCCTAGCTTCAGGAGCTGAACCTCACTATGTTCCTTATGCAGTCCCAGGAAGACGATTGCTACGGCCCAAATACTTTACCATCGATTCCACTTGTTCTTTCCGAGGAAGGACTTCAACTATATTGTGCGTCCTTCTGCTCAAGATGCGCTTAAGTGCATGGAATGTTTCCTTTGTTCAGGATGTCTGCCTTGGAGGGCTTTTTGTATCAACAAAGATGCATGACACCTTGAAGAAACCCCGGGAACTCTTGGCCGTGTCCTACGCTGTCCGTTTTCCTGACTTGTCCGCGAAGTCCAAACACCCAGGCGGAGAAATAGACCTAGACTCTATGGATCCCCAGGTTAACAACTCCGTCAATATCATCTTCATGAAAATTCATTTTTGGCCAGGTGGTTGAAAATGATCGACAACGGCTGCTAACGGTGGAGCGATTTATCTTGGAGAGCATTTGCTTTAACTTCACCTCCCGCCTACCATTTCCCTATGTCATTAAAATCGGCCGAATACTTGGAGGTGAGGTCTTGATTTGATATCGTCGATCTTCATCTCAGACCTGTATTACAGCAACTAAACTCCTCACAAAGTTTGCTTGGAGATTGGTGATGGACTGGTGTGTTGCAATAGATAAACCCGGACACAAGTGATTTAACCAGAGACAGCTATCGTACGTCCCTGCCTCTACAATATCCACCTCATTCTGTTGCACTCGGCGGACTTTTTGTCGCATGCTTCTTGTCATCATTCGAGCAGCCCAATTCAGATGATCCAGAGAAGCAAATTGCAGGAGAGATAACCCAGAAGTTGAAAAAGAGAGGTGACTGGGAAAGAAAATTCCAGACACAAGTAGAAGACATTGAAGGTAAAGTGGGCTTTTACTAGGAATAAATGTATTTTGACTTGTGCTGGAGACATAACACATACTCTTCTAGACCTCATCATTCAATTCGTTCAAAACTCCTCGCTGTCCACTTCACCCAGTACACCGTCATCTCCTTCTCCTCAGCACCACATACCCCACCAACATTCTCACTCAAGTCAATCACAACCGTTACCATACAACTATGACCAGCTCATAAGGATGAAAATTACTATGCGGCAAACGGAACATCCACCTAGACGTCGTCCCTCGTATCTATCTTGGGACAACCGTGATTCCTGGGATGTAGGTTATCATTTCAGTCCCGAAGAGAAGAAAGAGGCTACCGTTAGGTATCGGTTTACACCCGGCGACAGTGAACTTACTGCGTCGATGCCTGACTGATGATTTTACTAATTCATCAATTTGTTACACGGTGCTCGAGCATAGTCCGTACTGATGATACGAATCTGTTAATATGTGATTAAAAGGAATAACTATAAATATGTTGATGCCGATTTTCATCAATGACTCCTGCTCATCTATGATGGGACTTACACGTTGCCGAATTCCTTGCACAGAGCATTCAGGAGATTAACTCATCCACGTCGTCAAGGGGTGAGAGATGGAAACCCTTTGGAATGAGTGGGTGTCCTTTCCTTTCAACCGACATAGTCAATGAGCTCTCCTAGAGTCGAGATTGGTGCCAAGTTGACATTCCGTGCTCTTATACCCCCTGCGGACAAGCGCATTCCTCTGACTCTGAGAAATGGGATTATGCCAGTGGTGTGTTATCTACCACTCGTTTTTATGGCCTACCTTGCTCGGAGATCCAATACCTATCTTATACGACTGCTACTTCTACCTTTGACTATCTGCACAGTTTTATGCGCTGCGTACCGCTTTGTGTGGACACAACCTCTTCTAAATTTGTATAACTGGGGACACAGTTAGTGCAACTCTGCCTGCTTGGATTTTTGACTGTTTTCTCATGATTTATCAGGTCTCATGGCAGCAATTGCGATTTCAAAGGCGATAGAGTATGCCTTAACAAGAGAGGGTATGCTCAAAGTTGGAGAGTCTCGACCAGGAGTATTTAAAGGAAAAATGAAAGTTGACGCTCTTTCAGAACCCGCACAGAACGGCTTCCATTCAGTTGAAGAGCCTAGTCAACATATAGAATATTTGCCTTGTTGGCTTTCAGATGCACTAGAGCTCCTCACCTCCATTCGAGTACATTATTTCAAATTTGGAAAAAACACCTACGTACCACGAATCATCCGCCCCCTTGATTCCAGACGCACTTTTCTTATTGCTACTTTCAAGTCCTTCATTATTTCTTACTGTACGTTTGATTTCCTCGAATCAATCATCAAGCTCTTTCCCGGAGGAATTGGCACGCCTCTTGGAGGGAGTATGTTCTATCCTCAGCTTCCCGCTCCATTTCCGCGATATTTCGTCTCAACACTCGTTCATATCATGACTGGATTCGCCCTCCTATCTGGATTCGACATGGTGTACGACTTATGCACGCTATTCGCCGTGGGCGTTATTGGAACACCTCCGATGGCTTGGCCTCCTTTGATAGAACAGCCTTGGTTAGCGGAATCAATGCATGAACTTTGGGCACGAAGGTGGCATCAATGCTTCAGACAGACATTTCTCGTCTATGGAGCTTATGCAGGGAGATGGTTATTCGAAGTTCTGGCAACCTGTATCTTAGCCCCTTTTACTGTATTATGCTCTTCCGTCAAACATTCAAGAAAAGTAAAAGTTGCCCAGTTTGGAGGTATGGGCATGCTCCTTGGAACTTTTGTCGCATCAGGATTGGTTCACGAATGTGGGATGTACACAATGAACAGAGGGTTTGATTTCATGCCAATCCTATTTTTTGCCTTGCAAGGTCCCATTTTAATGGGAGAAAGGATCTGGAGGGAGGTGACTGGGAAGAGGGTAGGAGGATGGGCTGGAAGGCTTTGGGTGTACTTTGTCATGCTTGTGATGGCTCAGCCAATGAGTGGGTTCCAGTCTTTCATGCTGCTACTCACGAAGTGCTGACAGTATAATGACTTTGAAGTCGACTCTTGGCATCGTCGTGGTCTAGGAGGGGGGATGTTATTGCCTCCAATAGTCAGCCCCACGAGAATTTTTGTAGTACCATTGCTAGGGAGATTTGTGCCACGACTAGAATGCCTGCTTGGTATGTGAACTGGACTATGATGCAAACTATCGATCAGTCAGAGTTACAGAATTATCCTGTAATTCATAAGGAAATTGTAATTGATAATAAACAGCGAAAACAGTGAGTGCACAGCACCACAGCAATGATAAACAAGATAACGACAGCAAGTTACCTGAGAACAGCAGACATGGACAATGGGATCACCGAATTATAATGCCTCATTGAAGTCGGGCGAACCTCGTGTATATGCTGCCGATATCCCGTATACGACCGATTGTCGGGATCACGGAAGCATCCCAATCCTTAATAGATGATGAGCCACAAAGAATGATGATAAGATAGGAACATACACCAATACTCCTCCAACCAACTATACCGACACATATATTATCGTATTGGACTGAGGGTCCCCAGCTAGAACCATAACATCCAGGGGCCACCGTCAGCTCTCTGGCAAGTTTTTCGAGCAAAGGCGTTAGCTCAAAGTTCCTGTCGTGTCCATGACGAAGTGTGATGTAGATGAACTGTGTCACAGGGGATGCGATTGCCCAGAAAAAATCTTGATGTTGAGTGAGGAGGACTTGTGTTATCTCGCCATGACCGACCATGGCCTCCATTATTGGTAGGGCGAAGTCAACATAGTTTTCGCATCTCATAAATGAATTGTGTTCTTCAAGATTCTTCCAAACTATTCAAGATTCTTGAGGGAGAGGTGAAGACAACAACAAATTTGAAATCATACCCATGAGCCAGACGCCTCTCGATGAGTTCTGCTCTTCAAAGCCATAGCGCAAACTTCAGAGACTATCAGATTCAGATACACAAACATCAAAGCCAAGTGGCTCACGCGAGAAGACCCCGATCCTTGGAAGCTCTGCTCACCACATCAACTGTGTTGGTAGGATTGTCAGAGTAAGACTGGGAGGCGCTAAACCACACAATTTCAGGAGCCAGAGATTCGGTCATCGTGGTAAGCGGTAGTAAAAGACAAGATGGCTTGGGGTGCGATTTTTTTCCTAAAAAAGTCTGGGCTCTAAGGAATTATTTCTGTGGAAAATAGACAAGAGTCGACAATTCAGTGCCGGGACGGGAGAAAAAGGAATGAAGGGACTTTCCTAGAAAGGATCTCTTATATTGCGATGGGTCAGCGAATGGTAATGCCCGAAGGGCAAAAATCAAGACCGCGACAAAATTCCTAAATGAATGATAACTGCACAGCTTTCCTTGATGCAGAAATGAATTCCAGAGATCTAGCTCAAGCTCAGTTTGCACCGATGGAACTCGGCCTGTACACCTACCAGGCAAAACATTCGAGTCCGCTGAAAGTTGCAATGGACGGCGTGATAAGGCCGTCCTGACCAATTCAGAAACTCCGGTTTTCATGAATATCGGGCCAAAATATTCACCGGACATTGTGTCTGACGCATAAATAATCTAGTCCACCCAATTTCACATGAAGTTCGGCTACAGACTTTCGTGAAAGTTAGATGCTTATCCTAAGCTGGCATTCCGAGTCTTCTAGTCCTACCGAACGCCGAATTATGGAGTACTTTGCCACCTGATGACACCGGATACATGCGGGACGGGAGAAAGCTGTGCACTTGTCAGATATGCTGATTGCAAGTTTGAAACAATTGAATTTGCCTCAGTTAGCGGTCCGCCATGATCCAGAGTACAGGTACAAAAATAACATGATCATCATTTATGCCACCAACTCTTTGAGGGACCGTGTGAATATCTTCAAGCCTGCCCTGAACCTTCTTCAGTATAATCCGCTTGGCGCGTTCATGGTTCTTCGGAGTAGGACTCCCCAATCGCCGGTTAGTCGCCTAACGTAGGGACTGGTGTGTTCCAAATTCTCTACTCTTGCTGGTTGTTCAATACTTTTTGTAGCGATTGCACCTGGGTGTGATGCCATTCATAGGCGCCATATAGGCGTGTTGATGTTCCCTTCAGGTGATATGAGATCGCCTGTGAAGATTTTGGATTACCTGGTGTGTTTATTCCTCCCTAATGTTTCTGAGTCCTTTATATCTTCGCCCAGAACGGTGATCATTGGATATATGTGACTTGGGTGGAATCCCCATGTCTTATACTATGACGGAGAAGAACTGGTTTTAACAGATTGCCGTGGAATCCGTGCTAAATGAGTTGTGTTTGACGTGCTCAAGAACATTCAGATAGAGTGTCCTTCCATCCCATCATTCTACGTGGTGTGTTTGCAGCAGCAGAAGTAATTTACTTCGCGCATGAGAGTTGTAGAGGTGACAATCTCTGCGTATTTCTGTCATTGGCAGAGTTTTTTAGAAATCAAATAAGCCAGGCCATTTTCCGACAATGTCTCGTGTAGCTTTCTGATGTTAGCTATCTGATGTTGTCGACTACATCCAATTATCAATGATAGGATGTACTTATTGGAGTCATCTGAGGGTCCAAGCCACTATGAAAGCAATTTTATCCTCCTGGTTGAAGTTTTATTGTAAATCTTGAACACAGTGAAGAAACTGCTGTGAACAGGTCATACTTCCCTCAATGATTTGGGCAGTCCTAATATGAGAGGTCATGGAGGAGAATGGCCCAAATGTTGATGCTGCTATCAGACTCCCCTACAAAACAGATGTGTTCTTGTTCTTGTCAATTCCTAAAGAGTAGTGCGATATACTCTGCTGGATTGAATTGTTATTCAGAAGGCACACAATTTTTCAACTAGTCCCAAAGATCATCAGTGAGGGGTAAAATAAAATTAGATTATTGTAACGATAATTTGGTCAGTTTTTTGCATCATTTGACAACTTCCTTCAATGAGAGAGTGAGAGACAAAGTGAGAGACAACTCATAATGTGGAGCATCTCTGAACATGGCCGTCTATTGGAATTAGTTCTTTTGCCAATCTGGCAAGCAATTCATCGGATCTTGGATTTTGAGGAAACGATAAGCCGTCGCCAGGCCTAGATTTTCCATCAGTCAGTCAGTGAATAGGGATGATCGGTAGAAAGAAGCACGGACGACGATCCACCACATATAAGTCGGGATACGAGATGATGTTTGCTACGCCAGCCAAAGACTTGAGACCAATTCTTCCGCCAGCCGAGGTCATAGGGTCTAATATGTCGATGCGCATCTTTCACAAGTCTTCGTTGCTCATAAGATAGCTCGGTTTCTACCGGGGGACTAGAGAAGACATGACCTTCACGAGAGAGAGGAGGGAGATAACGCAAGAGCAAGAAAGGAGTGACAGACTCTAGAGTTGTTTGATTGGTTCTGTAGCGACCGTCAGTAGACGCGAGGTGAGGTCAGATAAAAACCCACGAGACAAGGTAGAGGTGATAGCTCAAGAAGGAGCCAACCATGAGACTGAATACAATACCTGCAAATGTCAGAGCTACTTCGTGGATTGGTGTATCTTCATTCTGACGAGTGTGATCAGTAATAGAGTCCTCTGAAACAACGAATTGACCTACGATAGCGAAAGGGTTGTTGAAAGCATAAATCAAGGCCATTCCAGATACAGCTCCGATGTACAGAGAAAGGAGAGTAATACAAGTCAAGAAATGAATGAAGGCAGGGTATGTACGGTGACCCTACATGTTCATCAGCTGCTTGATAGCTCAAGCCGAAGAATGTCTTACAATACATTTGGAAGCCAACCATGGACAATGGTGATCTATGAACTATATGAGATGTCCTCATTTTGCTTTTCAAGGATAGCAACAGACCCATCTTCAGTACGCATCGATCACATAAGCCGCAGTGGTGTGTTCTTTCCGGTTTGGGAGCCTATCCAAGCATAAGGTTTTCACTGTATGAGCAACGAGCAGTTGAAACCCTACCTCACACTTGTAGCACCAAGAACCATACTGAATGTTATCTCCAGATCGCATCAAGGCCTCTGTTAATTCAACATCATCATCGGTATCGTGCAAGGAATTTGACTTGGTAACGGATCCAGGATCGCGGACGACCAACACAATGAGAGAGGCAAAAGCGCATAATGTCAGGGTATAAGTGATCATTAAGTGTATCCCAAAGGCAAGATATTGCTTCATGGTCAAGAGATGAAAATCGACAAGTACGTAGAGCCAGGAAGGGTGAGGCGCTAGCATAATCAAAACAAGCACTGGATCCCACATTTGAGGCCGAGATCACTAAGAGCTGATATTGTACATACCACATAGTGGGATGTAATGATACCATTTTTTCGCAGATATGCGAGCATCGGGATGACCAGAAAAGCTGGAATCGGAATGTATGGAGCTCAGAGGGCTCCGTGTCTGCATATCATATTCGAAGTTGAGAAGAGGAATTCTTTGAGGAGTCATTGTATGTGTAAATCGTAAAGGGGACTCCGGACCCTGGAAATCATAGGATACTGGCATGCACAGTCACGGTCGTTACGTATCGAATACAAAAACAAAAATGAGTCTTTTCCGGAACTATCCAAGGTGTCAAGGGGTATATTTACAGCACGGGAGACGTGCTTGAAAGGTGGATGCTTGCTGTTATTTTTCCTCTCCTTGACTGGACACTATATACCGTTTCACGTGCCAAGACATATCATTTGATAACTAGAACGGCACCCGGCGTCTAGGTCTCCGGTATATTTCACTGGAGAAAGAGAATGCATCAGCTGAATCTGGTATAACCAATGAGGAAACCGTACCTAAATATTCATTACGTATATGTCTGATGTACAAAAGACTATGCTCTAGGTATAGTGCCCGAACTTGGACATAGTTAGATCTCTGCCAATGGCTCCTTTCAGCAAAGCTATTCAGCTTGAGTCTTCCCCAACAGCATTTGGGGAGAATGGCAGGGTCTATCAAGGCTCGATAGATCCAGAGTGGTTGGTTGTCATGTCAGTTTCTTCCCTCTTTTGCCATTGCAACTCATGTTCAACAATCTCACAGGATTCCTCATGGAGGTGCTCGGATTTTTGTTTTCTAGAACGACTTCAAGAGGCTGATGGATGATAAGGATATGTACTTGGTCTTATAGTGGAGGCTGCGATGAGATTCCAGTCAATGGCAACGCAGAAAGATCCCATCCATGTCACAGCACACTATTTGCGACCCTCGGCAGTTGGAATTTTTGAAATCCATGTGCGTACCATCAAGTCAGGAGAAGGCTTTACAAACATTGCAGCAGATTTCTTTCAGAAGGTAAGCCCGACCCTTTGGCGAAAGAGGAAACTAAGTATGGCTGCGCAGAATACACTCAAAGTCACCACGCACATGATATTTGGCTACAATGGCCCTGCAGCTGATGATAAGACTTTATTGACTTTGGATCCACCTTCTCCCTACGCTCGGCGAGTGCCGTTCCATTGCCATCCTTCAGAGGCACCCAAGCAGCGACCTCGTGAGGGCCTGAGGTACAGAGATCGTATCGAATTAACAGAGGACCCTGAAATCCAAGAAAGGAATCACCCAGACCACCCAAGCCGATCAAATAGTACTACTATCGGAGGTGGGGGGATTGAATGGGGAGCTTGGCTAGGTTTCTCTGGAAAAGAGGAAACACTGACTGCCCCTGCTCTTGTCCTCATGGTTGATATGTTCACCGATTTGCTGATAATGTTGCCTCGGAGTGAAAGAAAGGGTTTGTCTACCAGGTGTGTCATTTCACTTGACGGAGCGACCGTTAATCTGAAAATACAATTTTATAGTTGGTTTCCGACCATGACTCTGTCAATTGAATTCAAAGCTCCAATTCCCAAGCCATCGGAATTCCATGCCTCTCGTACTGTCGGACTCTACTCCACTGGGAAGTTTATTGGCCATCCCCGAGGCCGGCATGAGACCTACGTTGAAGTTTGGACTGCACCTACGAATATTGGAGAGGGCAACCCCGTCGATGGCTGGAGAGACAAGCAGGTCTGTCTAGCTATCTCCACTCAGATGAATTTAGCTATCCCTTTCGACGAAGCAAGTAAAAAAATGGACAGAGAAACTACTAGACTATGATGCAATAAGTTAGTGGCGTTGTGTACAGACCGATTGTCGCCGACCGCTCCTAATCTGAAGGTAGAACAAACTACAATGTTCAAGCTCGACTTTAGTCCGTTAAGCTGCTTCCAGATTCTGCAGGCGTGATTTGAACTAATCCTACATTATGACGACCACTCACGAAACGAAAGAGATTTTTCGTGATCTCATGCATCTACAAAATTGCACCGCTCATCATCTCTAGCCTGAGCCCATTCTAGCACGAGACAAAGTAGAAAAATTAAAACATAATCAGCCATAATCAGCCAATCGAAAATAGGCGATCTTTCCCACTTGTAGCCGAGATAACGTGATGATTTCCCTGTCCCTCGATTGCCCATTGTTTGAGTGCATTGTTTGATCCCTTCCCACTCACAACGATCGGAACGAGCTCTGGCTCTGTCGTGCTCTCACAACCTTGCCTCGTACCGTCGGTCATTAACCTCGTGCTGTTATTCCATCGTGGCGAATCACTATCATCATGTCTCGCTCATTGACTACTGTGACAAGAGTTGTATCGAATACTCAGAAATCCGCCTCGGTGCAATCACTTGACCGTACTAAAGCACGAGGTCGGTTTTCCGCTTTAAACGTGTGGGCACCTTTCAACTGACTCATGTATTAGGCTTTCATGGTACTCTTCGTCGGCCAGCGATACTGATGCCCGCGATGTCACCTCTCATGAATGAATGCAGTATCGCCAAATGGAAAAAGAAAGAGGGGGAGGTATTTGCTCCTGGAGATGTTCTTTTGCAAATTGTATGTGCTCAATATGATGTGATACCCTGGCCCATCTACTACTGGATCAAGGAATCGGATATTGCAATGATCGATGTTGAAGCTCATAGCCCAGGGATTCTAGGAAAGATAATTGTATGCTTGTACGAATGTTGAAATCACACCTTTCTAATTCCTTATAGTTGCCAGATGGGACAACCAATGTGCCTATTGACCAAGTCATCGCTCTTGTTGCCCGCGATGAACGAGAGCTTGCCAGTCTCCAGTCTATGAAAATTGATTCCTCTACATCATCTTCTCTCGATCTCTCCTCATCTATGAGTGTCAGTTATTCATACGATTTTCCGAAATCGTCACCATTGCCGATCAGAACCATCCGCAAGGTAACACCTTTCAACAAAATGCACGACATCGATAAAGGGCTTCGTGCGACTACACTCTTGTCTGCAGGTTTCACGACAGTCTCATCCAAGGCCGACGAGGTAAGGAAAATCGGTCAGACTCCTGTGGCACGATAATCGGACTACTTTTCTCCTAGGTGACTGGAGGTCGTATTCGAAGGAAGATTGTGGTCAGCTTCAAGAAGAATCCAAAAATGCCTTATGAGTCTGCTTGAGTATCTTTCCGAGCGTGCTAGTACAATTGCCAGTCTTATGGCGAGGCGACGAATACTTCTAGATCCACAACAGTCTCTGAAGCAGATATCTTGTATAATGTGTTATTGTAAAAGGGTGTTGAAGCCTTTGCATTGACTACCATGGTTGTAAAACAAAGCTACTTTCATCGACCACAGACTTGCATGTCCTCCTTTGAAGCCTTACCAAGGGAACAGAGCAATGGGTGCTATGGATTGTGTTACCGAACTGAATGATCACAGAGGTCCGGGTTAGATCAGATATAACACTGCCTTGCGTTAGAAACCCATCAATGGAGTTCTCCAGACATTGTGCTTTCAAGAGCAAAAATCATGAAACCTTTCTAACATAGATCTACCACGAGACGATGTAATGCAGTCTACAGAGCCTGAATAAGCCTTTTCTTCAAAAGTTCCAGGAAAGAAGAAGGGTAGAAAGATTGGTCTGTTAATATAAGACCTCTGGGTCAAGCAGGGAGTGTCATTTTAGAAGACTATTTCGTGGGGGAAGTGACCAGGTAAACACAATCGCTCGCTGCTCAGATTACATCTTCGTCGAGGGCAAGGCACTATAATGATGTTCAGAAGTGCAGTTCAACTCATGAACCAAGGTAGGATCTTACTTGGAAGTCAATAAATGCTGATGAATTCTCGGCACCACCATCTTTGGCCTTCGGCGATGGCATCATGAACTGAAGGCTGAGAAGCCCATCATTATCAATCCTAAGAGAAGTTTTCGTAGAACTCTGTACAGCGCGCAGAGATTTTGCTATTTGCGAGAACCGGTAGCTTTTGTTCCTCAGTCAATTGAGGTCTCTTGCAGCAGTCAAGAAGCATACCTGAAACTGACACTCTGTGTGCATTCGAACGATTCGAGGACATCTCTATCATTAGGATAGTCCAACTGAGACAATACATGAGTTAAAATGTTTGAAGAAACAGTTGATACACGGACCTCAGTTGTACCAAAGTTGCCTCCTGCCTTGATGCGTAAGATGGATTTGGTTGGATTGCGTCTCCGTGATTTCTCTGCCATTGGATCGTCTTGTGGGCCTGGTGGATTGCTAATAAAGGTTAGTTTGTCGCAGGATGGGTCTAGCTCAGAAAGTGCTTCTCTAAACCACGAAGACTGGAAAAAATTAGCGCTTTCTGCAAGATGCCAATGGAACTAAATTACATTTACCTTCAGGATAATTCTAAGAACCCTGTGTATGCTATATGAGATCAGATACTTGCTTGTTTTATGTAGACGCACAATCGATCCGAGTCAAACCCAAAATCCAAATAAGGCTCAGGTTCATACGTCGAGATCTCGCACGTTGTAGTGGGGCCAACAGCATCTTCGGCGCTAGGTAGATGTAAGTAAGACTGGCAACACCAAAAGAAGTATATATACATAAGCAGGGTTAGAGGGTAGCCAGAGCCCACGTATGTTAGCCGCATGCCCGTGTGTTTCTCGGATGTATTGGGGTTCAAGGGTTCGATCCGCTTCCCATTCTCATCTCCACTTTCATGGTCACTATCTTCATTCTGTTTCTTCCAACATTTCTTTCCCCCGACTCCTGATAACGAAATAGCAGTGCCAAATATATTGAGGCAATCGAGAACAGTGTTAAGAGGCATTTCGAATGACGAGTTTTCTATCTCCTGGTCTTGGGTTGATCGCATCATGTTGTCATCGGGGGAGTTCTCCATGTTATAGACGTATTCGTCAAAGATGTCAGCAAATATCCAGGCGGTGGCTGAACAAGGCAGTCATGGTATTCCGATTAGTGGAAAGAGCATCCGAGAGTGAATGTAATTGGTATCACCCGTGATCGTTCTTGCCTCTTCTACCTTTACTGTCATTCCCTGTTTTGTAACGGTAACTGTAGCACGCTTTCTTATGAGGTGAGTGTTGCTCGTTACAAACGGGTCGCTGCGTTACATTATGGAAGTTGACACCTCGTAGTATGGTTGCGAAATAACGTAGGTCATGCACAGATGCTGTAAGTACCTGGAATTCCATTTCTCGCGAGTTGTATGTGAAATCATCAGTCCACTCACTGGTAGTTGTTTTGCGGACATTGAACCGTCAAATAAGGTATCGATGATCAAGTTCGCGGCGTATTTGTCTCAACCATCTTGGATAAATAATTCGCGTTTACTAGACCAGAGTCATTTACACATCAAGTTCCGAAGCTGCTCATTCCCACTGAATTTTGCCACAAATATCTGCGGATCTTAGTGATTCCCATTCTCATCGACCCAAAGGACTACTTGGTATAGATCAACTGTTATACATATACAATCATGACTTAGGAACCGGATCAAACTAAGCGGATCATCAAAACTTGTTTTGTCAAGAGGATAAAGGCAAACAAGGACCCAGGCCGGCTTGAGAGCACCCTGAAGAGTTGTTGATGAGTCCCAGTGTTCAGTACCATTGCCCATGCCTCTCGATCTCTCCTGCACCTCCTCCACCGCATCTTCCGTCGTCGTCTTATCACTTCCACCCCCTTCACAGTCTTTTTTTCTGTGAAGAATGTGACGCTGTACGGTGCAACCGATGTGTTGCCGTCGAGGTCAGCACGTATTACTGTCCAAATTGCCTGTTTGAGGTCCCAAGCGCAAGTGTTCGTGCAGAAAAGAATAGGTCAGGCGGCTAGGCCTGTGCTGAACGCGAAAGTACTCAACCGTTTTGAAAGATGTGCCCGCAACTGTTTCTCGTGTCCTATCTGCAACAACACTCTGTCTATTGTATCTTCAGATCCTACAGAAACGTCGGATGGTCGAATACCTATGACATACAGTGCCGCTGGTGAACCACCTTTCTTTTTATATTGCAATCACTGTAGATGGGATTCTGCAGAAATTGGGATCACGTTTGAAAAGCCTACCGGACTTGCTGGTGCGCCTCTTATCTGTCGTTCTTCCCTTTTGGAGGCAAATTATATCTTTGATACAGCACAACTGCAGAAGTATGAAGATTCTGCACCCGACGCTCTGGAATTTGACAGACTGAAGGATCACTTCGAACCATTCTTACGTGCATCATCGTTTTCCTCTTCCATCGCCGTTAATGCTGCGCATCCCAGTAGTGCAGCGCACTCACATCACCTTCATTCTACCTCCATAACAGCTGCTGCTTCTGCTGCTTTGGCGCGCGATATTCCTGGTGTTGCCAAGTATACTCCGATGTCGCGAACTGTGTCCGGGAGGGCCCATCGAGACCGGACTGTGAACAGAGACGAAATGCCGGAGTATAAGAGTCGCGTTGATATCACCTCTGTTGGAGTTGGTGCCGGTGGTGGTGACTCCGAGGTTGACTATATGCGAAAGCTAAGGAATATCCAGACCGTTGGCAATGTGGAACAAAGATGGGGGATCAGTTGGGCTGGATCGTTACAAACCAAGCTAGTGGCTTTAATGTTGCTCAAAGTAGATGTTGACATTTGAATAGGGATCTAAGGCCCTTGCGAATACCTCTTCATTGTAAACGTTCCAAACGTTGCCCATCGTGTACTCATATCCTCATCAAACCAGAGCAAAAGGCCCAATCAGTCCGTTACAAGATTAAGCTCGTCGCTGCTAATTACCTGCCAGCCATCAATGCCGTTCTGCCCAACTTCCAGAAACCCACCGTCATCTCAGATGCTGCTAAACGTACACTTATGAAGGTGTCTCCTCAGAGTATCGATGATAGTACTACATCACCTGGTCTCGTTGCAGGGAAGACATATCCGTTCCACCTGGCCTTAACAAATCCACTTTACGACCCCATACAAGTTCGCCTTTCTGTTCAGCGAGTACACGTGGCGACCAGCGAATCTTCTGAGAAAGCACGGAGACCGCCTTTCGCAATTTCTTTACCAACATCCCCATTCCATATAGCCGCATTTGCCGAAGCTTGGGAATATGAAGACGATGACGACATGCTGGTTGACAATGATGACCACGAAACAGGCATGAAAAATCGCGATAAAGATGCCCGAGCCAAGACAAAAAACATCGGGGTGTTGGAGAGACGGGCAAATGTTACACTAATTGGTGGTGAGGTGATCATTGGGAAAGAAGCATGTGGTAGTGTCAAAGTCAGTCTAATTCTTTGGTTTTCGTTTCCCGCTTGATCTTATTTTCTCGTCAGTTTAACATGTTGGTGACATATACCTATCGATCTGATGATCCTACGCCCTCTGATATTGACGGCAACGTGCCAAAAACTACGAAAATGTCAGAAGTTAAGACGTTCGGATTCTATGCGGTCGTCGATCTCGGTCCTATCGTACCAAGGGAAGAAACGAGCGGTATCTAGTGTGGCGTGGCAAGAGGCCATCGGTCAAGATGCATTGTTGAGCCCAGACCATACAATTTATCCCAGCCAACTGAAATTTGAGATGTCAATAACCTGCCACTACTCGACGTTTGTAATTCGAAAAAAAACAAAAACAAAAAAATTATATTTTTCAATATTTTGATTCCTCTTGAATAATATTAAAAACTCAACTAGAAATGGTCTATATTTATTTAACCCAAATGAGGTTATCTAGCAACACTACCTACACCGCTTTACTGCCAATTGTTCCCTGAGCAACCTCGGTGCTTCCTAGATTCCCTTATTATTTTTCTTCTCTCTCTGCGGGCAGTGCCCGATTACATTTCACTATACGCCTGGTGCACATCTCATCTACGACATTCTCGCAGTCATGAGTGTTACAATCTCTTCACAGTCAGAATCTAGCCATGAAAATGTCTCCAGGCCTCAGGCACATGCGTTGCCCAAAAAGCGGGGAGAGATAGGATATGTGGAGAGGGATAGTGACAAGAGCAGGAGTTCAAGTCCTGATGTTGTGTTGTCCCGGCGACATCCTGCAGACGTCGAGCACAGAGGTAGTGTAAACCAGCCGACCGCCAATCCACAAACTCAACCCTCTATCATTACCTCTGAAGCCATCGATGCCGTCTCCAAGCAAAAAAGACTTCAGTTGCGGGGGTTATTCTCATGCAAATCCATTCATCAAAAGCCGCGGAAGGTAGCTGGCATTGAACTCCCAACGCTGACAAAATTCAGTTTGCAAACACTAGCCCTAGTTGGCACTGTAATAATTTGGGTCTTCATGGCAAGGTTTCTTATGAAGGCTGGAGAGAATAACAATACATCTGGGGAGCCCTCTGTCACTATCTTCATGCATGCCACCTTCAGCATCGTCATCTTGGGCCAATTGCTGTTTTTTGAGAGGCGAATATTCCGTATGCGTGCGGAGCGATATTCTTACGTTCATCCTGGCGAACTCTTAGCCAGATTTAGGAACCAGAATACAGCACCGGACGATGCCATTGCATTCTCTCCGTGGAATAGACCATCGTTACCTACATATGCAGCCGTTTTAGAGCAGACTGGAAGTGGGACGGGAGACGTAGAGGATCATGTCATCGCCCAACACCCCCCGCCTGTGTATGGAAACACAAGAGGTAGCACGTTCTTGCTTTCGGGGTTTTTGAGCGACGATCAACGTTTGCAAAGACCTCCATCTGTTCATAGTGCGATAAGCATGGCGGAAAGACCAAAGAGTTATGCAAGCAGGGACGATGAATGGGAAGAGATACAAAATGCCGAAAGAGCAAGAGCCCTAGAGGAAACCTTGACGAAACTCCAAAGAACAACGGCTAATTGAGAACATGATGGATGAGGAAGACATTTTCCCCATTTGTGTCAGACGGTGGTCCGATAGAAAGAGCCAGAGGAACGTTTACACTACTTCTTCATTACTCACTGCTTTCTCTGCTTTTTTCTAGTCTCTTCTTGGTTGTTCGAGAAAGATGTAGCTGTGTCTATATCATGGAGAACATTTTCATGCGATTGGTAATTTTAATTTCAGGCACGCGGACACTCAGACAACGCGGGTCGATTTGAGTCAGCAGGCCACGCCTTATTCTACCACGTTCTGCCACCAAGATATCCCTATTTTGTAAGCATTGTTCAGACCCAGAAGAGAAATCAATCAAAGGGTTCAAATGACTCATCCCCTGACTTTACCGTTTGGGTCCTCAATTATCTCCTTAACCCGACTAAGTCAAATGCCCTTAGTTCAAGATCTGAGTATACAGTGCCTCCCCTAGTCTTCTCTTGTCTTCCCTGGTTGATAGTTTCAGTTCTAATGGGCTTTGATCTTCCTCAGTATTCAATCACTGGCCCTGCCCCTGACTATTCTTTTGAGCCTGCATGCGGGGAACGCACGTTACAACAGACACCTTCTCGAATACGACCAACGACAGAAGCGACCTTTATCCGCAAGTCTGGGAAAATTACGGTGGTCCTTCATAATCAGGAGGACAATGCCAGAGTGCCGAGCTACGGACGAGCGGCTCTTATTGTTGGCTCTCTTCTTTTTGACTCAAGCGACAGCATCTGCGAGGTCGTACTGGAGGCATGAGTTGAAATAACATGTTTTGATATGCGAGAAACTCCTAACTGTTTGACCGTTCTAGATTGTTGGTAAAATTGAAACCATGTCATCAGAAGGTGGGGCAGAGACCACCACTGTTCTTGACAGGAAACGGGTATTATGGTCAAACAGGTACAAAAGTGGCCAGTGCCCTAGCCAGATTGAATTCTCAGTTCAACTACCGTCAACTTTCCGAAACGGTCAAGAAGAACGACCACTTCCTCCGACATACGCGGTTGACTTCCTCAATATACCTGCACTATTTGTTCGATCTAGTTATTACATGCGAATTTCAGTTACTCGCAAATTAACTAGGAGGGTGGGGTTTTTGACCAAGACCAAGAGGTGGGTAGATTCTAATCCCTCCTGAATTTCTCCTGTATCACATGTAGGGTCTTTATCCCATTCAAATATTACCCTCGTACAAGACCCCACCGCCCCATTGTCCCTTCTTTGTGTTTTTTTTCTGCCGTTAAACGTACGCCTGAAGAATGGCACCAAACCATTGCTCCCATGAGGACACCATTAAATGCTGACCTCGGACCAATTTTTGGCCATGTAAGTGCAGGCATGGTGCATAATACACGATGTGCTGAATTCTCGTCAGCTCCTGGTCCCTTCGGCCCGCATCTATGGCGTTCGAGATTCCATTCCCTTCCATGTTCAATTGAGTGGTCCCGAGGATGCATTGCGTGCCTTTTTGAAACCTACAGAAGTATCCTCAAGCAGAAAAAGATCAGCCAGCAAAAACATATCCGCCAATGCACCCTCAATACTTCCGGTCATACGTCGTCAGCCCTTATCTACATGTCCTGTGCCTTCCACACCAGAAACCCCCATATCAGAACCCCTTTGCCCTTCCACAACTTCGCTTCCCATGTGGTCAGATGATGCTACTCGGCCCTCCCTCCGTGTCTTCCTCCTTCGTCAGGTTACTCTAGAAACACGAGGAGGAAGAAGAAAGTCATGGCGAAATCAGATCCTTGGCGAAGCGAAGCTCCTGAATATTCCACCATTGTTAGCAGATGGTTATTCCCAAGACGAAATTCGGAAGGAGGATCATCTTGACTGGGAAGGAGAACTACGGATTGATAGCAAGCATGATGTTGGGAGCTGGCAAGCAGCTGGCGTACATGTCAAGGTGGGCTTCTCATCTTGGTCATCATTCTGGGCTCGGAGGCGAGATCGAGTCCACTGGTACTCCAAACCCGAATCTCGGGTGTTAAGGCCTTATCCATAGTGCCAAGTGGAGATGTGGCCTGAGCAGAGTTTCCATTTTGTAATTCGATTATAAACATGTGCCCAGTGTTCTGAAAAAGAGTCTGCTTTATACTACAGGAATTTATTGCCTTGTCTTTCGTACCACAAAACGAGCGGACATCACCTCTTTCTGGTATTCAATTAACTGTTCCTGTTAAACTCGTGACAGACGCATATTCGGACGGACCGAATGGTTATACAACACCTTTTGAGACCCAATGATAGTCCGATTATCCAACTACCCACGCTTGAACTGGTGTTGCTCTTAGAATTATCTCCTTTGTCTTTGGCCAACTTTTCATATCTGGAATTGTATGTATGCTCTCCGCCCGTATGACTGATGGCTTTTGCACCATCTGGAGGTCAGTTTATTGCTCTCCGCTTATTCCATGTAAAATATATACACATGACAAGATACCTACCTTAATTGAATGACTGTACTATTTAAGGGCTTATCAGCTCACTTTGGCAGTAAGCTGACTAATGTCACCGTCTACCCAGATCATAGAGTTTCAAGTCTGTTAATGCATCACACGTCAAGGCAAAATGGGTGCAGTAGAAAGTAGTTACACATATGTTGTAACCAGTAATTCTTGGAAGGGCTCCATACCAGAGCCCTGGCGATTCTCTTTTATCTATGAGTATCATTATCAAGCACTGTTGTATCTGTTCGCTGGATAGAATCTTCAAGCATGTTGAGCAGCTAGTAGCATCGATTGCAGCAGCCTTGACTGGAAAGTGACCATAATGTGGTTGTAAGGTACAGCAGTCCAAGGATCTAAATTGATCCCAGGTATTCAAATCGCAAGTGACAACCATTCTGCCGAGTGGCCAGCTCTGTAGCTGCCTCTTCATTTTTTCAGATGTACTACGTGACAAGGGGCAGTGGCGATGTTATTGGGATGTTATTGGATGGCCCTTCCTGTCTCAAACCTGGAAAGAATGCTCGAAGACCAGGTTAATTACCCAGAGTAAAAAAACTCCGAAACATTTTATTGTTGTGAAGGCTATGAATACAATGCATTGCCGAATAAGATATGCTTGAGTAAATGGGTAACAAGGTAGGAACGAAGGGCATGATGGCATATATTATGTGTCACTCAAGTGGCTTGACTGTGTTTGATTTTCCATAGACCCTCAACTCTACCCGCTGCATAAACTATAGTCGCATTCCAAGCCGTATACCATTACATTAGATACTTCCAGCTGCCCAGAGGTGAAAGGCAGTCACATATGTAAGCAAAGAGACTAGTGCAAGGGTCGTATCGACAAGAGCTGACCTCCCAGGAGGATAGCTGGAGAGGAATTGGCATCTGCTGAGAGATGGTCTACTCTATGGCTGTCGAATCGCAATCCCTGAATGCTGAGCTGGCGGACATAAAGAGAGTCGACTGAAAGAAAGAAAAGGCTAACAAGTCAGCTTGTAGCACGGCAAGGAAATCAATGTCTCCCCTATCTCTAGAGCTCGGCAAGCAACTTGGCATTCCGCTAAGTAAAAAATTATTTATATTTTTGGCAACTTCTCCTCTCAAACTGTTACCATTCGCTCTTTTGTCCTTTCTGTCCTTTCATGCAAAATTGGCCTTTGTCTCTTGCTATCATCATTGCCTCTGCTTATGCTATCCGTGTTCCAATCGAAACCCGCTTCTCGAGCCCACCATTAACCCGTCGGATACCCAGTCCTGTTTCCAACACAGGAAATGCTCAGTATGTGAGCAATATGACGCTGGGAGGAGTAACGCTGCCTGTATTGCTGGACACTGGCAGGTCCACCTCGTTCGATTCTTTCCGCTCGTCTCGACACTCACATCTCATCGGTAGCTCTGATCTATGGGCTGCCTTCCCAGGCAGCCAGCCTTCACTAACCACCCTGGGTGACAGCGTCTCCCTCAACTATGCCGTCGGCAAAGTAAATGGTTTGTCAAACTACCCATGATTCTTGAGAGCGACCTACCTAGTTCTCGTGCAGGCGATGTTGCCGTTACAACCCTCCAGTTTGGAAACTACACTGTCGATAACCAAGCCTTTCGTGCGTCTCACGTCTACCGTTTGCTTCAAATACTTATCTTTCATCGACATAGTCTATGTCAGTGATACGAGCACATTTACAACCGACATCCGTTCTCAGGGATATTACGGTCTCCTTGGTTTAGGGCCAAATTCGGGCAGTGTCGTGCGGAAGAAAATAAGCAAAGATAGCAGAGGCGACACAATGCTTACACATATCTTTGAGACTGATAATCTCACAGACAACTACATCTCTTTCCTATTGGACCGCAAAGGTGTTCCTAATTCCCCATTCCAGGGTCAGATTACGATTTCTGAACTTGTCCCTGGCTTTGAAAACGTCTCATCGATGCCCCAAATCGACATTGACAAGGTCAACCGATTACTGAAGGCTGGTTCGTTTAGTCTCTAGGTTGTTTAGCCTCCGAGTGATTGACGCTACTTAGACCAACATTGGCAAATATTAACTGACAAAGATAACGGGATCATTGGTCCAGATGGGCAGCCCCTGAAAGTCGATTCAATCGTCCCTGGGTGTCCAGATGGTCAGCTAGTTGCTGTTATAGATAGCGGGTGAGTAGATTAGCATTTATAGTCTTTCATTGGTAACCATCACAGGTTCACATTCTCCCAAGTTCCCCGTGATATCTCGGATCAGATATATGGTCGTGTCCAAGGCGCATACTACGATACGAATCAAGAATTCTGGATGATACCATGTCAACAGTCCCTCAATCTGACCTTCAATTTCGGTGGACAATCATACTTTGTACACCCACTTGACACTGTTGATAACAATTTCAATCAAGTCGACTCAATGGGTCAGCCAATCTGTCTTGGTGCTGTGAGTGTTCTTTAGCTAGTGAATTTCATCTATGACTTAGCATAACTAGTTCCAACCGATCACCTCAGCTTTCTCTCTTCTCGGACATTACGACATGATTCTGGGTATGAGTTTCCGTATGTATAAGGTTTCGAAACTATCTGCTTAATCATCTGCTTACCATCATGCCATAGTTCGTAATGCCTATACCCTCCTTAATTTGGGTAACTGGATCGATATTTCCTCTCAACAACAAGCACATCCCTATGTTCAGCTCTTATCAGTGACAAATCCTGCTACCGCCCACTCCGATTTTGTCAAAGTCCGTCTTGGAGGCGTTGACACCACCGGTGATTCAGAATATGCTCTCTTATCTGTAGACCAGATGCAGCACTCTCCTGTATCTGAGGAGGAAAAGAAAAAGAAGTATCAAGAAATGATACTGAGTCGATGGCCATATATCTTGCTCGGTTGCCTGGTCTTCACACTCGGTCTAACTGGTTACTGCGTGTGGAGATGCTGCTGCAGAAAGAACAGAAAGCAAAGTGATCGTAAATTCACTTCGTTTTTCAGACGAAGTAGGAAGACTAATATTACAGGGAGTCATAATTATGGCGGGGAGGAGATGAATACCGGGTATGGAGTGAACAGTGTTCACAAACGAGACGAAACATCATCCTACTATCGACTCGCTGACTCCAATAACAGTACATATGCTTTCCAACCGAATCACTTACAGCAGTCGCAACCCCACCAATCCACTTCACCATCACAAAATAACTTGCACCCTGACGGTTCCTTCACAACTCCTGCTCAGAACTGGGATAATGGGAGCATGCACTCATTACCAGGCGCTGGTGGGTATCCGGCATCAACATATGTTTTGAATTCATACGCATCAGAAAGTGTTGCAAGTGTGCATCTACAACGACAACAACCAGATTATGGCGGTATCGAAAATGAATATTCTGGTGCATATGCCCGATGATTATAATCCTTACGTTCTGAGCTCTCTCACCTGTACCGTTTTGCTACTATGCCCCTGTCATGCAGCCGTGGAATTCTTACCAGTGGTCTCCGGTTAGATCCTTATAGAATTGAAGTCGAGGGCCTGCTGTATAACTTTTGGTTACCTGTGGTGTCCCATATTAATCTTAATATACTCGAGAATTGACTCTCGAACATCACACTGGCGATTATCTCGAATATAGGCAGACCTACGAGTTCGGCCACTGAAATAATCCAACTTGAACTGCTGAGCATAACTTGGCAATGATAAATTTATGTATTGGCGAGTTAGTGAAGACACAGTCAACAAATAGGAGGTGATACTGTCAAGATTCAGATGGCAGGAAATGGAGGAGACGGGCGGGATTGCGTGTGAGGTGGGTTGAAGAGAATGCGAGGCTGGAGGCGAGGCTTGTTGAGGAAGGCAGCTACAGAAAGACAACGACTTCAAGAGGAAATCAGGAAACAGGAGGAAGAGCGCGAGAAGAGGCTGGAAAACGCGTATGAGAGCAGAAACAACTAGAGGAAGCCTATCTCCAACGAACGGAAGAAGCCCGTCAAATTTGCCAAGTCCACACGAGGATGGAGAAGGATCAAATTGTGTCGAGGTTCTATGAGTTGTGCTGGAATCACAAAAATGAAGAACGGCCGCCCCCGGTCAGGGCAAAGCCAACAAGAGGCTCCAAGAAGATTATGAGTCGGTCACCTCGACTTTCAGATCTAAGGACAAGACGAAAGGGCCAGTTCAAAGCATAGGGATGATTGTCACTAGCGGAGTGGAGCTTTGGGAACTACTTGAAGAGCTGAAAGGCATGAATGCGACGATGGCGAAACAAGGGGAGTTAGTGATCTCAGAACTAGTGAGGATCCGGGAGGTGGTGAAGTGAATCTGGGAGATGGAAGGTGCACACTCCACTTGATTGCAGTTCTGGGAAGCACTAACCGCCTACCTGTAGACATTAGGGTAGACGAATTGGGTACTAGGATGAAGGAGGCAAAGCTCATTGAGACAGACAACTTACACGGCACACATTCTGATGTCAAGTCAGATGCTGTCCACCGCCAGAACATCACTGTTCAGGAGCTTTGACGCAAGAAATCTTGAGAACTAGAAGGGCAGGAACAATGATTTAAACGCAGATTTGCGGTTGTCCTCCTCATTGCCAAAAAAAAAGCCTTGGCAGACGATACAAAATATGATAGATGTGAGACTTTAGCATGAGCGAAGCGAAAACAATTCAGAGCTGTGAATTTACTTCCACAGCCACTGAATTGAATTTTTTTAAAATTCTTTGCACATTTTGTACTTGAACTCATGACCTTGAGACAAGCTTAAGGCAATGTTAGTGGTCAAGATGAAGTTCGAATGTCCAACCTAATCACATCTATCATCGAAGTAAATGAGAACCCAGAAGAGCTGATGCCGTAGTTCAATGAATTGGAGAATTCGGCCTCACAATCGAGAAATGAATAAGCCATGAGATCATGGAGCTGCAAGTCACCAGACTATGTATATATGACGGGATGACCTTGAACAAGTTCAGTTGATGCTTGGGGAAGAGATGTTGGTAGTTGAGAATGTGAAGCATAGAAATTATGATTGATTTTAGTATATGGTGGGAAGTTGATAAAATGTCAGTTTACTTTTCTTTGTTAGTTTTATTTCTTTTTAGTTTTCTTTATTTTGTTTTATTGAGCTGTTGGAGCATGAGACCTGAGCGCAGAATCTGTTGACAGATGTGATTGGGTTGGACGTTCGAACCTCATCTTGACCACTGAAGTTACCTTAATAATTACCTTATCTAAAGACCATGAGTTCAAGTACAAAATTCTCAATTCAGTGGCTGTGGAAATAAATTCACAGCTCTGAATTGTTTTCGCTCATGCTCAAGTCTCACATCTATCATATTTTGTATCGTCTGCCAAGGGCAACTTTTTTTGGCAATGTTTAAGGAGGACAACCACAAATTACGTTTAAATCATTGTTCCTGCTCTTCTAGTTCTCAAGATTTACGAACAGTGGTGTTCTGGCGACAAGCCTATGGCACCACACTGATATGCGCCGTGCAACATTTATGGACAGTCAGATTCCAGACATAATCTAATTGTTCAGCTACTAGGACATATGTCCTACAAAAATTATATATTAAGGTAAAATAGATGTGTACGTGCGGGAGTATGGTATAAGCATGAACCACTGTAGTTGCTACAATGATGTATCCAGTAGACAACTCAAGTTATGTTTGAATTCGGTTCAACTCAGAAATGAGCAGAAATCCAACGCTCGAGATTGAGCAGTTTCTGGTATCCTCTGGCACCAGTAAGTCCGCCAACAACAATAATGAAATGAGCAAGACAAGCTGGAACGAGTACTCATTAAGCTGATAGACACTCTAGACTTGGAGTAGCGCACCTGCAGCGATGAATGCCGCTACTGAGGCCACAGAGTACTCCCTCTTGGATTGGAGTCCCTCGATTTCAAAGGGCACCTCTGACACGGGCACCTCTTCCCTTGAAGACTCTGGCTCCGGAGAGGGCCCTGTACATTCAGCAGCCCATGTCTCGATGACCTCAAATAATCCTCTGTTAAGCTCAAAAGCTGCACAAGCTTCATTGATAATGGCCACTAATAGCAGAGGTGACTCAGCATGGGCGTTCATTGTCTATTCAGGGACCAACCTTTGGCAATTTTGTCGTGAGCTCCTACGTTCATGCCCTCTCGAAACCATTCCTTGATCTTTTTCATGTCGCCCTGGCTGGCTCTTCGGGAACCATCCAGTTCCTTGAACTCGTAAAATTCTAAACCGATTCCGCTCATTTCATCCAGTTCATATGCCTTGGCAATCACTCTCCTGATGAACTGACCTCCACTCAAATCGCCTAGATATCGCACATAAGAATGAGCCAATAGAGCAGATGGATCTGGAGAGTCAGAGATGGAGTTGATACGATTCACGTATGTGTGTAGTTGGGCAGGCATCGACGCAAGAAGTGATGTGTGTAGAGGATGCTTTTGCCATGTCGACGCCGGGACTTGCAGTAGATAAGAGATATCAGAAGTTAGCGAAGATGATCGTCCGAGGAGCAGCGGGTTATAGGTCGACTCCAGTGTAGAATACGTTGAATGTCGTTCGAGTGCACGTTCAAAAGCGCTGTTTCAATCGTTAGTTCTAGCATTAGGACAGACAGATAAGACAGACAGATACTAACTCGTAAACATGCCAGAGCATCATCAAGAATTGGGTGTATTGCACCTTAGACAACTTACCGTTGAGGAGGAGCTTGGCTCCTGGGCTGTTTTCTGCTCTTTCATGCGCTTTCTTCGTCGTGTCCCTTAGTAGTATGGCGAGGGGCTGTGAGAGGTCGAGGGTGTGCTCTGTAGACATTGTTCTTGATATACTGACAGATTAAGAAGGTACGATGATGGGAGAGATAATGATGGAGAGAAAGGATTTGACACGGGTCTTGAACTTTAAGGAAACCAGGTGATAGCCTAAGGATTTCGGATTCCGCGTGGGCTTCGGCTCTGGAGTAGGACATCTGCCTCATGTCCATCAACATAACAGCAAGCCCTTCATTCCTTCAATCACATATCCTGGGCTGATGTACCGTGATAGCTAATTTTTCCATAGTTTGTTTGAATCTTATCTGATAAAATGACTGATGCTTATAAACATAATCTCAAAATTCTGTTGTCTAATTGGCTGTTCCCCCCCCATAACAAAGAGTGGCAGAATTTCGAGATTTATCATAAGATACATATTCAGGACCGTAACTGATGAATGAGATGGAAGATCGAAATAGAGGCAGCTGGAAGACGAAATAGTGAAAGCAGAGATGACAGTTAGGATGCGAATATCGTTCATTATCATGACTGAAGGTAGTCACTAAGAATCGAGACATATAAAATCCATGCCAGGAATCTGTGGGGTCAAATTGATTCCGCAGGAAACAACTTCACTCAGCTGAGTAAGACGAAAAATAAAATATAAATGTCAACAAGAAAAGTGCTTACATTGTCCTCGCATCTCCGGATACCAATCACGGTTTGGGGTCGAGCAATGTGCAGAGTTGAAGCTGAGCCAGACTGTAACCTGGGAGCCGTCAGGCAGGATTTCCTCTCCGTATCGAAATCCTCTCCTCCACTACTTTCTATTGGCGGTTCTTTGAATGTCATTGGTTTCTCAGGAGATTCAACACAGCACCTCTTCTCCCCCCCTGAATGTTCTGACCGTTTACCACCCATTAGAACCCCTCCTCCGATCACACGCCAGGTGACTGGAAAGAAGTTCTTCTCTTTGTTACCTTCAGACTCCGCATCTATAGCTTGTGATATGCTCTTCTCTGCATTCCCATTATTCTTGTTACATCTCACTGGAGAATCGTCCCTCATCCCAGAGGATTTCTGATCCTCCAAGTAGCTCTGAACAATAGGAGAAGCAGGGAAGATACTTGTGTCGTGTATGCTATATTCAGATACCCATCAGTATAACCACCAGTCGAGAAATAACAAAGACGTGCAACGTGCAGTTATCGCCATTAGGACATTCGTTCTCTGCACTGAAATATCTGCATGGTTTTGCTACGTTGGAGTCGACCAAGTCAGAATCGGGACATTCAAAGTGTTGAAATGATGGCTTACTTCTGTACTTCCTGGTGGCTGATTTGCTCCATGCATTAGTCTTCTTGTTTCCATTGTTCGATCCAGTCACCTGCGAAAAATAGGAATTCCCCGTTGTATACCATGAAGGGATCTGGGACATAGGGTAACTTCCATGAAGTTCATATCCTGATATTACGGAATTGTGCTCTCTGTCTATCGCACGAATTTGTGCCTGTTGCTGGTTCTGCGTGTACTCTGAAGACTGAATGTTCCCAGTGATGACAGTGGATTCGTCGTAGTCATGTAAGGAGTGAACGTCTATGACCGAGGCCTTACTAACCAAATGGCTTGTTCCAGTCTTGTCAATATTAGTCGATCTCAGGGCTTCCACTAGACCAGTGTCAGTAGGGGTATCAGTCAGTGATAAAGCAGAGCTATCAGTTGATGTTGAAAATGAGATGGAGGGTGATTCAGTCTCTGAGGCATGGTGGTTGCGACCACTTGGGGCATGCCTATCATTGATGATTGTGGTTGTGAATGGCTGTTCAACCCAGGTCTCTTGAGGCCACGGTAAATTGTAACAAGGCGGATATGGGACGTATGGGCTGGGGTAAGCCAGAGTTCCCGCAAAGGGGGCTGGTGAATCGACACAGCAGGTTAACGGGCGATAACAAAGATGAAGTCAACGTACTAGGTGATAACGGGGATGATGGTCCAAGGTGTATGTTATTCATTTGAGTCCCAAATTCGTTTACATCTATACAAAGGATGCTTGTCAGTTATTATAGTGAATTCTAGTCAAAACTATTCATCTACCGCAAATGTGTTGCACCCCACAGGTCCTCTCGCTGGGACACTGTCCTACCACTAGATATCTGTAAAACCCCCCTGCGCCAACCGTTGGTGATATTGCCACTGGCAGAGGTGAAGAGAGTCCTGGCAGCACTAATATATGCGCGAAATTACATTCTTCGGCGGTATTCGAGCATCGTCCAAGCTGGAAAAACTTGCAAGGTTTAGCTACAGTCAATAAGGTAAGGATCAGTGAATACTCTAGACAGACCAGACGAGCCAGAGGATTTGGCAGCCTGGAGCAAAAATGTGCCTTACTATGTCGTTTCTTGAGTGGGGGTTGTTTTTTGACTTTCATGGATACCTCGCGTGAAAGCGGAGGAAGTTGCTCCGAGTACATCATTGTCGACACAAGTCAACGAGTCAGGGAGAAAAACAGGGAACTTAAGATAAATATAGGACCAGGCGAGGGCCCTAAAAGGCACTCCAAATTCTCTGATGATAGATAGGAAAACAAAAGGGCAGATCTGGCAATCGGATGGAACTTATACAACGAGCAGCTGAGGGACTCCCGTGGAGTGCTCTAACTAAAGTTGATCGAAGCTCACCCGCTGTGCTGGGTGGGATTAAGTTAGCTGTTGCGCCGGTATACAGGTCTGGAACACGTCAGATTCGGACGACCGGAATTTGTGCGCCGGTCAAAAACGAAAAATGAAGACGATCGGAATGCAGACGTCACGGATGAGTATCCACACAGTGCTCGAGCCTATGAGTACAATAGAGCAATGCAGGAAAGGAACAATCCAGGAGAAGGTCGGAATACAAAAGGGCTACGAGAGCAACTTCGACATCAATGCCCTCCATAAAAAGCAACATGATTGATACGTACATTAGCAAACTCGAGCAATAGGCAGCAGGCCGGGGATGTGAGTAGCTGTCCAAGGACCTCATCAATCGCGAAAATCACAACCGTTGTCCGGGAATCCCGTGACATGGGCACGGAAAAGCAGGTTAGGCAGGCACAAAGACAATTAGGCCGGTCCATAACAATAAGAAAGAGACGTCATATTCGGAACAATCCATTGACGAAAGTAGCGCAATTGCGTGATATCTGTGTAACAGGCCCTCCAATTTTTTCCCTTACAAAGTGACTAGAGAGTTTGTGGAACTCAAGGCCATGGCTCCAAGTTTGGGTTGGCCGGGAGTATTATGTTAGGTCCTCGTAGTGATAAGAATCGAAAGATGTCGGTGGGCCAAGATATCCCTGCATACACCTCGTGGGTTTTCATCGGATTTTCATCGCAACCATGCCGATACTTGGATCAGAGAGAGGTACAAAACCCGTCCACATATGCCGCATTATGCCTCCGCCAACTCCATTTCAGCTTTGGTCACAACCGTAACGCATCGCACGGAATGTGAAATTACAAATCAGCTAAGTTTAGCAGACCAGCAAAAGAAGATTATCTCTTATTGTTCCTCGCATCTTGCATTGAAAACGTGTTATTTGAATGAAGTCGTATATGTACTACCCAGGTGATGAAGTGCAATGAACTGCGCTAGCAAGATTGATGCAAGATTGATTTGACGAATACTCACAAGTCAAAACGTTCCAGACAAATCTGCTTATGGTAAGTAAGTCACGACCGAATTGTGATGAATTCTTCCTTTACCATTCCAATCACCCCCTACTTAGGGATGCTCCTACTCAGTCCATCCTGCTCTTGCTCAACTCCCGTGACCCCTGAGAGATGTTAGAAATTACAAATTCGTGTCGACGAGGTTATCTCTCTACTTTCTCCTATCGAAAAAAAAATCTTGGTATTTAAAAAATAGTGGGACTGGAGCGTAGTTTCCACAGAATATTGTGATGTATACAGAGTATTGGTCTGGCTTATCATTACAAAAATCAAGGTAATTTCCCCAGGATATTAACGAGACTAAATTAACAGTGGGGTGATATATCGAGTACTAAACCTATTTTTTGAGCTGATCCAGTCTCTCAAATTATACTTTAGATATAAAATATCATTTTTTGGGCAACACTCCTTGTATGGACTGCACCGTGTTGACTCAAAAAAAACCCCTATCCTTACTAGGGCAAGGACTAATGGTCATCTCTTACCTTTACTATATGTTCTCGTTCTCAGCATAGAGTGGAACTTGAACCTACCATGCTGACTGTACACAGTTGCGTACAGCTCTGTTGATAAATCAAGACTGCCCATAGCAATAACCGATCCTGCCACCTTGTCTGATTTATCCCGCCGACCATTTGATGTGGAAATTCCGCTCTGTGGGCCTATGTGAACGACCTGATGGGACCTGACAAGGGCATGACGACCCGGTTACCAGCTGACAGACCACGACCTTGAACAAGACAGGGTTGGTTCTGTACACCCAGGCTCAATGTGTGAATTGACGAAAGGTATATTACAACAAAATGAAAATAGTATACAATAGTACAATTCTTTTCCATCATGGGACATTAAGAGTCTCCTGCGTTACTTCGATGTAACAACGGCGTTCGTTCTGTCGCATCTTCTTGATGAAAATCATCACGGGACTGAGTCGATGATGACGAGCCTTTCCGCAGTGGTACAGATTGAGAAGGTTGTGTGACGTCAGCTTTACATATAGGGCACTAAGGAAGACGAGATAAGTTGAAAAACGTGTGACAGATAGCATTGATTTTCATGCTTACCAGCTTTTTCCTTCGGGTCAGCCATTCATCTATCTCGCTCAGATGGAAGAGATGCAGGCAAGGTAGTACGCGAACTTTGTCTCCTTTGATAAATTCAGAAAGGCAGATTGCACATTCCAACTGGGTTTCAAACCAAGGTTGATCTTTTGGGTGTGGCGTGGAGGAAATTTCGAGAGCCTCTGCAGGATCAAGCAGTTTTGTCGACCGCATGTGCTCTGCTGGTGGCATTCCCTCCTCCAGATCTACCTCCGAGGATTGAAAGGCAGATATATCATCGGCTGGGTCCCCTCCTTCATGTTTCTCCCAGCCATTGCCGGTATAAACTCGCCAAGGTAATCTACGAACAACGTCAGCTGGTGCTCGCTCACGTTGAGCTGCACGGGTTGCTCGGATACGATGAATGAATAATGTGATGAGTGTCAATACTGATGGGAGGAGTAGAATGACTATGAACGTGATAATCGGCCTAAAAAAAAGAGTCGAAATTTATTTGCATTCAACAGAAAGAAACTCACGAATACCATTCCCAAGCAGAATATTCAGCAGTGATCAGGAGCCCAAGTGTCTTTAGTCCTGAATGTGTTGTGTTAGATGATCCGATAAGCATGTACAGCTGGATGTAGTCCGAGAATTTGATGTATGTGGCAGCAATATTAATATCTGAGGAATCCTCTGCAGGGCTTGTAAGATGACAGACGCTCTCGTCCATGAATATTCTTGCCTGGACTATACATGTTCACCAGAGCATCTGGATAGCCAGATATGGCAGGGTCGTCTCCTCCAACGACGACTGCCTTTGCACCGAGTTTTTGTGCCTCTCGCGTTTTCCTAACGAATTCACACTCCCCTCGCTGAACTAAGGCAATCCAAGTATCGGTAGGCGCATTGGGGCCATTGACACACAGAGGGGAGCAGCCTGTATTTTGTGGCAGACCCAGGCTGGTAGTTTGGTTACTTGTACAAGGAGCCGTAAATGAGGAGAGCGGGATAACATAACCCAGGATGGGGTCTTTGATTTCAGCACCGAAGGTAGCTACGGTGTAATTAGCAGAGAATACACCGCCTTAATTGGACACTCGATCGCACACCTGGTCTCGAATCATAGGAAATGACGGGGGAGTGGTCAACTATCGAGACAGTGCTCTCAGAGCCCCACACCCAGCTCCAGAGGCGAGTCTTATCAGATTGGGCTTTCAGGAGGGAAGATGGAAACTCAAGTGATTTGGCTAATAATGCACAAGAGACAACGAACCCCCAGAGCATTTGAAAGGGTTCGACTAGAGGAGGATTCCAGACACGTGCCGAACAAATGCACTTGATCGAGACGCTTATAAAACATTTCCACAACACTTGCTCCGGATCCGAGCTCTTCAGATACCAATCTTACACCAATCTTGAACTTATTGCCTTTAGTCGGCACTATTACCATCTTCGGTGTATAATCGACTTGTGAGATTCGTATTTTAGAAAACAGGAGGCGATTTACTTCATATGCTCATGTGATCCAACAAATCCTGCTTCCATCTTAGAAACCATGGATCTGATGATCATCTGGCAAGACGTTTTGAGCGTTCAGCCTAAACATTGCGGAGGAGAACATATGGAAGTTGTATACACCCAGGAGATCAGTAGAGCTATGTTCATGTCACAAATGTTCGAATCGCCAAATGAATCCATATTTCAACCAGGTTGTGCGGGTGACCCTTACATAAACTAATGATGAGGATACAAAGCAAAAGCTTTGGCACTATCACAAGCTTTACCGATCAAATTCAGGTGTTGCTCCGTAACTTGATCGACTTACCAGGGTAGACTCGCCATTGTTTTATACCACACCAAGAAGACGCTCTGAATTGCTGACGCCCAAAGACGAACGCAAAAAGTCGGTCTTGAGGAAGCCTCTATTCGGCACTGTCACTATTATCACCTCCTTAGCTCCTGGCTTCGCTTTAATGTATCCATGTCATGTGCAAAAGCTTCGAACGAAGATGCGTTCACTTCTTGTGCTTCAGAGGAGATTGCTTCGTACAATCTGCAAAAGTAGACGAGTTTTTCAACAAAAAAAAGAAGTGAAAAATGCCAGTTGCGAACGGTGTCAGGTCATCTAAGGCGAATTACTTGCATTGCATTGCAGACGGTCCTGAGGGCTGGAGTTGTGATTGTCAGCCCCAATACTCGCTATCTTGAATATCTGGATACCTGGATCCGTGATGCTACTCCAAAAGTTCTCACTCAAGGCTAGCTCATACTCGTTGCCTTGTATCTACTTTTATCTGCTTCCAATGTGCTCTTACAGGTTCACTTCCTAGCATCATTGTCGATTATGCCATTTTTAAGGCAATTCTTAAATAAGCTACCAACCGCGCAGTTGCTACCGGTGGCCTTGGACGTTGACCTCACTGCGTTCATAGAGTGGTATAATCTCAGGTCTCTGAATTCTTGGTAGTTCTTAATCTCTCAAAGTTGGGCCTGTGTATCGGGTAATTGTGTCAATAAATTGGCTCATAGATAGCAAAGTTATCTACGTATCTAATAAGTTCTGTCCAATTATCAAGTTTGATTTTTGACCCTTGTGTAGTTAGTTGGAGCAAGACTGGATATGAGCTTCCCAGCTTTGCTCCGACAAAGCTTTTGCAAATCATAAATCCTATGACGGTGCCTTCCCGTCGCCTTTCCGTCTATCTATACAATAGATCATTCCGGGTGCTGCTGCAGTGAGTGGAATATGTCCTGAAGATATATCACAATGGCAGGCCCAAGGCTCAACATTTACTCCAATTACTCTGCCCTTCTTTCGGCAGCTTCTACATCCTTTTCGACTGGCACTTACAGCTCTAATGATTTCGCGATGCACAACTACGTTGATAGATTCTTGGTCATCGCGCGAAACATACAACTGCCACTGGTCTTCCGCTGAGGGCAAGGAATCTGACTTGGAGTGATGCTGTATTTTTGACCACAAGTGCTGTCAAGAATGGATTGGTACAGGAAAGCCGGGGGTGTAAATAGGTTGGTCTGACCGAACACTTGCCGCGAGAATTTCAAGGTCAGGGCGATGAAGTAGATATTTGCGGCCACTTGCAAGGTTTGTGGTCTGGATCCCTTCTCCCTAGTACACCACGCAGTATCTGCACGAGGTTTTCCTCAGTTCCATCTAGTCGTAGATACTATTTATTGTCCCTCTCCTGCTCACCGGGGGCTAAATAATTGTTTTACTCTCAGAGGTTAACATCTGAGATGCTAAGTCATCGTCGTTTTTTCTGGTTATCTTTCTGCATTCACTGTGGTCCTATCAGCGACTGCACTGTTTAAATACGATTACATTCGTCAGATAGGACTGAATTCAACTGTGAGTCTTTGCTTTTTGATTTATACTAATATACTATTCATGATTACTATGTCTCTCATCGGAATCTTCCTGGAAGGCTCGTCCACTAAGCATTGGATTCATGTTATCATGACTCTGGAAATTTGAGTAGGGACTTGATAAGGTATATTTGATTATGTCATCATTTGACTAGAGCACCATCCGCAGACGGTACAGAATGCTGATAGTGCTAAGGGCTGTGACGTAACTCCATAAACGCAGCACCTCGTCTTCCAACCTTCAACTGTTGCCACACAATGTCGTTACTTGACAAGTTCCGCAAAGGCGCACAGAAAGCTGGCATGCAAGCTACAGCTTTCGTTCAAACAAGTTCGATCAAAGTTGCTAGTGGATCCAAGGAGCTAATGCAGAGTTTTTCTCTGCCTGGTGAAGCCGAAAAGTCCGCCAGTATTTTGGAGAGTTTCTTGGGTATGTCCTCGTTGTATTGTCGTTCCTTGGCTGACATATGATTTATTTTTTTGATTATCGTGTATAACTAGCTGACCCCGACAGACCCGACTCGGCGCTTAATTCGATTCCTAAGGCAGTCCTTCAACGGGCACGAGGTTTGTCTACTGAGCGAATACCACTACTCAGTCATTTTGATTCGTGCTCATAGCTACTCGCAGGTCTCGCGATCTTCTCAGTAGTTAAGGCTGGGTTCGTTTTCTCTGGCAAGGCGGGGTCAGGGCTCGTCATCGCTCGGCTTCCAGATGGATCCTGGTCAGCACCTTCTTGCATCGGTACAGCTGGGATTGGCTGGGGTCTTCAAGTCGGTGCTGACATTACGGATTTCGTCATCGTTCTCAATAGTGAGGATGCCGTCCGCGCATTCTCACTCGGTGGAAATGTTACAATTGGTGGAAATATCGCTGCTACAGCTGGTCCTATTGGCACAGGTGGCAGCGTCCAAGCCTCGCTTGCTCATCCTGCTCCTATGTTTTCTTACTCTAAATCAAAGGGTATGTTTTCCATGTCAGATGGTCCCATCTGTCATCGCTTAGGTGGCACAGCTTACTGATACGGAACATATTACAGGCCTCTTCGCCGGTCTCTCCTTAGAAGGTACTGTGCTGATTGAGCGCAAGGATGCCAATCGTGATTTCTACGGCTCACCTGTGCCAGCCAAGGATATTCTTGGTGGTCGTGTCCCTCCCCCTGAAGTCGCTTCAAGATTATATGAAATCATCGAAGCTGCAGAAGGTCTTGATGAAACTGGTCTTCCTGAAGAAGCCTACGTCCCCACCCCAGCTGGCGGCCATATGAACCTTGCCAGCAACCAGATGGTTTTTGACGCGGATGGTCACCACTGAGCTCTGATTTTCCTCTTGCGAATGCCATTGCAATTCCTGAAGTCCCCAAACTTTCCTTCCTTGTACTTCTTGCTACTCGAGGCCAACATGTATGGATGCACCTATTTGACGAGAAATTCTCTGTTACTTTTTCAGGACATGTATAGATTATTTTCGACCTTGAAGCTGGCCCCACTAGAAAGTTGACTATTTACCGTCTGAAGTGTCTGGTAGCTCAGAAGCCCCTTGAATTATGCTATATATCTCATGTATGCAATCTATAAATCTTTGAGGAGTCAGATTTCATAGTCGATTTCATACAAAACGGACAAGGATGTAGTATTAGTTGTGATATTCGGGGTGATGATCAGTTCGCGGTCAGTTCTCAATCACTGCCCGTCCTAATCTTACATACTCTCGCGTTTGCCTTGCCCAGCTCATTCCACATCCACACCGCCATCACCTTCAGCATCTTCATCAAATACAGCCATACTTCTGCTGTTCCTGTATCCACTCTAAAGATGGTGAATTTGCCTGCTGAAGGAACTGTTGTGGAAGGTAGTAAATTTCCACCTTCTTGTTCTACATGTCTCTGCAAATAAATCATGATAAATCCCATTCTTTCAGCCTTGCAATCGGCCGATAATATCAGAACGGGCGAGCGTACAGTTCCTGCGAGCAGTCAAGATCCATGACCAGGTACGGCGCTTTCAAAACTTGAATGCACCCGATTAAATGTTGCCCCCAGCTATACTTGTTAGCCATACTTGATTTTATTGTAACCCAGTTATTACAGAAGCTGAAGAAATTTTTGTATGTTATGTAGCGCTATCGACTGTCCTGTTCAACTTATGGAAGCTCACATAGGTCTGCAGTGACAAACCTAAGGCCAAGCGGCGAGCGATCATATAATAGCCAATCTGAGGCAATATGTTGCTTTGCATAACCTTCATATAATTATGGCAATGTGAGAGAAGACAGCAATCCCAAGACTTGTCTCACGAATAACGTGAATGACTTCAATATAGAACGAGGCATGGACATATCAGTAGTACACAGTCAGAAGTAAATATCCCAGAAACCAGCTGTGCCATTGTTGCGAGCTGAGATATTTTCGATATCCAAGAGTTTCATGATGAGACCGTAAATCTCAACATTTGGGAATGTATTCATCACGTATGTATCGTTCGAAGTCGAGTGCCAACCCTTGTTCGCCCAGGCGAGCGATCGTCTCCTCTGCTTTGACTGATGTATCGTCTTAACCACAGCAGCAAATGGCCCATGAGCAACAAAGATAGCTTGCATGGCCGTTTCAATATTGTCAAAGCCGTGGTTCTGTCAAACCTCTGAGTCTCAAAATTACACAGCAAAAGGAAATCACTCACGCCCGGGTTGCCTGTCTTATTGCCTTCTTCTACAGTCGTCAAAACATGGTCGGCCTTGGGCACCATGTAAATAGGAGCGATTCTTGCATTATTGGAGAAGTGCCACCGGCGAGGCATCGTCTCATGCGTAAAGACGTCAAATTGCTGCTGCTTTGTGGCCTCATATAGACGGGAGAGATACAATGATTCATTGCTGCCCTTGCGAAATCGGATTCCAATAGCTGGCCCACCATCCACGTGTTCTATGGCTTGCATTCCATCCTCTCCAAGGATTTTGTCTATGTATATGTTTGTAAAAGTCGTTGTATCAACCATACCATGGTCACTAACAAAGACGATGTCAACGATATCAGTGAGGTTACGGGCCACGAGCTGTGAGTGAAGATTCCTGGCAAAGGTATCGACATTTCGGAGGGTTGACTAGAAGGACACGCTCCAAAAAGATAGCAAACTCAAGCGACAAACCGCTCACGTTGACCTGAGCTGAGAAGGGCCCATATTTGTGACCGACTTGATCAAGTGAAGGCTCATAAGCTGGTATCGATACATCAGTACTCTCGTCAAGAAAAAAGTAATCACATACCGAGAAGGAGCTGTGGTCTTTCTTCTAAAGGAAGGTCAATCCACTCGAAAAGCTGATCCAGCTTCTCATCAAGTAGGACATGGTCCTAATATCGTCATTAAGCCAGGGACAGGAAGCGAGAATCGAGCGTACCCTCCAGGGCACCATGTACGTTGGCGAAGCACCCGTCAAAGTTATAAGAGGCCCAGGCCTTCGGAAAAAAAAAACAATAGACGAGTTTTCGAGTAGACACTTATTGTTCAAACCTACCACATAAGATTAGCTGTAGAAATTCCTGCTTTCGTGGCCGTCTCCCACGTCTGTTTTAAGTCAACAGGTGAAGTATCTTGCAGAAAATAAAACTCAACAGGTTCACCAAGCCACCATTGAGGAAGGTAAACATTGTCTGGCTGATTATAATGAAATTCTTTCTCTGAAATGGGATCCCAGAAATTCTGAAAGCATGTGAATTAACTGTAATAAGAAAGCTAAGAACATACGTTCGCTACGATCCCGTGTGACTCAGCGTAAAGTCCTGTCCTGATACATGTCTGGTGATGAATGATCGCAACTGCAATGGAACGCACATGAGAGCCCAATGATTGCTGTCATATAGTCATCAAAGTTTTGCAAAGCAGTATCAGCACTTATTTTCTCACGGGAATGTCACTGTCTACATCAAGATTCAACATAACCCTCTCAAGTCAAAGGTACAGACTCACAGGGAAGATTGGTCGCATTGATTTGGCTCGGAGACCTTTTTTACTGATGTCCAACAGATGTGGTGTGAGCCCCCTGTCCAGGTAATCTGCTCTATGGTTTATGAGCCAAGTGATGTAGAGCAGGAAAAATCCTAAGCACCTCAGGCCATCGATAGAAACCATCAATACTGTTCGCCTGAAATCATGTGTTCCATTGGACCTCAAGGCATTTCCGTGAAAGTGGAGGTGAGGTTGTGAGAATGAAAAAATTAAGACTGTTCCTGCTACAGCGCTAGTAATGAGTAGGCAAATAAGAACCGAAGCAGTGACTACAATCTTCCAGTTTGACCATGCTTTCAAAAGGGTTTCTGGCTCTGGTTTTTCGATGAAGTCGTCACTAAGAAGTCTCCTTCGCTCCTCGATATCATAAATATTCCGTGACAGTTTGTGCGTTGAGGATAATGTATCCTGGTTGCCCATTGTTGAGGAAAGGAAAGACAGCCGACTAGTCTGTTATGTAAGACGTTCATTTTTTAACTCAGCAATTTATTACGCGGTGTACGAACACAGTCCGCGGTAGCTTTTGCTTCTCATTGGCGACAGCTTCGTGGAGTATTCTTTTGACTATTTTAGCTAACAATCAGCACCTAGGCCCCACTAGAACCAAGTTTCCTCTGTTGTCACCCTAATTCAGAGAACTACTACACAGTGTTGTACAGGACATGGGTATGCAGGTGACTTCTATAAGAGACTTGTATCTTCAGAACCCATGTAGCAAACCATGCTGACCACACATGTATTTGAATATAGTCGATACCGGGATATCTTGAGGTGTCACCGTATTTATGGGACAGTGACTTTCTGGAAGTCTGACAATGATTCATCCACCCCACATAAGTCGGTTGTTGACAATACGCCCCTATTTTGAGGAGTCCTGAGGGTCATCTATCGCCCATTCTGTCGTAGCTGCAGTGAGTACATGTCCTACATGGTTCTTCAAATCTATTCAATCATCTTATCCATCGCTGCGGAACAGAAATTTCACCTGCTATGACAGTCACAATAGCTATACATGATTTGATACACGCTTCACTAGCCTCTCCATAAGGTACTTGCCCCAACTTCATTATGATTAAATGACCATTCTGATTCTAATTAATACTGAGTGTGTGGGGCAACGATTGAATCTCATTGGGTTGGAAAGCATAACAAGTTAATCACCCACGAGAATCTCGTCATAAAAAAATCTATTTCTACTCTTCGGAAATACGTTCGAAAAACTGCTTCAATGTCTCTGACAATACATCTGGTAGGGCCTCTACATCACGGAGCACAACATAGTATTCAAATGGAAATGAATCAAGGTACTTTTGTAATTGCATCTCCATCTTTCCATTAATGTTTTTGAATTCGGCTTTGGTCATAGTGATAATAGAGTTGGAGCCGATATTTTTGGAAGTAGAATTGGGAGTCAGACTGGAGTGTAATGAATCGAGTACAATGAATACAATCATGACTTTCTGCTCTTCGGCTTTGCGCAGGAGGGTCTTGAGCTTATCATGATCTTGACAGATACCATCAGAAATGATGATCTCCAGCTGCCATAGGTCTGTGGCCGTAGTGGATGCCATGGATCGGCGTTCCCGAGCGCCTTCAAGAATCTTCAAACTGGTGTCGATGAGTGATAGAACATTGGTTGAATTCTGTTCGAATGTGAATGCGTTGAGGATTTGGATTCCATCTCGGTCAGTGAATGATCCTTGGTCAAAGCTATGCAACATGTCGACCGAAGCGCCGAATTTAGCAATCGCGATGTCGCCTGCCTCAAGAAGGCTCAGAGATTTGGAAATGAGTGCAAGCGTTTGGTACGCGAGATGAATGGAGTGAGATTCAGCCATAGAATGAGAGTCATCAATGCAAATAAAAACTTGGTATTCTCTATGACTGGGTTTTGTCCTGCGCAACCAGATTTTGTCTTTGGTATAGTCGCTAGCAATATAAGGGATGATCTTTTTCAGATTTAACCTTTTTCCCGTACGGAAATCTCCCTTCAACCGCGCGGCTAGCGTAGGTTCTAGAATAAGCCGTAACTGTTCGCAGAGAGCATAGGCAAGTTCGCGGGTCATAGACTCATAAAGTCGCCACATGTGTTCCGCATGTGATTCAGGACAAGCCGACGCTTGCCACCGTTTTAAATGTTCCTCAATATTCCCTTCGTCAATCCATTCATCCGTGTCTGCTTTTCGTAATGATGGGTCCGGCAAGACTGTAGGTTGATGGGATTGCAATGCCAATGCCATGCCTGGGAAAATGGCATTTTCGACATTGTTACTGGGAGCTGCGGTGGCCTGGTCGCTTTGGGCCTCTGTTGACTTGTCGCGATGCTCAGATTGTGGAGGCTCATCGACATCCATGGCGAAGGACGGATCGACTTCGGTGTCATCTCCAGCGAACTTGAGTTCATCAAGGTTAGCTGCTTCTTCTTCACCAGCAGGTCCTAACGCCTGTAAGGCCTGGTTCTCGTCGTCTGGTTGAAGGTATTGTAGCTGAATCGGAAGACCAGATGAATCAATGTCAGGTTTTGGCTGATCCGAGATTTCACTGTTCAAGATCTCATCAAAACATTGCTTAATTTCCTTCAATGCATCTCCAAGGCTCCGAAGGGGATTCATCGGAGTTGCCTGTTCGGCTGTAGATCGGTTTCCGCCCTTTTGGATACTGGATGGTGCATTACCCTTACTATCATCGGGGATGTCATTGACAAATTGTTCCTGGACATCGTTATAGGACCTATGCGAGTGTTACGAAAAGCGATGATAAGAAATCAAGTAGAGCGTACTCAGTTTGCTCATTGAGTTTTTCTTTGTTTGTCGATCTTTGTCCAGCATTCGCCCCAGAGCCAATTGTTTGACCAGTCGAAAAGTGATCTTGAGCCTCGGCATTGTCTGTGCTGTCAGCATTACCAGGAGAAACATCTGAGTGAACGATAGCTTGTTCGGGGATGCTTTCCTTCTTAGCGTGATCTTCATCCATATTTTCTTCAACAGCAGTATCCATCTCCATGTCCCGATCCACCGGGGTAGTGTCATTATCTTGCAATGTACTGTCACGGTGTTCGCCACCCTCCAACTCATCATCAAACAACGACTCATCACCAGTCTCTATATCATTTAGCTTCTCATCTTCCCCGCCTTTATCCAATTCCCCGTCACTCGTGCTCTTTTGCTCTTCTTCACCAACGCCCAGTTCAATGTCGTCCGGAATATCAAGAATATTTGTATCCTGAATATTGTCTGGCATTGGAGCACCAGCCGTGCTTGGTTCCCCTTCTTCGTCCTTTGTTTGATCTTCTGTCGCCTGAGCTTCTTGATCTTCTTCCTTTTGTTCTACCTCTACTTCTGTTTCTTCTCTCATCCCACCCCTTTCCCTTTGCGATTTTTCATTGTTTTCTTTGGCTACCATTTCTGAAGTTCCACTTTGTTCCTCTGAGTGATCCTTCCCTGACTCATCCTTTGTATCATCCTGTGGGCTACCCTCATCCCCCCATATTTTCTCGTCTAAAGCAGAAGGATCACTCGGGTCCAAGTCTTCCAGCCTCTCTTCAGGGCCTTCATTGTCTGATGCATCAGGTTCGTCAACATCGTCTTCCTCTAATCCGCCATCTGCCACATCTTCCAGCGCACTGCCAAAGTCCTCCGTCATCTCGACGGCATTATCGCCATCCCTTTCTTGATTCTTCTTCTCTTCTCCCCCTTGGTCCTCTCCCTTCAATCCTTCCACTTGACTCTCATCTTCGATTTCTTTGCTAATATTATCCATTCCTGACCCTTCACCCAATCCGGTACCCTCAACATCTTCCAGCAATTCCCCTGTACCATCACTGTCTTCTATTGTTTCTGGCGGCTGGCAAAAGCCCTCCTTGGAAAGTCTCAAAAGAGTTGAACAAAGGACATGATCAAGCTTGAAAAGAGCTTTCGTCCACCGCGTGTGGATCGAAATCTGAGTCTGGACAAGATTCTGATATATTTCTAGGAATGGCAAGGCGCAGTGAAGGGCATGTTGGAGCTCTCGTGCAGTCGAAATGCCGCTCAACAATGCATTGAGTTGCTCAAGAACATGGTTTGTCGATAGGAGATGCGTCAGGTTGCATGTTTCTCGATAGGCTTCAATAATTTGTCGTTCACCCTCTGTCACTTCTAGCCTAGTTTTGCTGATTTCTGTGACTATAGCCTGGACAGAATGGAGCAAGGCGTTTAGCAGGGCTTCAACAGAACTGATAGATTTCCCTCCAGATAGAGGTTCGGGTAGAAGGTGTAAAGCTTCCTCAGAAGAAAGCCTTTCAAATGTTGGATGGAAGATGTAATGCAAATGAGAGTATTCCGACGACCACTGAGCAAGCGAGGACGAGCAAGTGTTCAAGAAAGCTAAGCTCGTCAGAACAAGGCTGTATTCGTCTTTGTTGCGTCAGTCATTGTCGGTCATTACCAACAAATTACTCACCTCCGCGAAGAGCGGACATAGGCATCGAGTTCAAAGCTCTCTCAGTACACAACAATTTTTCTTTCACAGAATGCAAATTTTTGAGGCAGCTCTCTACCTCGTTGATCGGAGTCTCTCGCTTTTGCAATCCTTTGATGACATTAAGATCCATGATGACTTCTGTGAAAGCACCGGAGAGTCGACAGACAAGTCGGGCTACTTCTTGGATCTGGAATGAAAAATTTTCAGGGAAGAACAAAACCTCAGAATTGACGAGAGCGGATAAACGATCTATAGTACTCCTCAGTCGAAGGACCCGTTCACTTTCAACAGCCAGGCTAACAAGGAATGTCAAGGGCATGCATATAACCTAATTGAGTACTTACCGAGCTCGGAGATCGACGGCCATACAATATCCTGATTCCAAGAAAGATAGACCACGCTGAAGTTCACGGGTTTGTAAGTCCTGATGGTGGTCTGACAGTGAGGCTCGTAGCTCGGGAAGGGAAGCAAAGAGACTTGAGAAATACATCTCGCTCTTCTCTACATCAGAATTAGGAAGAACATTCTTGAGTATGGGCTGTCCCTTCAACCATAAGATATCATTATTCTGCCGAAGGACTTCTGGCTTAATCTTTCCAGAAAAACCATTTCTCTTCAACTCCTTCAAAAGGTCGCTAAATGCTTTTCGCTTCCAAATCAGAATAGATTTAAGCAGTTTTGTGCGCTTCTCAGTAGGAAGCGATGGTGGTATAGGTATCTCCGCAAGTTGCTTGGAAGTTGTGATGATGGAGATGGCAAGGTCATCAGCCTGGTTATCAGACTGACCGGACAACAGAGGAACGATCCTGCTGGAGACAACATGTTTGAATTTCCTTAGAGCAGCACCAACGTCCAAATGGAGACCTCCCACAGACACTCTTATTCCGTCAGGAGTAGCCAGCTGAGAGTTGCCGAACTGTTGTGAAGAGACGTGTGTTACAGCTGGCACCTCCAGAACGATAGTCTTGATATTCAACTTGAGTGTTATGGCTTCCCTCAGGACTCCGCGCAATTTTCTAATGACCTTGTACAGCTGATAGTGCGTCGCCTGGGCACTTTGTTTCAGGGCTTGCACATTGGTATCTTTCCAGCTGGCTAATTTGATGAAACCCTGAATCTCTTTGTCCAGGACTGCCCGCCTGTCAGTAAGATATTGCTGGATCTCAGGCTGATGCAGTTGATAGAATTGGTGGGTGGAATGGACGATGTTCAGAGCCCGACGAAGACATTTCTCCTCTGGGCCAATTTTGATTTGGAGAAGTTCAGATAGGTACAGTACAAAGCTTTCAAGTAATTGCATGCGGAAGTTGAACTGTCCTAGAGGACTTGAAGAGATGAACTCGTCGATGAGGGGAATGAGCCTCCGAAGATAAGTTTCTTCCTCGTTCGACCTCAGAGCATCCATTAGGCCCCGACCGAGCGCATTGTGCAGTGTAAACCACCACTCTGATGCCCCTTGTGCAAAAGCCCTAGCTTCGGACTCGAGTAAACTGTTCCAACAAGCCAGCTCCAAGCGCCTCCACCGTACGATTAGATCTGTCAATGCTTGGCGATGCGAACTAAGAGAATTGTCACGATTCGCAAACATTTCCCAGTCATCCGTCTGAAGCAGAAGCAGTTCTAAAACGGACAGGACCTTTGCAATTGGGCTCTTCAGACTCAAAGTCAGGATAGCGTCACAACGATCAATCAAATGTTGAAGGACCATTTGATCGGGCCACTCCGCAAATATGCTCAGCAGGAATGTTCGCATGTGAGTGATAACCCTTGTTGCACTTCTGAGTTCTGGTACATTTGCGTCACGATAGAAATCATAATACGACTGCTTTTCGATTGGAGGTTGGGTTTCATTCAAGGCACTGTTCACAAAGCGGAGACGGTACGCAAGAGTCATGGTATCCAATGTGTCGGGGAGGTTATGGATGAGATTCCCCAGCAATTCCGTAAGCAACCGTCTCCTCACTTGATCAACGTTTCGGAGACCCTCTGACAAAGTCATTGGATCTGTGAACAAGCTGATATGAAACCAACATAGCTGGGTCATATTGTAAATCGAGCCCCTTCTCGTACGGCCTTTCTCTTTGATCTGGTTGGACTTGTGGGAGAGAGGTTCCTCGAAAGACGGGAAAAGTGCGAAGAACTCCTGTTCCTCAAGTTCAGCATCTGTGACTACGTTGTACTCGGTGATTGATCCACGATAAAGACTCTGGGAGGTGACCTCAAGCTCAGCCTCTCTTGCTTTATCAATGAGCCAAAGCCCTACGGCCTGGTCATACAAACGTTCCAGACGAGGTAATAAGTACCGGAGCTTTACTTTTGTTGATGCCTGAAGTCCCAAATCAACAAGGTCTTGATAGATCAGATCGAAAACGGCGATAGTAGAGGACGTAGAATTGATGGAGTCTTCCGGTAACTCAAAGATGGATGGGTATCGTACAAGCGTTGCGATAATCTTTGTGGCATTTGTTTTGATTTTATGTGCTTTCATGATAAGGTGAAAACCGAGCTTTAGCGGGAAAACTGCTTGCTTGATGAGGGCATTGAGGTCACCAAAATTAGGGTACATGCTATTCAGTCGCTGAACAAAGCCAGCAATCGACTCTTGCAAAACTTGTACCCTTTGTACTGCGCTCTCGTCCACAAGAGCCAATGAATTGAGCAAATTAGATATTCTGCTCTCGTTTACGACTTGATCACGGAATTGCCATACTTCGGACCAGTAGGCGTGAAGCGTATTGATATCGTCTCGTCCAGTTGCAGAGATAGTATTGATCTTATTTTCTGCGGCAGCATGCAAACGATGATGAAGTATGGAGAGAATAGTATTGCTGCTCTTGCCAATCACAATTTCTCCGAGGAGCTGATGGAGTCGTATCTCTGAAGAAATATGTTCATATTCCCTCTGCTGTAGAAGGGCGGTCGTATTGTGAATAGCGATAGGATCGATCGGAACGTTTGGTACAAGGATACACAAGAGAGCCTCACAGATGGCAATCCAAGCATGCCCAAGACGACAAAGTTTTTGCTCAATATTTTGACAGGGAAGGGACCGCAGGGGTTCCAGATACTTGTGAAGAACTTGTGAGCAAACATTTCTCTCAGGCAAATCTGGTAAGAGGGCATCAAGAAAGGGCTTGAGATCCATATTGAAAAATCCTAATGCTGCGGGACTCTCATACGGTCGAAGAGCTTGTTCCACCTTGTATCCAATAAAAGTCAGTGTCTGCATGAAGTACACATTGTAATCTTATATGTACCATTGCAACTGCGGAGCAGAACAGAGACTCTAGAAGATCATGTCTGGCCGTGCATGGTTCCGCAAGTGTGATATCCAAGTATAGCTTCAGTTCATCTTCGCGCGCAGTCATGAACTGAAGGGTGAATTGATCAAGGTCACTGAGCATTCATTAGTCAATCCGAATAACTGTATGTGACAGATTCTGATTACCAGAGCTTGAGAGCAGTATCCAGTTGCGATGGATCCAGAAGATTATTGACATCGTTGTTGACCTGAACAAATGTAGAAAAAGAGCTCAACTAGCATGAGAATGAACCTACAAACAAAGATTCCAGCCAAGCAGATATTGACTGCATATAACTGGCGGAAAAATCTACAAGTCTAGTTCGTTAGTTGATGTCTGATTTTATATTAACATTCTCACCTTCGCCCGCTTCGAGCGCCCATGACAACTGTTGAATTGGTATCCAGCGCTTGATGGATTCATTTGAAGTGCGAGAGATAATGTTCAATAGGTCTTCATACTTCAGGAGAATAAGAGGTACTCTTGAGCGCATGCAGAAATCCCTTACTGTATCAGATTCCGCAGACTTCGATAGGTTCGCAAGTATCAAGTTACTGGCATTCAGACCTACATCTTTGGTGAGGTTTCCACTTCTCAATGATTGCTGTGAACCTGGTCAGAAGAGAGGGAGATGTTTTCGGATTATTCCTTACCTCTTGCAATGTAGAGATCATGGTTCTGAATTCCTTCTCATGTGCAGGATATTGGTTTATGAATGATACTACCGACAAAAGCCGTAAAGCTTGTCGCCTGAGATCTAAGTGTCGTCTTTTAATGGAAATTACTGGTCAGAGTGAGGGTGGTCTACCTGGCTTGATTGCTGGGTTGTCCAGAGTCTCAGAGAAATCACCGTAGCTGCACACATCAGAATATGAACACGATATTGCATTACTGCTTTTCCACTTTGTCCACAGCTCTATAAGTCCCATCCCTGTTGTCGGGCAGACAAGATCCTGTAGTCGGCCCACATGGAGCTTCAGTGAATCGAGTGGATCAGGGGCATTGCTGAGTATGTTATTTATCATACCAACAACGACTTGAATTGCTGAATGATTGGGCGGAATGACAGTAGATATTGTATGCAGATAATGTCCGCATTTGTTCAGCTTTAATAAGGCTGGTAGCAGGACCTAAGTTTTTTTTTTTAATTCCCAAGTGAAGATAAGGGGAAAGCGGAACCCACGGTCACTTCGGCGCTTGACATAAGTGATTCAAGAACAATTTCGTCGACATGATATAGTTGACGAAGAAAAATTCTGATCGCTAATTGTAACTTCTCTATCGACAAAACTTTTGACCAAGTGACCTCTGTTGTCTGATTTCTGACCTGAAGAATGACAGCTGCAAGGAGATCTAGGATGTCCATGATTGTACTAGTGTCAGCTTCACTCGACAGCCCATTGATGAGGTCATCCATGGCCTAATAGAAATGGTAAGACAGGTTCATATCAATGAGAATATAGGATACTCAACCAGTGCTGATGGGTTCTCAGATGTATTTTGTAATAATCCTTCTTTGATGCGATTGACGATAGCTAACGACCGTGGACTTGACAAGAAATTTACGGCAAAATGAAGATATTCTTTCAAATCTCGACTGACAGTGTGGCATGTTTCCAATATTCGATGGAAATACGGGAGGTATGCATGGTGGATAGTGCGGGATAGAAAGAAGGTCACTGCATCACGTTCTTCACTTGTCTTGGATGCTAGATACAAGGGAAAGCGGCCTGAAATGCTTGACAATGCCGAGAACTGGTCGAAGAGTCGTCCAGAGAGAGCAACAGCATCTCGTAGTCTTGGTCTGAATCGCGACAAACCTCTTCTATGTGATTGAAGCTTCAGGAACAGGATATTAGCATGTTCCAGGGAAACTGAAAGAGGAGGGAGGCGGAGGTTGTCTAGCATAATTAAATAGTCATCTGGAAGATAATCCGGGAAAAGACATATTTCGACGCCTCTATTTCGCATTGCTCTCGACAGTTCTCCGAACTGCGGGTCGACTGTCATGAAAAGCCGGAAATTTGAGTGCGGTTTAATGATCTCCACTGCGCCATGAATAATTCCCCGTTCGTTCAGTGCAAGTTGACCATTTGATTCGCAGAGTGAGTTAAGACGATCTAGCACCGACGGATTGCAAAGATTTGCACCATCAAGGAGCAGCCATTCTCCACGACGCATAGCTTGAACTAAAGGCCCATCTGCCCACTCGAAGCGACTAGCTGAGGATGCCGACTGCGTCAGTAATTCATAACGTCCAAGGACATCTTGAGGAAAATGGATATAAGTTGACAACTTTGAGATAAGTTGAGATATACGGCTCAGCAGCAACGGGGTAGCATCCTGAGTCATCGGGGACGAAATAGAGATACGTAGTTGGTCGCGTGCATAAAGTAGATCACCCCCCTCCTGGACAGGATCCGAGGATCTAAAGACATGATCAAACAAACATAGGATATTGTCCACAATGCTCAGTAGCTGTGATTGTGCATCAACCTGTTCGAAGCTACCAATTAAATCCATGGTATCCGTGGCGCTGTTGATTGAAATCTCCCGGAGTGGATTGCCTGTGGCATTGGCCAAAGCTTGAACCAGAGAGGACTTACCACTTCCGTGAGGTCCAGTAAGAATGGCAAGCCAATTTTGCGAATAGCAATCCCCAAGAGCTTCTAAAGATACAAGATGAGACTTGAGGAAATGTTTTGGTCGAGAGATAGAGGAATGATTGTTGCGTGAGGTAGAGAAATGCCCAATTCGTACTTGAGAGGAGGAAATAAATGGGAGAGGAACTAATTGGGAAGGCACAGATGACATTGCAAAGATTTTATAAAATATTTCTTGTGCCTTGTGACGATCTCTTTCAGTGCGGAATCTCTGCAGGTAAATGTTTTGGAGATATGCCATAGGTGGCTCCTGGGATCGGTGAGAAGACAATAAACAGCCCCATCGGATGACATCACGTAAATTAAACTCCCAAGGAGCCCCATCACGGCCGAATACTTTCTTGACGGTGACTTCTTCATTCAGGCAAGTGTTAAATGATATCATCGCCTGCAATAGGTCTACTCCCAAATGCGGGAACATATGTTGACAAACAAGAAGCAGGTCGGCTGGTGTTAATTCTTCAACATATACTTTAGTAAATCGGTTGACAAAGGACTTGGGCAACCCTTTACGGCCGCCACCTTGGTTGAGGGGATTCTGGGCCGCAAATATGCGAAAGGACGGATGACGGACAAAAGATTTGCCAAGTTCGGGGATATAGACAGTTCCACGATGATCAAGCACGGCATTGAGACCCTCGAGGACTGCTTGAGGCGCAAGATTCATCTCGTCCAGGAGCACCCAGTGCCCTCCTTGAAGAGCTTTCAGGAATTCTGCATCTCGCCAAGCGAACTCTCCCGGAGCGCCGCCTTCGACAGGAAGATCAGAACCAAAGAGATCAATGAGGTCTGTCTGGTCAGATAGATTGATACGACAGAGATGATGGCCCGATATGTTTGCAAGTGCCATGATAAGACTAGTCTTTCCAACCCCTGGACTTCCCTCGAGTAGGACAGGCTTCATTAATTGACAGGCACGTAGAATGCGCATTGCGTTATCGCGAGAGGTAGGAACAGTGAGGTTAAAAGATTGACGTTGTGGCTCAAGAGGTCCTTTCCTTATGGCGAATGGGCCTAACTGGATGTACTGAGTCAGGTTGAAGGCAGGGATGTGAACGTCAATTCCATTGTAGGAGACTATATCATACAGCTTCGCCGTTGCTTCAGCTTTCAGACGAGAGAGAGCAGCTTGAGAATAACCTGATAGCTGAGGTAAAGAACCCAGACCATCGATATATGTCATCCGAGCAGCATGGACCTAAAATCCATGAGCGATATGTCATGTGAAAGGCTGACCAACTCACGAATACTTCCACAGCTGGCATGGTTTCGGCATTTTGGGGCATATAGATTGTATTAGAAAACATTACCCAGGCCTGTGATAGAAAAGGTAGATAGTGTGCCCATGCGTGCTAATCAATGTACCTACAATAATGTCGCGCAGACTTGTAGTAGACTTGTCATCAATGCGTGCAGACAACCATTCCATGTAATCAAGTAGTTTGGGGGTGTATCTTTTAAGCTCTTCATGTTTCCATGAGTTGTCAATAATCATTGCTAAATCGACCCGATCATCTACGCGCGGAACCCATATTTCTGTGAAGCGATTCCGCAAAGCTGGGGACAGTTCTTTCTTGCCATAGTCACCACCAGGATTCATGGTCGCTATCAATTTGAAGGAATCTGCAGCCTTGACAGTAGGATGGGTGAAATCATCTCCTCCTTTTTCTGCGAGAACAATTGTACGACCAGGTTCAAGGACACTGTTCAGACGCTCAAGCACTGAATCATCTGCAAGAGAGATTTCATCAAGGAGAAAAAGATCACCACCAAGCATGGCTTGAACCAGGGGACCATCATGCCAATCAAAGATTGACTGGAGTTTTAGGAGCCGATGCTGAGCGTCAATCAATGGGCCATTGCGGTCCGATGAGGGAGAAAGTTCCAAGGCGTCGTTTAAACAAGCAAAGAGACCCTTCAAAGAAGTATCAACGGGTGTGATGTCTTTAGCAACCAGGGTTGACAAGGTCTGCTGCACAGCTTCTGCCTCAAGGGCAGTACGATTACGGACGGGTCGCAAAGCACCAATAATGTCTGCCGTTTCCGTGTTCTGATGGCAATTGAGCCCATACAATTTGCGGCCAGTGACATCTGCAAACATTTGACAGACAGACGTTTTACCGGAGCCAGTTTCGCCAACTAATAACACAGGCTCATTGAACTTGAGAGCCCTGCAGACTAGGATATACAAACGTTGCATAGCTTTTGTCCAGACTATGCCTGAGCTTGTTGGAAGGGGAAAACCCAGAAAATCAGTCATGTTTATCCCGGTCCGATACAAGTCATAAAGTGCATTTTCATCAATCTGCACACCCATGATCGACTGGATAACCTCCCTCACTACAGCCCTGTCATCATCTCGGCGTGCGCGCTCAGCCAACAACATGTAGCCATTGTCAGCCAGTTCCTGATAACCCACAGCATCCCTGTTTGCCCACCGAAACAAATCTCGGAGAGTAGCAAAACTCTGCCTACTCTCGAATACACGACTAGTTTGCCGTCGCTTCCGCAACTCCTGGAAGACCGAGACAATCTGTCTACCGTACGAGGGAGCGATTCGACACCGCTGGCACAAGATCGACTCTAGTTCAGCCTGGGGAACATCCTGAAAATGCACCTCGAGGAACCGATTGCGGAAGGCACGCGATAGAACCTTGCGACCAGCATACAGACCAGAAGGATTCTGTGTCGCAAATAACATGAAATGAGGATGAGGTCGCACTATCTCTTGAGTCTCTGGAATGATGAGCTCGCGATTATCATCGAGGAGGCGATTGAGCGCTTCCAGGACGTCTGTTGGAGCTAGGTTCAGCTCGTCCAATACAATCCAGTCTCCATTTCGGAGGGCATGTACCAGAAGGCCATCCTTGAAGATGAGTTTCCCTGTCAAGGGATCTGAGACATACGAACCGAGGTACTCTTGGATGTCGGTATGCTCGTGATTGTTGATACGAATGAATCGGTGCCCCGTTCTATAGGCCAAGTACTCCACTGAGCTTGTCTTTCCACTTGACGTAGGGCCTTCGATGAGGACAGGAAACCTCCTCGTCGTGATGATACGCGCTAGATCGACAAGCTTTGTCTCCACGGAAGGCGTCACGATGTAATCCTTCATTGGATCTTCAGGATATGCCCCTTTCTCTAGGAAGAATGGCCCAAACTTGAGAAACTCCGCCAAACGTCCGTTAGGTACAGAAGGTTCGAAACGTAACATCGAATTTGGATTTCGTACCCCCACAAGGAGGTGTCTATGCATCATATTCTTCACTATCTCTGCACTTGGCACGTCGAGCACCATTGTAAAAGCCATTAAACAACCTTCCCAGACAGACCTCCGTAGACCATACATGCTCGCCATATCGGCAGCAAATGTGAGCGCACGGGCCAACGTCCGCATACTGAAGTGTGGTCGATGATTGACACCATCTGCTATTTGCCCCTTGCCCGATAATTCCTTGACCGCAATGTAAAATTCTGCCATGTTCATAACGATTGCCTTATCGCTGGCGGCATACGATCCGATGTATTGATTTATAATACTCAGAAGCGTGTCCTTGTCAGCATCAGGCGGGGAGACATCGATCTCGGTAAACTTGGATCGGATATTTGGAGGAAGATCTTTCTTGCCTACATCAGTTGCCGGATTCATGCAGGCAAACAATCGGAAGTCAGGATGCCGGGATACTGGTTCGAGGGAACCTTGTTCGGTCAGTGTGATTGAAGCTGTTGGACTGTGGAGCAACCCGGAGATGCATTCTAGCGTTTCAGGACTTGCGAGGTTAATTTCATCTAGCAAGATCCTTCGCATGAAATTTCGGTTGATGCATGCACTTATGAGTAAATCCTTGAACTCACCAACTTCCTGAACGCAATGCCTTGACTAGGGGTCCTTCAACGAATCCAAATGCAAATTTGCCTTTGCCTTGTACATACTGCATTTCAAACTCGTCGACATCTCGCAGAAAAGCCGCCCACGAAGAACTGAGATCCGCGCGATTGACCTTGCGTTTCTTGCGGGGCACAACAAATTCATCGTGATGTTGACTGTCAAGCCGATGAGCTATTGTTGAGCATAGGAAATCAGAACAAACCTTGCTTCCTCGACCTTCCTTACAACCAGACATTCTTGAAATAACCTTCCACACTCCCTCCAAAGACTTACAACTCTATTCCATTTGGCTCCATTCATTGCCTTCCTAACTTCAGTCTCGAATCTCTCGTTCTTTTTCCGACTGAATGTCATTCCAAACAAGTCTAGAAATCTTTCTTGTAATGCCGCAGCAGGGACCCTGGTATCAATAGGCTTTAGACCACCAATAAGATCTGAAGATTCGGTCTGATGCGATAAATTGAGCGAAATCAATGAGCGACCAAGTAGAGACGCTAGATACGTAATGACACTCGTCTTGCCTGTGCCAGTCTCACCAGTAAGCAAAATGGGTTCCGAAAAAGTAACGCTTGTAGCGATAGTTGACAACAGGCGTATAGCGGGCTTGTGCATGGCGAATGGCCTCAAGGGAGGCGAGTCTGTTGTATTTGTCTTCTGAATCGCAGTCAATCTTGTCCTGCCCACAGAAACGCCGACTACATTCCCATTTGCATCTTTCTCCACTTCCCAAGTAGGTGTCCTTTCATTGACTAGCCACATTCTCCTCTCCTCATCTACCCTAAGTTCTTCACCGACGACGGATGCAATTCGATCAAGATGTGCTTTTGCATTCGCAGTCGTAGCACCCGCACCGAAAAAGACATCTCTTGCCTCCAGATAGATTTCCTCCCTCAATGTCGGGTTTGTGAACACTTGCCAAAGCTGGACCTGATTCACTGATACCTCAATATCCGTGGGATGTGACACGGATAATAACCTCTCTACCCTTGTACACAATTTCCCCAATTCTCTCAACCCAACGCTTTTGACATTCGCAGCTTCCCCTAGATTTTTCACAGCCTCCCAGAGATTAATGGAAGCTCTGGCAGCACTTCCCGCCAGCTTCTCAAACCTTTTATCCACGATCTCTCTTACTTCGACTTCTTCTGGCGTTCTCACGATAATTTCACAAAACTTATGGGCACCAAAAAAGGTTGGAGGTGCGAATTTTCCATTTCTGGATGGCTGCGTCGATCGAGTAGCGAATACCAGGAAATTCTGATGCGCGATAACGGTTCCCCGGGATGGGACGTCTAATTTTGCATGTGCGCCTACCCAATTGCCAAGGCACAAGGACTCGATGAGCGGTTTGAGTACCCCGAGCACTTCGGTACTTCCTCGGTCGATATCTTCAAACACGACCCAACGACCTTCACGCATCGCGCGCGCGAGAGTCCCTTCTTTCCACTCGAAACTACCTGGATTCATAGGTGAAGAGATATATGAACCAAGGAGGGAACGAGGGTCAAGAGATGTGTCTGCCAAGTGAATGCTGACCACCTGGTTTTTGATCGAGGGATAGAGGAGTGCAGCAAGATGATCAAGAAGTAGAGCTTTTCCAGCAGATGGCGCCGACGTCAGAAGAGTGGGAACACGCATAGACACTTGAAGAGCAAGTGCACGGAGAGATATGACCGAAGTCGGTATTGGTATGAGTAAAGAAGGTGGTGAGCGAGCCGTCGAATCTCGCAGAAGCAGTACACCATGTATATTGACCACTCGACGACTATTAAAGGCAATTAGGACAAATAAAACAATTGAAAGAAGCCGGCTATACCTTAGATCTTCCTCTTTGATTTCTAAAACATCATCTCCTTCTTCCATGATATAAAATTCATCAAACCCACTCTCCTCCTGACACATAATCTCCCTCATGTTCCGCACTCTCTGTACCTCCAGAAGTGGTAGCACCCATCCATCCAACGTCTCACAAGATCTTTCAGTCTCCCCAGCTTTGACTTTGTCGATGGACCCGAATCCTCCATCTGAGATCCAGCAATCAACAGAACAAATATCTTCCTCCTTCATAGATAACACAGCTTTCTCCAGCTTTTCCCTCTCGGCCTCTCCCATCCCAGTTTGGTACGCATAGCAGCGTATCGCCAGTAATTTTGACCCATTGTCGTAGAAATCGCGGTTCGTTGACCAGATGAGCCTATGTAGAGATGACAAAGGCCATGAAAATTGAACCGGAAGCTCTCTGTTGGTGTTTTGGATACGGAAATAGGTAAGCAGAAGACGATGAAGCCTTTCAATCTCAGGTGGAGACGACAAAGCCGCTGCGTCAATGTAGTGCAGAGGCCCACGAGGGAAGAATCTGGTCAAATATTCGTGTAATATCCTGCAAACGGTGATAACAGTGTATCAGGTCTCAAGCCAGTGAAGAAAATCAGCAACCTACGGATAAATCTCCTCCAAACCTTGAACAAGATATGCTAACACAGTCAACTTCAGCTCCTTTGCCTCTTCCTCCTCTCCTTCATGTTCTAACCATCGAGCAACTAAGTCGACTAGCAAAGGCCTGAAAAACTTGACGATGCTTCTCACTAGATGTGGGGTGCTTAGGCATCGCGATAGTGCCTCCAACACCTCCCCAACAGATAAAGTGAGAACTGCACTATTATTAAAACAGCTCAGCACATCGATCGCACCAATTAATCGTTCGTCAACAAAATCCCAGCGAGAAGACACAAGTTTGAGTAGACTCCGAACTTGCTTTCTGATATTTAATTTCAGCGGGTCGCAGAAATTTCTGATATCAAAGGCAACAGTAGTATTGGGGGAAGTAAAGAGTGCAGCTTTGGCTGCCGTTGATTCAGATGAGAGTGGGTCCGATTTGGATGGGTTCGAAAAGTACACTGATCTATCAGATTTAGTCGAAGGTATTTGGCTCATAATAATGCTGTGGTTTTGAACTCTCGTCTAATCCCCTTGAAGACTAAACATCAGCACAAACAATAAAACTAGAATGATTGATCTTATTGACCTAAGAATACTTGGTGGGTTTTCGTATGCACGATAGCAGTGATGCAAAAATTGAATCACAATTTTTTGTGACGCAGTCCTGTCACGATGCGATCGACCTTCTATAAATAGTCCTGGCTTTGCTACCACAGTAGACTTTGAGAGCCTACACCAACAGGGATTTATGTATTGACATGCTGGATGAATGTTACTTTCCCATGCGCTATCTGATTAATTTTCAAAATAGTTCATGCTTTATGGTTAAGGAACAGTTCAAGTTTCACTAGAAGCCTTGTGCATTTTAATTCAGAATCGAGACACTTAGAACCACAGGCTAGATGACGTCAATCGATTTCCCACCATTGGATTTTGATGAGGCATGAATTTCAATTTTCTTGTTTTCACCAGCACAGCCCACAAAGTCCCACAAAGGTACGATCGCATTGCCAGTTGGATATTGGAGAAACTATACAGTACTAAAATTTTCCCTCAGAGGACTTTTCAATCAGTCGTTGCACCTCAGTCGTTCACGTTATCTTCGTGAGACTGAGCCTGTACTCCCAATACCCAAGATAGCAATTAAGCTACTAGTTTCTGGTCTGAGAACCCAAAATTTCTATGGTCTGAGGAATCTGGGAAAAATGCAAATTCCCGTAGCAATAGTCACTAGTCGTGACGTCACATTGTCACACACACATCTTGTACGGGTTTTGTACTGCAACATTGAGAATCATGGATTCACCCTAAGGATGAGCTATTACTTGCAAGCTGTGCAATACTTGCAATTATATATCATACCAGTATTAAGGTATGTAATGCTTAATGACAATGGCACAAAAATCACACTCCCATTGTCTCTGACCTGCATCATAATATAACCTTCTGTAGTTCATGATAGAGTAGAAACTTATCAGCAAAATAGATTATATTCATCTCCATCCCACAATAGATGTCATCAGGAAAAATTCTGGGTAAGGTATGTAACTTTGATCCGACTATCCATAAAAGACTAGAAAATAAGGGAAGTCTGGCAAGGGGTCTGGAGGCCTTGCCAGAACACAGTATCGTCTGGGAAACCCCCCCAAATTTAAAATTCATCCACTATGTCATGCGCACATCTCGTGTGTGTTTCGCGCTGCAACGTGATATTTCACACCGGGTGTGCTACAAATAAACCCATACATCTAGCTCCGACAACTACCTTTACTTCCTTCCATGGACTCGACTTCTGGCCGATACTACGGGGCATCAGCTTCTTTGCCCTCGGACTATGCCTTTGTTTCTCAGTATACCCAGTATAGCAACATACCTGTAACTGAAGACAATGACAGCAACCTAGAGTCCTCAGAGTCCTCATGCAATGAGTATGCCGGACTCAGCCATTCTTCTACCAATAACAATGACCTTTCTCTGAAAAAAACTCTGGCCAATGAGATCACTCCCCTTCTCACATCTGTGCCCCGGATTGCGGAGCCTGTCATTGACCATGGCGCTTTTAGTGAGGAAAGTTACATTCGAATGATAAGGGAGGAGCTACCAATTCTCTCTCGATATGCTTTTCCTGTTTTTGGGCAAGCAAAACCAATTTTACGCTGCCGTTTATTCTGATACTTCTCTAGCACTCACATACTTGAACATATATTAGTTGTTGCTCCTGTTGTGTCCATCGGACACCTCTCGACTAATGCTCTTGCCGCGATCTCCCTCGGGTCTATGACAGCCTCTGTCTCCGGCTTCAGTATCATCCAGGGCTTGACATCCGCTCTCGACACTTTGCTTCCCAGTGCTTGGACTTCTGCTCAACCCCAACTTGTGGGCCTTTGGTCACAGCGAATGTGTATGTACAAAGATTAACTCCCGGATCTCTAACTCAATCTGTATTTGAACCATCTAGGCGTTGTGATAACTGTTTGCTTGATCGTGAGTCAATTACTTTGTCCCGATTTCCTTAAGGTCTGAAGAGCTGCATTGAAGCCCACACTAGCAATCTGGTTCAATGCAGAGTCTATCCTACTCGCAGTCAGGCAGGAACCAGAGGTTGCACATCTCGCTGCCGTTTATTTGCGATGGGTGTCTCTCGGTCTGCCTGCTTACGCCTTCAATTGTATTAGTCGCCGGTATTTCCAATCCCAAAAATTGTTCTCGATTCCTACCCGTATTCTCCTGGTCGTTACCCCTATAAATGCCTTTCTTAATTACATCCTCGTCTGGGGTCCAGAACCCATCAGACTGGGTTTCATCGGTGCTCCCCTGGCGACGGCCATCTCTTTCAACCTCGTATCTCTCCTATCTATTATTCATGGTATTTCCTTCGTTCCAAAGACAGCATGGCATCCGTTTTCCAGAAAAATGTTTACTGGTTTGGGAATGCTCGTTCGGCTTAGTATTAGTGGTGTTGGTCAGATTGCAAGCGAATGGTGGGCATGGGAGCTAGTTGCCCTTGGAGCTAGTCTTCTTGGCCCCATTGCCCTAGCCACCCAGAGCGTTCTGATTGTTTCCACCTCGACAACCTTCCAAATCCCCTTTGCCCTCTCTGTGGCTACTTCTGTCCGGTTGAGTGTTCTTCCTTGTTAATATCCCAGTTCTAATACCTCTTAATAGGATTGGAAACCTCCTTGGAGAACAGAAAGCGCGAAGAGCTGGTGTAGCCGCAGTTTCTTCGTTGATCTGTGCTCTTGCTATCGCCGCTTTCACCAGGTGTGCTTTCCGTACTTATCTGATTGAACAAATCACATGGCTGACTTTTCTGGTCTACCATATAGCACTATGTTTTTTGTGCTCCGCAGATCATGGGCGCGTATCTTCAACGATGACTCTGGTACGATCAAGTATGCTTTTCCTTGGAACTTGACATGACCTGTGTTTTTTTTCTTAATGAATGGTCTTTCAGAGGTAGTTTCAATGGTCGCCTCAATTCTTCCACTTTGTGCCCTTTTCCAAGTATTTGATGGCACGGCCTGCATTGCCGGTGGAATTCTCCGTGCACAAGGCAAACAACTTACCGGTGCGGTCCTCAACTCTAGTGCTTACTATGTCATCGGTATACCCTTGGGCATGCTTCTCGCATTCAAATATGGTATGGGTTTGCTTGGCGTCTGGGTAGGGTTGACTGTGTCTCTGGTGTATTGTGCAGTGCTTGGCATTTGGTTGGCTCTTAGGGCTGATTGGGATCATCAAGTTGAGAAAGTATACAAGAGATTGGCCTCAGAGAGTGAGGCAGATGAGGATAAGATTCCTTGAAGGGGAGGAAGGGAGAGCATGAAATGTTGTGTGGCTCGCTCATTTTTTGACGACTAGGGATTTTAAAAATTGCTTGGACACTACTCACTATCACTTCTTTTCACATAGGTAGACTACAGTTGTAATGTTCTGTTTGATCTTATAGTGTTAATTCAGGTGCCTTACCAAGACAGTGGTTTTGATCAATTTCTCTTTCTCTCTCCTCGAACGGGGACAGGCTTTACGAATCATGCTGATTCATAGAAGAAATTATTGTCATTTCAGAGATATATCACCTTCCCCAAGTATGTCAACAACTCACCGTTCTGAATTGATCATACAAATGTCTTGAAGCAAGGGGGAACTACAGAAGTCATCTCACAAATCTGAAGGACACCTCACCGAATTCGTATGGTACAAACAACCTGTTACCCAGAAACTTCGCCAGGGTGGAAGGCTTACTATTCGTGGTATTATCAGGACCCCAGCCCTGCATCCTTGGACCCAGTCCACCGAGTTGTAATAAACGGGGTATATATAAATGATCTGAATACCGAGATAGTACACAGGTACGCAATCCAAAACTGCAGATCGTCCAGCCAACCCTTAAAAACAGTCCGAAGAAAATATTCAAACTCTTACAACACGATTTTCAGACGGGAATCATCAAAGCCAAATCTGAACCGAAAGGTGAACACGAGAAAGGAAAGAGACAGGTTTTGGTATGCTCATGCCCATTGACATTGATACACTGATCAAAACCACCATCAAACCATCACCCTGATTGCTCACGAGCTAGCCATAGTGATCATCACTTATCCACTTGCGTGCATCATTAGAAATTGTCGAACTCGAAGACGACGATGAAAATCCCTCGTCCGAGTTTCCAGATGCTAAACCCGAAGACGTGCTACTACCACCCACACTCGACGCACGATACTTGGTCCCAGTTGTCTGAACGTTGTTGGTGGTGGCGTTGAACTGCATATCGAGACGATCAGTGTGTTGTTCCGCTAAAGACCAAGGTTGTTCAATTTCTTCCCCTGTATCCCCTCCTGCTGCGGGGATAACAAGAGTCAATGTTTCAGCATCGAAATCAGCATCTCCTTCTACCGTTTCCTCACTGGCATCGTAATCCCGAGTGATCTCATTCACATCCTCGACTTCACTTTCACCTTCGTCGTCGTCGTCGTCGTCGTCGTCGTCGTCCTCCTCCTCCTCCTCCATGGCTCTCTGCACCTTCACCCGCTTAGCCTCCTCCACGATCCAAACTCCATTCTCAAAGACATTAGCCAGTACTTCATCCCTCGGATTATCCTTACCCTCTGCAACCAGCCATTCCACCTGTTGTGACATCTCTCTATTCCCCCTTTCCCGCCCAGCAACCAACTGCGTTACACAAACCCCATTCAAACCTGCAATTTTACACCTTCCCAACAACGGCAACACCATTCTCATCCTCGGCGTATGTTCATCCATACGACTCACATTAACACGATCCAACAAAACTGTCCACGCCAAATCCTCGTGTCCTCCATCACATTTCCTGCTCTGTATTCCTATAAAACGAATTCTGTGGAAAAAGACCTCCAGGTTTCTCACACCCTCCAGTGTGGCTATAAATATTCTCCAGGCGCTAAAATCACAATCCAGGGCTGTGATGATGAGCGTATGCAAGGTCGCAGATAATCTCGGTAAGGGCCAGTCACATGAAGTGAATGTGGACGAGGAAGAAGCTGAAGGTGTGTTTGTTGAGTGAGTGGAATGAAGGAGTGAGTATCTAGAATGAGTTTGAAGTCGTGATGAACTAGTAATCAATGTCGATCCAGATGAATTGACAAAAATAGAACTGGTGTCCGTGTTTCGCGAGGTGGACGCTATTGGAGAGGATGCTGATGCTGAAGCTGGGATTGCTGTTGTCATGGTCAACGGGGACATGGAGGACAAAGTGGGTTTGATGGGAGACGTCAAAGAAGCAGACGAAGAACTAGATGATGATAGTGGAGAAGTATGAACAGAAAATAACGGTGTCTCTAAAGGTGTTTGTGCGGAAGATGCCCAAACATCTGGACTTTGTTTTGTAGATGAAGGGCTAGAGCCAGGGTAAGCAAGATCTAGGCCTGATGGAGGCAATTGGGCAGACACAGGGCTCTGACCAGGAGTGGCAGCAGGAAACTGTTGCTCGTGAAAATGCATCAACGGCGGCGGCGGCGCGATAAGCTGGACAAAGGGGGTGAAATCCTGGTCCGGCAGGTGAAGAGTAAGCTTATTCAGGCTAGGCATCAGGAGGCGTTGCAAGACACGACAAAGGTAATCTGGATCCAGGTCGGTCAAGCTCAGCTCCCACAAGGACTCGAGCAGGACGCGGCCCTTGTCTTGGTTGTCGAAGCAGGCCTGTTTGGCTTTTCCCTTGCCATTGTACTTGCCTCCTGTGTCTTCCGCGTGCGTGGAAATAGAATCGGAGTGGTCAAGCGTTGTCCAGGCAAGGTCTTCGGTGCCGTTCTCCGCCCTCGGGCCAGAATAGTGGAGAAATAAGCGCTGTAGATGGGGACTGAAGCGGAGCATTCTGTCCCAGTAGACGTAGGGTGGACGTGTGTGATCTGAATGGAGGGCAAGTTCCAGAGTATGCAAGCTGTGCAAGTATGGACTTGCGTCCCAGGGCAGGTTGACGCCAATCAAAGAAACGTTTCTAAGGGCTGGAAGAGAGTTGCTGAAGATGCTAACTGGACGCCTATAGGTGGCAATGTAAAGGTCCTGTGCGACACGAAAGTCCTCGAAATGATACAGCTGGAGGGTCTGGAGGTTTGGGGCGGGAGGGGCATTTCCGAGGTACTTGCGGGCGACTTGCTTGCACGTGTCGTCTCGGATTTTGAGACGAAAGGCTCGCCAGAACGGCACATGTGGACAAATCAGTTCAAAGACTGCACACAGCTCGGCCATGCACAGCGTCACTCCCTGTACATGCTCCTTGCCCGCCACAGTCTCCACCACGATGTCCAGCCGCCGACTTGGGCTCCGTCGGCACCGTTCCAGGTATGCTGCAGCCCGAGGCAGATGCGACTGCTCCCGGAAGCACAACGTCGTCCAGAGCCCCGCTGTCCTTAGTGCAACGTGGCGCCAGTGATGGCAGACGTGCGACACCGTCAGCTGGAAGACCGTCGACGGCATGGCATAGTACTTCTCGTCCGGCCTTAGCAAGAACGGTGTCTCTTCGTCGACCTCTGCACCGAGCACAAACACTCTCGTCAGCAGTTCGACTGGCAGGGCATGTATCCCTTTGGGGCTGCTGCTAAACATGGTTGTCGAGCAGTAAACTCCGGCGAATATCTAATCGTACGCCGCTCACGTAAATGCTATTTATAGGTTCTACGCTGCACTTGGCATCAAACAACTGTACAACTTGCTATCGACTTGCTATCTTACAGACACTGACTGTACTGTAAAAAAAAACCTGTCAGAATCATTCACCAGTATCAGGACCATTCTTACATAGTCGTTCAATTCCTTGCAAGTGTAAGGCGCCACGCAGACAGTACCTCCACTCCAGCTAATGCCAGCATTAGAAAAGAACCGTTTTTTCCTATAGCCACTCACCCAATACCACCACATTGTCCGTATTGAGCAACAGTACCGGCCCCAGTGGCCGGTGTAGTAGCTGGAGGCGTAGCAATAGTGCTAGAAATCACGGTACTCGAGGGAGGGGCAGCGGTCGAGCTTCCTCCCCCACTACAGCTAAAGACCGGAGGCCCTGGTATAGTGTAACCCGAGAGACTGGTGTAGATGTTTATAGTGATGCCTGGGTCGGATCCTAATGAAATTTCAGGTCAGTGCCTGTTACCCACCATTCTCAAGTAGCTTTTCGGCTTGCCATGGTATGCACCCGGGAAGCTGACAGTAGCAGGCGATGTACTTCCACCTCCGGTGATCTGGAGCTGAGCGCATTCCATCTGGTGGATTTATTAACATTGCTTCAGATATCATCACACCAACATACATAGAACTGAGCACCAGGGTAGCTCGAGGCAGCATGCAAGGCTACAATACGAGGCTCGGATAAGAAGTAAGCACATCTGAACCGTTGTCCTTACCAATGATCTCAACACGCAGCAGATACTGACCCGCAGGGACACAACTTGGGATTGAAAAGCTGACTTTTCCCTTGTTTTGAATAAGCCTGTCGACGCCCCAAACTCCATCCGTATAGCCGTCATGGTAAATCTTGAACCACTTCAATCCAGTAACATTCGTCTGAGTCGCGCTATCAACTTGAGCTCTGTATTCGTGAGATGTTCTCAAAATGGGAACTCTGTGCCGAAGTAAAATATCTTACAAGTAAGCTAATACTGGGCCATGGTGAGATGCATCAATTGGATCAGCCGGATCGCTAGGGTCAGCACCATTCAGAGTATGGTGCCATTCAGCAGTGACCTGAGTACCAGCTGCAACGGGAATAATCTTCTGCGAAATGGGTTGATGGTAGGGATTAATTCCACCGTTGCAAATGATATCGTTCGAATTGACGTCCATTATAGGCTGAAAAAAAACCGACCTTCATCATCCAGTAGAAGTGTATCTTAAACATCAACATACCCCATCGTAGTCAGGGACCCGTATACCCTGCAAGTGCCCTTGAGAAACCTCGTTGACATACAACTCTTGAAAGATGCTGTGAGCAGCTACCACACTCAGTAGCCAGGCAAAAGATAGTGACACAAGATAATATTTCATTATTTAGATCATTCGTTGCACGGGTGGTATTTATCCCCCAGAAACAGCGCTTCAACCTCGGAATGCTTTCGGAGTGTCCTGGACCGTCAGAAGTATTGGAAGAGAGTTATCTAAGAACATATGCGACTCTTGGCATCAAAAAACACCTTGTTTTGTATAGATGCCACTTTTCACGTAGAAAACTCGGAGGAAGGGGGTGGGGTAAACCTGGGGTGAATGCGGTAAAACAAATGAAAGGAAAAAGTCTGGACATAATTTCGGAACGATTGTGCAGTGACGAGGACAAGCCTTTTCGAAATGGTTATTCCTATCGACAATACTCGATAGTCAGAATAGCTCCTTCTCAAACAATACGTAGTGACGCACGCCACCATCGCAGTTGTTTGAATATTCAAATGAGAAGGCAAGCGAGAAAATCACCCTGGTTAGGAATGTCTCAACCTGGTCAGCCACCAAGATTACCTAGCTCAGTCAATCAAAAAAGCCTGTCAACTCTCTCCTCCGCGCCCTGAACAACTAAGACACAGTGGTAGCGCACATTTCTTAATGGAACCGAGAAGTTTGGTAGCAATGGCAACAGCAACCATGTATGACCTACTTCCCGAGTCATGTCCTATCTTCCTATCCTTGGCTTGTCGAGAGACTAAGTGACCAAATAATACGTTCACCAGATCCTGTGCGGAGCTCAGAAGCGATGTATGCTTTCGCAGCTCTGCTATGGGACTTGGGAAATGCACTTTGACAGGGGCCATTAGTAACCATAGTATATGCAAAGGAGGGTGGGGGAGAAAAAAAAGTATGAATGCCACAATCTTGGCGGTTTAGAACAGGAACAACAAACATAAGCTCGGTGAAAATTTGGATCGGATTATCTTGGCCAATTGAAATAGAAGAGGCTTTCATCGTGAAATGAATGATCTAAGGCCCCGGAGTTGTGGGTGTGGTTTGGAATGGGATGTGAATCCATCATGTAAAAATAGGAAAGTAATGACCTAACTAGGACTGGGAATTCTTTTTCAACATCTACTCACCGGGTTAGAATTCAGTCCTTATTTCATGAGTTTAAATCACACCGTTGCTGAATTCCATAGAATAGCCAGTGCCTCCAAAAAAGGCCAGCATCTCATGAACTGGGATGTTATGGTCTGTGCCAAACGGCGAGCCCAGAGTGATGTCTTCAGGACACAGAATACTCAGCCGATTTATCTGAGAATATTCTTGACGTTGTTACAGACTAGTGCATCGATTCTGTAAAGAGCCATATGGATCCATTTTCTTCGCCCACGTGAATAAGAGGAGGAAGGAGGAAGATGTACTTTCATCAGATTCTCTAGTGATTTATTGGAATACCTAGGCGACTTTCAATTCATCCCTTACACCATCAGCGCTGAGCAACCAAACGCAATTCTTGATCTCTGCTAGCTTCTTGGCACTTTCAGATGTTAGAGAGGACATGCGAAAGATGCTGGTGATGGTCAGAATGCGCCTGACAAACATCACAAGGTGTATATTCCCAGCCAATTGCTCGATTTTCTCCAGATAACCATGTGACTGTATTTGGGAAAGATGTGCACATATTGGCACATCAAACAGGTACCAAATAGATTTGTACCAGGTACATATAGGCAAATTCATTTGGCATGATGTACAAGCATTG
>Ga0153967_100066_pt1 | contig 73512 bp, 86 predicted proteins | sample TSFL051MetaG_FD_104688 | JGI IMG/M metagenome (GOLD analysis project Ga0153967, IMG submission 104688) | Attine ant fungus gardens microbial communities from Florida, USA - TSFL051 MetaG | ecosystem: Host-associated > Fungi > Mycelium > Unclassified | place: USA: Florida, Paynes | collected...
GCCAGCTCTAGAGCTGGAGTGAGAGAATAAGTTGAGTGAGTCTGGGGACTCACCAACACTGGGAGGGATGGCCTGGGGGTCAGGGGGATAAGCTCTGAAAGCAAAGGATTTATTTGGAATATTTGACTTAACCATGGTGATGGTTAGAGGGAAAGAAGAGATGTGCGGGACAGTCATGGTCCCTGAGGCACCTGTAGGCTACTTGTTGTAGATAGTCTGCCATGGACTGCGATCGAGTACTATGTTATAAATTTTTGAACAAAAAAAAAAAATAGAAGAAATGGTGCCTAAGCGGTTCTATAAGTGGTTAAAGGTGTTCGGGAAGGTGGAGTCCGAGAGAATGCCAGTTAGAAAGGTGTGGGATCATGCAATAGATCTCAACAATGACTTCAAAGCAAGTAAAGCAAGAGTATACCCTCTCTTCAGAAATAAAAAGGAGGAGGTATAGAAGTTTATTAATGAGCATTTAAAGAAGGGGTACATTAGACCTTCTAAATCGTCCCAGACATCACCAGTATTCTTTGTGGGCAAAAAGGATGGAGGGAAACGCATGGTTATGGACTATCATAGGCTCAACAACCAAACAGTAAAGAACAACTACCCATTACCATTAATCATAGACTTAGTGGATAGTATGGGCAACAAGAGAGTGTTCACCAAAATGGACTTACAATGGGGATATAACAATATAAGGATCAAAGAGGGGGACGAGTGGAAAGCGGCTTTCACTACATATGTGGGGTCATATGAACCAGTGGTAATGTTCTTTGGGATGACAAACTCACCTGCCACATTTCAAGGCATGATGAATGAGATCCTAAGAGACATGATCAGCGAAGGGAAGGTGGCTGCATTTGTGGATGATGTGTTGATAGAAACGAAGACAGAGAAAGGGCATGATGAGCTGGTGAAAGAAGTGTTGAAGCGATTGGAAGAGAATGACCTCTATGTGAAACCAGAAAAGTGTGCTTGGAAGGTACAGAAAGTAAACTTCCTGGGAGTAGTGATGGATCAGGGGAAAATTAAGATGGAGGAAGATAAAGTGGCGGGAGTGTTAAACTGGCCTGTACCTAAAACGGTCAGAGACATTAGGAAGTTCTTGGGTCTTGCAAATTACTATAGGCAATTTGTAAAAGACTTTGCCAAATTAGCTTGGCCATTGAATAATTTGACAAAAAAGGAAGAGAAGTGGAGATGGGGAAACAAGTAGCAGGAAGCATTCGAACAGCTCAAGCAGGTCTTCATGAGCAGACCCTTATTAGTTGTGCCGGACATAGATAAGGAATTCAGAGTAGAAGCAGACCCTTCTAACTTTGCAACAGAAGGGGTATTGTCGATCAAGTATGAAGATAATAAATGGAGACTGGTGGCATATATCTCTAAGTCACTAAATAAAACTGAAAGAAATTACGAGATACACAACAAAGAGATACTGGCTGTAATAAAATGCTTGGAAGCATGAAGACACTTTCTGGAAGGGTCCCAAAGTAAATTCAAAGTTTGGACGGATCATAAAAACTTAAAATATTTCATGAGCAACCAAAAGTTGAATCGTAAACAATGGGCTCTATATCTATCTAGGTTTGACTTTGTGTTGAAACACATTGCAGGAAGTAAAATGGGAAAGGCAGATGGGCTAAGCAGGAGACCAGATTGGGAGGTTGGGATAGAAAAGGATAACGAAGAGCAAATGTTGGTGAAGAAAGAGTGGTTGGAAGTAAAGAAGATTAGAGTAACAGAAGTAGTAATAGAAGAAGTGGATTTGCTAGAGAAAGTGAGAAAATGCAAAGCAAAGGATAATGAGGTAGTAAAGGCTGTGGAAGAGATGAAACAAGCAGGGGTGAAAATGTTGAGAGATGAAGAATGGCGTCAAGAAGATAGCCTAATGTTAAAGGAGGGAAAGGTATATGTTCCCAGAGATGAGAAACTGAGAGCAGAGGTGATCAGGCTATATTATGATATACCTGTGGAAGAACATGGGGGACAGTAGAAGATGGCAGAATTGGTGACGAGGAATTTCTGGTGGCCAGGGGTCACTAGAGAGGTGAAGCAGTATGTGGAGGGGTGCGATGCTTGTCAGTGAAATAAAAATCAAATACAACCACCAGCAGGAAAATTGATGCTAAATTTGATTCCAGAGAAGGTGTGGACTTATATTAGTGCGGACTTTATTACAAAGTTACCCTTAGCACAAGGATATGATTCAATCTTAGTAGTAGTGGATAGATTTACAAAAATGGCGCATTTCATACCTACTACAGAGAAAACAAGTGCAGAAGGATTAGCACGACTATTTAGAGATAACATCTGGAAGCTACATGGATTACCAGATAGTATAATTTCTGATAGGGGACCACAATTTGCGGCAAGGATTATGAAGGAGTTGAATCAAATGCTAGGGATTGACACCAAACTGTTGACTGCATTCCATCCACAAACAGATGGACAGACTGAGAGGATGAATCAGGAGTTAGAACAATACCTTAGGATGTTTATCAATCATAGACAAGAACAGTGGCCAGAATGGTTGGAAACAGTAGAATTTGCATATAATAATAAGGTACACACAGGAACCAAAGTGTTATCTTTTCAAGTGAATCATGGACAAAACCCCAGAATGGGATTCGAGCTGAGAAAGAAGGGAGGGTATGAAGGAGCAGAGAGATTTGCAGAAAGGATGAAGAAGGTATAGGAGGAGGCTAAGGCAGTGCTGCAGAAGGCACAGAAAGATATGAAGTGATATGCAGACAGAGAAAGAGAGGAAGTAGAGGAGTATAGAATAGGCAACTTGGTGCTACTCAACACTAAAGACCTCAAGTACCAGATGATTGGAAGACATACGGAGAAGTTCACTGAACGCTTTGTAGGACCTTACAAAGTGAAGGCAATTATTTCCAGCAATGTAATAGAGTTGGATTTGCCTAGTACAATTAAAATACATCCGGTAGTCAATGTCAGTCGGGTACAATGGTATAAATCGCAAGTACAGGGACAGAGGAAGGAAGTGCCATAACTAGTAGTAATCGAAGGGGAAGAAGAATGGAAGGTGGAGAAGATTATTAACAAGAGAAAAGTACAGGGAAGGGACAAATACTTAGTGTGATGGAAAGGATGTATAGCAGAAGAAGACACATGGGAAAGCAAAGAAAATTTGAAAAATGCAATAGAGTTGGTCGAAGAATTTGAGAGGGAATATCACAGAGAAGAAGAAGAGGAAGTAAGGTGACAAGAGGAAGAAGAAGATAAAAAAATGTTTAGAAGAGAATTACTGGGAAGGTACACAGCCAAGATGTTGTATGAATGGGGAAACAAGAGATATGACAAGGAATATTGGAGGCAAATGGAGGAAAATTGGAGACAGTGGAAGAAAAATCTGTTCTCTAGGTACAATAAGAATCCATTCTTAAAGAAGATGAAAGAAGAACGAGAAGAATACAAGGGGGGAAAGATAGAGAAATGGGATGAAGAAGAGGATGAGGAAGATCGATGGAGGCTTGAAGAAGATAGAAAGTATTTGGAGGAACTAAAAGATGAAAATCAGGATATGGGTAACCTAAGGGACCCATACAACAAACTATGAAGAAGTCCTTGGGACGAGGACCCTTGAGAGGGGGGTAGTGTTATGAATCACTTTCTCTCTCTAAGTCAATATTTATTTTCTTTTCATTTTCATTTTCATTTAATTATGTAATATAGTTGGATCAGTAAATAAGGACAAACGATTGGACATGTATAAGTAGTAGACACAATTCAGTGAGGACTCTAATGAGTTCTCTTTGTCAACTCTGACTTAGAGTGGAGTTAAGCCTGAGGTCGCTTACCAAGGATTAAACTCTTACAATAGCAGAGATAAGGAAGAAGAAATGAGAAAACAGGAAGTTAAAGAAGACTTTTAGTCGAGAATTACCAGGAAGGTACATGGCCAAAATGTTATACAGATGGGGAAATAAAAAGTACAATAGAGAATACTGAAAGTGAATGAAGGAGAACTGGAGATAGTAGAAGAAAAACCCATTTTCAAGGTATAACAGGAATCTGTTCTTGAAAAAGATGGAAGAGGAGAAACAAGAATACAAAGGAGGAAAAATAAAAGAATAGAATGAAAAAGAAGATAAGGAAGACTGATGAAGGATAGAAGAAGATAGAAAATATTTGAAAGAATTAGAAGATGAAAACCTGGATATGGGTGACCTAAGGGACCCATACAATAAACTATAAAGAAGTTCTTGGGATAAGAACCCTTGAGAGAGGGATGGTATTATAAAATGGCAAGTGAACTAAACGATCCACGGTAGTGAATTATTTTATTTCTTTTTCTTTTTCTTTTCTTATGTAATATTGAATGCACATAGGACATTGAGACTCAAAAGAGATGCATGGGATAAAAGTAGTTAGGCAAATACTTGTAAACACACATTCATATATAAGTAGCTGAACCAATTAGTGGGAGCTTTAATGAGTTCTCTTTGTCTACTCTGACTTAAAGTTGGAACCCACCTACCTGAGTTACTTGGATGACCATTCTTTACAAAGGAAGTGCCACAACCAGTGGCGATTGAAGGAGATGAAGGATGGGAAGTGGAGAAAATTATGAACAAGAGGAAAGTACGAGGAAGGGACAAGTATTTTGGTGCAATGGAAGGGATAGACAGCAGAAAAAGACACTTGGGAAAGCAAAAAGAATCTAAAGAACACAATGAAGTTGGTAGAAGAATTCAAGAAGGAATATAGCAGAGATGAAGAAGAAAAAGTGAGACAATAAGAAGCAGAAGAAGATAGGAAAATGTTTAGTAAAGAGCTACCAAGAAGATATATGGCAAAACTCCTATACAGTTGGGAAAACGAGAAATATGATAGGGAATATTGAAAGCAAATAGAGGAAAATTGGAGATGGTAGAAAAGGAATCCATTTCTGAAGAGAATAGAAGAGAAGAGATATGAATACAAAGGAGAAATGGTAAAAGAATAGAATAAAGAAGAGGACAAGGAAGATCAACAGAGAATCAAAAAAAATAGGAAATATCTGGAAGGATCAGAAGATGAAGGAGAAAATATGGGTGATCTAAGGGACCCATATAATGAGCTGTGAGAAGTCCTCAGAATGAGGACCCTTGAGAAGGGGGTAGTATTATGAATCACCTTTTCTCTCTAAGTCAATATTTATTTTTCTTTTCCCTATTTAATTATGTAATATTGTTGGATCAGTAAACAAGAACAAATAATCAAACTTGTATAAGTAGTATACACCAAATAATAGGAACTCTAACAAGTTTTCTTTGTCAACTCTGACTTAGAGTAAAGTTAAGTCTGAGGTTGCTCACCAAAGACTAAACTCTTACATTACTCTTCTCCTATTGAATTCCAAAACTATTAATACCTTCAAGGATATATCAAAAAGTAGTCACATCAATACCTATAGTAGTAATGAATACCTGGTTCTCTTGGCTTTTCCAAAGTTGTTGCTATATAATGTTATTATAAGAGTTTGGAAGCAATTCTTGTTATAGTAAGTGTTATGAATTGTAACACAAGGACTTTTTCTTTTCTATTTTTACTTTCTATTTTTAGAATGGAATTACATAATCAGAGAAGTCACAATGACATGTCACATTGATGTCATATGATCACCATGAGAAGGTAGTGTATAGACTAAGTAGAATAGGTATAAGTAGTGTACTCAAATCCAGCAGGAACTCTAATAAGTTCTCTTTGTTTACTCTGACTTAGAGTTGGGATCCACCTACCTGAGTTACTTGGGTGACCATTCCTTATACTAGAACTCGTTTTCACTACTAGCTCCTGACTACCTCGGTCCTGAGCAAACTTACTCTTATTGCTCTCTTAGTATGCGGTCAACTCAGACCAATTGCCCTATCCATATAGCTGGGCTTTAGGCTTAAGGAGACTGACCAGGAAGTTTAGATCCTAGAGGTGAACCCCTGATACTAAACCTGAGTGTTAGGATAGACCAGACCTTGTGATCAGGTGGTTCTCAGTAGATTACTTGTACCCTTTTCACTCTTAGTAACCTTATACTGCAGGTGCATTGTCACTTGGTACACACAGAGGAATAGTGCTCAGTTCTTAAGAAAGCATTCTAGAGTAGGGATCCTCTCCTTAGAGGTGATTGTTTAACCATATCATTAGGGCAGTAGTTAGTAGGGCAGTAGGCATCTAGCTGGGTGAAGATTTTGTGCCCCAGCAGACATAAGTAGTCAGTTAATAGTTAGCTGAAAAAGAGAGGTCAGTAACTGGCAATAATAAAACCCCTTTTATATACAAGTACAACCCACCCTTCCAAAGAAAATAATACCATGTCTTTGGAAGTGTACAACCAAACCATGAGCAGTCTGCTCAAACAACAGCAAGCACTTGCCAAGCTAAGGGAAGAGTTGGAAGGAAGAGAGGGAAGGAAGAGAGGGAAGGAAGAGTTGGGAATGTCAGCAGTTTGGTCACTTGGCCAAGAACTGTAGGAGCAAGGGAAGAAGAAATGAAAAGAAGAAGGAAGGAGAAAATAAATTTGAGGTGTTGGCAAATAGAGTAATGCAATGTGGAGTGAGAGAAGTGAGGAGACAAGAGGTGGTGGAAGAAAAGATATGATGTTTCAAGTGTGAAGAGGAAGGACACAAGAAGTGGGAGTGTCCAAAAATGAGAGATATGAAGAAAAAAAAGAAAGAAGCATTAGCACCAGAAGTGTGGAGAAAGGTATGAGAACATAGTGGAGTGAAGGGACTGCTCCCAAGAGGAGTAGTGATGAGTATGGTAGGATGGACGATGAGGAGAGAGGTGGTAACCTTTGTAGAATGTAGAGGATGCAACTACAAGGGAATAAAGACTCAGGAAAACAAGAGGCAGAGTTTTCTAGGGAAGGCACAGTTGAGCAGTAGAAGCTGCAAAGAGGCCTGGAATTGGAGAGAAGAGGAGGCAAAAGGCAGTAGAGCAGAAAGAGTGAAGTGTAGTGGATGTGGAGGCAAAGATGCAGTAGTAGGTAGAGAGGTAGAGAGAAATGAGAGGGGAGAAGTGTTCTGTCTGTCCTGTAGGACAGGAAAGAAAATGTCATAGTGGAACTGGGGTGGAAGGTTAGAACGATCAGTGCCTAGGGCCCAAAAGGCAAGGGCTGGAATCACTGATCCAGAGAAAGTAGTAGGAACTGTCAATCAAAAGACAGTGCAGAAGGGGCAGAGAAAAGTTAGAAGGACATCAAAAAGATTACGAGAGGTATGGATAAGCATAGGAGTAGAAAAGGTCGATACTCATGAGGAAGTGACAGTGAAAGCATTGCTAGATAGTGGAGCAACAGGGTTTTTTATGAGCAAAAGATGTCCACAGAGAGGAGGCTTCAAATTAATAAAGTTAGACAAGCCAATACAAGTAAGAAATGTAGATGGTATAGAAAATAGTGGAGGAGCAATTACCCATGAAGTAGAGGTGAACATATACTTCAAAGGGCATGTAAAAAGAGTTCAAATGGACATATGTGACTTGGGAAAGACAGAGGTGATATTGGGCATGTCTTGGTTACAGGCACATAACCCAGAAATCGACTGGGAAAAGGGAGAGGTCAAGATGACAAGATGTTCATCTATTTGTGGACAATATATGGGCAAGAAAGAAATGGGCCCAGAAATAAGGAGAAGGAGGCAAGAGAAGAAAGAGACACAAGGGGATGAAATAGAAAGGATTAGATGGGCAGTGGACAAAAAGGAAGATTGGAGAAGAGAGAAAAAAATGGAGTTAGACCACAGGAAGGTGGAAGCAATAGTTCCTCAGAGGTTCCATCAGTGGTTGAAAGTATTTGGAAAAGTAGAGTCAGAAAGAATGCCAATGAGAAAGATTTGGGATCATGCCATAGATCTCAAGGAGAATTTCAAGGTTAGCAAACCCAGGGTGTATCCATTGTCTAGAAATGAACGAGAAGAGGTTTAACAGTTTATAGACAATTATTTAAAAAAGAAGTACATCAGACCTTCAAAGTCACCACAAACTTCTCCAGTATTCTTTGTAGGAAAGAAAGATGGTGGAAAATGCATGGTGATGGACTACAGGAGGTTAAACAAGCAGACGGTTAAGAACAACTACCCTCTGCCATTAATCACAGACTTAGTAGATAGTATGGGCAATAAGAAACTATTTACAAAGATGGATCTTGGATGGGATTACAACAACATGTGGATAAAGGAAGAAGATGAGTAGAAAGCAGCCTTTACTATACATGTGGGTTATTTGAGCCTGTAGTGATGTTCTTTGGGATGACAAACTTACCAGCAATGTTTCAGAGGATGATAAATGAAATTATGAGGGACTTCATTAATGAAGGGAAGGTAGCAGTATTTGTAGATGATGTATTGGTGAGGACAGATAGTGAGGAAGGACATGATGAAATTGTGGAAGAAGTATTGAAGAGGCTAGAGAAGAACGACTTGTATGTGAAACCAGAAAAGTGTACATGGAAAACAAACAAAGTAAACTTTTTGGGAGTAGTAATGGGTCAAGGAAAGATTGAGATGGAAGAAGAAAAGGTGGAGGGAGTTCTGAGTTGGCCAGTGCCAAAAATGGTCAGAGACATCAGAAAGTTTTTAGAACTTGCCAATTATTATAGGTGGTTTGTGAGAAACTTTGCAGCAATTGCAAAGCCTTTGAACATGTTGACATGAAAGGAAGAGAAGTGGAAGTGGGGGGAACCTTAACAAAAAGCATTCAAACAGATGAAGGAGATATTTACCACAAGACCTTTACTAGTAGCACCAGACTTAGACAAGGAGTTCAGAGTAGAAGCAGATGCTTCTAACTTTGCTACTGGAGGAGTACTCTCCATTGAATGTGAGGATGGCAAATGGCAACCAGTCACTTATATTTCTAAGTCATTAAATGAAACAGAACGTAACTATGAAATACATGACAAGGAAATGTTAGCAGTGATAAGGTGTTTGGAAGCCTGGAGGTACTTCCTAGAGGGCACAATGGGAAAGTTTGAGATTTGGTCAGACCATAAAAATCTAGAATATTTTATGAGTAACCAAAAGTTAAATAGACGACAAGCAAGATGGACACTTTATTTATCTAGATTCGACTTCATTTTAAAACATGTACCAGGAGGAAAAATGAGGAAGGCAGATGGACTAAGTAGGAGACTAGATTGGGAGGTAGGAGTAGAGAAAGACAATGAGGAGCAGATGCTGGTAAAAAGGAAATGGCTAGAAGTTAGAGCAACAGAAGTATCAGAAGTAGTGATTAAAGAAGTGGACATCTTGGACAAAATAAGGAGAAGTAAGGCAAAAGATGATAAAGTCATCAAAGAAGTGAAAGAGATAAAGAAAGCAGGAGTCAAAATGTTAAGAGATGAAGAATGGAGAAAACATAAAGGACTGATGCTCAAGGAGAGAAAGGTATATGTACCTAAGAATGGATCACTGAGAGCAGAGATAATCAGGCTATACCATGACATGCCTGTAGGAGGACATGGAGGGCAGTGGAAGACAACAGAGTTGGTAACTAGAAATTTCTGGTGGCCAGGAGTGAGTTGAGAAGTAAAGTGATATATAGAGGGCTGTGATGCGTGCCAATGCAATAAGAATTGGATACAAGCACCTGCTGGCAAACTAATGCCAAATTCTATTCCAGAGAAGCCATGGAGTCATATATCAGCAGACTTCATCACCAAGCTGTCTTTAGCTTAGGGATATGACTTGATCTTAGTGGTTGTTGATAGATTAATAAAAATGGCACATTTTATTCCAACTACAGAGAAAACAACAGCAGGAGGACTGGTACAATTATTCAGGGATAATGTCTGGAAGTTACATGGCTTGTCAGAAAGCATAATCTCAGATAGAGGACTGCAATTTGCAGTAGAAGTAATGAGGGAGCTTAATGCTATGTTAGAGATAGACAGTAAGTTGTTGACAGTATTCCACCCACAGACAGATGGTCAGACAGAAAGGATGAACCAAGAATTGGAACAATATCTTAGGATATTCATCAATCATCGACAGGAGCAATGGCCGGAATGGCTGGGTACAGCAGAATTTGCCTACAATAATAAGGTACATACAGGAACTAAGATGTTACCCTTTAAGACAAATAATGGACAAGACCCTAGAATGGGATTCGAGCTTAGAAAGAAGGGGAAGTTTGAAGAAGCCAATAAGTTTGTGGAAAGAATACAGGAGATACAAAGAGAAGCCAAAGTGGCACTGGTTAAAGTGCAAAAGGATATGAAGAAATATGTAGACAGACATAGGGAAGAAGCAGAGGAGTATCAAGTAGGAGATCTTGTGCTACTCAGCACAAAGGACCTCAAGTATCAGATGGTTGGTAGAAGAACAGAAAAGCTAACAGAAAGATTTGTTGGGCCTTATAAGGTCAAAGCAATTATCTCAATGAATGCAATTGAGCTGGAATTGCCAAACAGTATTAAAATACATTCAGTAGTAATGTTAGTAGAGTACAGAAGTATACTAGCCAAGTAGAGGGACAAAGAAAGGAGATGCCACAACCTGTGGTAATTGAAGGAGAAGAAAAATAGAAGGTGGAGAAAATCATGAATAAGCAATGGGTAAGAGGGAGAGAGAAATATTTAGTATGGTGGAAAGGATGTATGGTAGAAGAAGACACTTGGGAGAACAAGGAAAATCTCAAGAATGTGATGGAGGTGGTAGAAGAATTTGAGAGAAAATATAGTAGAGAAGAAGAAGAAGAAGCAAGAAGACAAGAAATTGAAGAAGATAGGAAGACTTTTAGTTGAGAAATACCAGGAAGGTATATGGCCAAAATGTTATATGAATGGGGAGACAAGAAGTATGAACAAGAATATTGGAGGAGGTTAGAAGAGAATTGGAGGTGATGGAAATAAAATCCATTCACAAAAGTTAGTCGAAATCTATTCTAATGGATAAAAGAGTTGGAAGAAGAAGACGAGATGGGAAACATAAAGGACATGGAGAATGAACTGTGAAGGAAAAAAATTTCCTTGGGACAAAGAACCTTGAGAGAGAGATAATGTCATGAATTATGACATGAGGATTTTTTTCTTTCTATTTTTAGAATAAACATACATAATCAGAGAAGTCACATGGGAGGTCACATGATCAGTCACATTGATATCACATGATCACCATGAGAAGGTAGTGCACAGACCAAGTAGAATAGGTATAAGTAGTGTATTCAAATCCAGTAGGGACTTTAACGAGTTCTCTTTGTCTACTCTGACTTAGAGTTGGGATCTGCCTACCTGAGTTACTTGGGTGACCATTCCTTATAGTAGGTAAAGATGATGAGGTTTATGGTGTTATTGTTGTATGTCAGAGGCCTGAATAGTTATATAATATATAATGGCAAGCATTGTACAGCTTACAAGCAAGAGCTCACTCTCAGAGTAGTTTATGAAGTGGTTTATCTCAATTACAGTGTGAAATATACAAGATGTGTGTGTGACAATATGATTGTATCACAGAATAATATCGGTTATGGAATGACACTGAGATGTCATAGAAATATCATTTCTTGGAGCAGTTTCTAGGATACTTAGGTATATAAAATAGGGAATGTACATAGAATAATTTAGGGTCTTTCTTCCTTTCCCTCACTCCCTGTATGCATATTTATTTTATGCTGCGTCAGGTTATGGGCCCTGCTAGCAGGATGAGTGTGGTTCTCACCTCTCCGTTATAGACCATGGCGTTACTCAAGTTGTGCCCTATGTGGTCCCAGCCTCGATTCCCTTATGTGGGCGCCTTTGGTGGTTTTGTCCTCTGCATCCGAGCATATGGCCAGTATTTTTTTGGCAGGAGGTGACGAGTTGTTATGAGGAGTGGGAGTGGCCAAGTACACTGGGTAGAAGTGGATACGAGGGAAGAAGAAGAAGACAAGGGATGGTGGGCTGCAGGACCCCTATCCTGACCAGTGCTACGTCGATCTGTGAGGATGGTGCATGATGTCCCTGAAGCATGGGCTGAGCTGGCTGGGCTGTTGTTTGGCAGCATGGCACATGTTCACCAAATATCTGATTATCCAGATTCGTTTTTATTGTCAGCACTTGTGGTCCCGATGGTCTATCAGCTGTTTTTCCTGTCAGAGATGGCCAACTTTGTTGTTGTGCATCATTCTCTGTTGCTTAGCCATGTTCACTGATGGCTGAGCTTTTGTGCTCTATTATTCCAGACAGGTTAACTCATGTGGTCACTGGACATCTCATTGAGTAGGAGTATCACAGAATGATATCGGTTATGGGATGACACCGAGATGTCATGGAAACATCATTTCTTGGAGCAGTTTCTAGGATACTTAGGTATATAAAATAGGGAATGTACATAGAATAATTTAAGGTCTTTCTTCCTTTCCCTCACTCCCTGCGTGCATATTTATTTTTTGCTGCGTCAGATTGTCATAGTTATGCTATGGACCAGTAGTTACATACTGTATGGTTTACCATTCCACCAAAAGGGCAATGTTAGTAAGGCTACTTATTAACAAGGGTCTAGCTATTTATGTAGTCCATTGAACAAGTATTTTGTTATACTTCCATGGCACTATTTTAGTAGTCACTTTTATGTGACAGTGATGTCACATCTAGGGACTGTTGCTACAGGAAATGCATTTTTCCCAGATTTTCTCAGACCATAGAATAAAGTTTATGTAACACTCCCAGATTCTCCCAGATTCCTACAGGAAGTCACCCATTTTTGAACACAGGTGTTACACTTGATATCCCCGAAAGGGAAGTCTCAAATGTCAATCCTATAACCCTCACCGGTCCCCAACCTTTTGTCTATGAAGCACGGACAAGATTATCTCATACAAGACTTCCAAGGCCACTAGTTGCGTCCGAGACATTCCTGAGAACGTATTGCCATTCATTATCGCTCAGAAGACTTCTCTCCTGTCCACCGCTCAAGATGCTGGCATTAACCTTGCTCTCAATGCTCCTAGCCGTAAAATCACAGTCAGTGCTGAAACTCACTCAAAACTAGCCTCACACCTCTAAAGCTTGCTTTGCTCAAACGTCAGCATCGTTTATATGTCGGAGATGCCGTGCAACAAATCATGGCAGCTAGCAAGTGTCCCCAGCTCTGATGATTCCAACGACGAGATCACAATTTGGGGTCAGAGCACCGACCTCTCGAGTGGTCTCACAGAGGTTATGCAACATGCTAACTCAAAGTACATACATGAGTTTCCCTATCCCAGGTCCTATGTCTATTTCCCGCAATCTGGTAAGTCCATTTCTTATGATAAGACACTGAAGGACAAGAATTCTGGTGTTGCTGCTTTCCTTCCGACCATTACTCAGGACAGATTGTCTTATGGTATTGATCTTGTTGGTGAGAAACCTGACATTGACTCTGCCGTTTGTCGAGTTTCCAAAGCTATTGGCAAAACTTTATGGGGCGACCCAAGACATCACAATCGATTGGTTCTCGTATTATCATTGGGAAGAATTCCACTAAGTGAGTCATCCATTATCATCTTCAGATTGAACATGTTGATATTCCTAGATCTAGAATCAAATAATTCCGTCGTGTCACACGGTGTCTGGTGCAACAAGCATGAAAGACCCCGCAATTGGATCACCGAGGCCAACTGCGCTAGCAAAAGCAGCAATATTAAAGTTCTGAGTCGGAGTCGTCGTATTAACAACCGTCTGACTATTGAATCCGCGAGGCTGCTCAAACAAGAGGAAGATGTACCTGATTGTAGCAAATTCAATCAAGGGGTTTGTGTAGTCCAATATTTCGTACCTATGCGCATCAGATCCAGCAGGAGGGGTAGGCTGCCTGAACTCGCTGATGGCAGGGGTCGAGTTGCTCAGCAAGCCCAATCTATTGGGAGTGAAATTTCCACCAAGGAAATGTCGAATTTGCGCATTGGTTGGGTTTTGCGGTGTTGGTGCATCTGGATCAACTGCAGCAATAACAAAGGGACCTTGACACTTCGAGTCCCTCAAAGTGAAAGTCGGGGGACCGGCGGTCGCTGGATAATTCCTCAGTAGATATTATTCTGACAAATTAGACAGAGCATACAGTCGCGAGGCAATTGTTGACCTGCGTGGATCGTAATTGGGCTTGCATCAGGCTCAGGGAATGTTACTTCCAAAAGAGCACTGGGGTCAAAAGTGATAGAAAGGTCCTGGGGAATCTGGGCCAAGCTCAGTGGTAAGAATATCGTAAGCGGGCCCGCACTTCAATCACTAACATGAGCATTGTCAAAAGCCTGCTCAACGGTGTGGATATTTGTATCCTGAGCAACGACCGCAAGGGCAATCAAGGATAAGAATGCAAGTGAGAAACGCATTTGAGTTAGCAGCGTGCACGGAAGAACACTAAATATCACCCCTGCTCATAGATGGGAAACAAGAGCTCATATTCGACTCGGTTTGAGAAAACGGCCACTGTCTCCACCGATCCCCACGCGCCCGCTTCCGCGACAGCCACACATCTTTGTCCAATTTTGCCACAAGAAGCCAGTCCGGAGCAAGTTTGATGACCTGACAATTGATGGCCGTGATACGTAGAACCCCATTGCTATTTTCGAGCACGCTTAGGGGAGGCATATAAAGCACGAACATCATACATCATATTTGTTCACGTAAGAACGAGGACCATATCAAATTATTGGCTTTGGTGTCATTCATGGGTTGTCAGTATTGGCAACCATCATGAACGTTCCCGCGATCGGGTCTCCCAGACCGACTTCCTGTGCGAATGTTGCAATGTCCCAATTCAGAATTGGAGTAGTAGCATTTACAAAATTTAATGTTTGTTGGTCGAACCCATTCGATTGTTTGAATGCCAAGAAAATATACCTAGCGAACTCAGTCAGCCAATCTGGCCGCGGTTAATGGATATGGAAGTGCTTACCGGTGATTACCTCCAGTCGGTGTTGGCTGCATCCAGTCAGAAATCGCGGCACTTGTGTTGTCCAGTAAAAGGCTATTGCCCGAGCCATGCATTAGCAATTTTCGCGCGAAGAAATCGCCTCCTAAGAAGTGTCGAACTTGGGCATGACTGGTGTCCGTGGGTGTGGGAGCGTCAGGGTCAACAGCTGCAACAACAAACGGGCCTTGGTTGGCATTGCCAAGGGGGTCCTTGGGGTCAACAAGGCCGAATATAGGAGGGCCCGCAGTTTCTGATATTTGTAAGACCGAAATCCTCGTTATTGCGGTGTAACTGACTTACCTTCACGTGGTAACTGAATGCCTGTGTGAACGAAGATAGGAAGGGCTGATGTTTGTGGGAGGATGACCTCAAGAAGGAAGGTTGGTTTGAAATTGATCCTTAGATCTCTTGGTATCTGAATTGCGTTTGAAATCAGAACGGCCAGATGTGGGGCAGCAGTAGGGAAATACTCGCATTGGCATTATTGAATACTTGTTCAACTACTGCAATGTTGAGATCCTGGGCATAGACAGCTAAAAACACAGGGATCAAGCTGAAAAGGTTTGTGGGTCTCATATTCAACAAGAAACCCGACTGGTTGAAGCCTCCTTTATACAAGAAATGACATGGACAACAGGAGTGCACATCAAGAACATAAGTGACCATGTGGCTCGTAGCTGCGCACTTGCGCCTGCATATGGGGAAGAACCTGCGTGTCAAAAACTTAATTTATCGCTTTCGGCGCAGTGAGTCAATATCGACTGTCAAATCAAGGCTGTGCCTGAGGGGAAAATCTCGAGTTCATGGGTACAATCCAAAATTCACACCCTTGGTATATTTTGAACATTAAGCGAGTCTCCTTCGCAGGATGGTCATGAGAAATTATCAAAATCACTTTGAAGTGTGCGTCTCCGTGTTCTTGTTCTAGCAACAGGCGTGTATAAATCAAGGAATGTGAGTTTCAGATTTCCGATGTACCTGTTCACGTGAGACAGTGTACATTGTAGAATCTAGACTTTGATCCGAGTGTCTCAATCACGAACTTACGTAAATGGCCATTGTAACGAGCCGAGACTTCCAGGCAAGGAGCACTTAATATTCTCCCCTGGACGCTCAGCACGCTCAAATGTGAACCCGTTCTCGCTCGTCGCCAAAAGCTTGTTTTGAAGAAGCATCTCAAAGTCCTTGCAGGCAGATCCACCCTGCTGAGAGTTTGATGGTTGGAAGTCATCAGAGACAGCGAGAAAGCTCAAGGATTGAAGTGGCCCCGCAAGAAAGAGATTTGGAGGGATGGCGGAGCGTCGGTGAAGGAATTGCACGTGTGTACCGATAGGTGGTGTGGAGAGTGAATCAAGAGATATATTACCGCGAGATGGGTCTCCTGCTGTAATTCGGTATAGGCAATCAAGCTTGGAGAGTATCAGTGGGGCCGCAGAACGACGTATCCTCAACTTCACATACTTTTCCATCTTCGGAGAGCACTCCGAGTGAAAATTCCTCCTCCTTCAACAACTGCAAAGCATGACTAGATAGTCCCGACTCCTTGATAGTGGAAATAAGTAATTGCGTCGGGTTGGTCCCATCGAGTGCATTGACCATATTCCCTTCGCACTGCGCGATCACCATGGGTTTGCTCAGCGGTCGGACGTCAAGAAAATCAACTACCAATCTGGGTCTTGCGGTGATAGAGGTTTCCCCAGTGAAGGCCAAGCCGACAGCGCCAGAACTAAACATTTCTTGGTCCTGGAAGAGCGTCACAGGTCGGCCAGTTATGAAAGGTGTTGAAGAGGCAAAGAGCCCCAGCTAAACGCTTTGAGTGTGCTTGATTCAGGGAAGGGCAGTTCAAGGTCTGACCTTGACAACATTGGGTAAGTGGCGAAATGAGGAGAGAAGACCTTCCGGTTTCAGGTCACTGAGATATATTATATTGTTGACTTTTGAAGGGCTATCGCAGGAACTGAGACACAACAGTGAACGATGCGCTGGAACACTCACTCTAATAATTGGAGGTCCTCGGGCAAGGGCAAGGCTCTGCCACCCTCCCAGACTTCCTTCCAGGACACTCCTTCTATCAGTGGATAGTCTTTCTTGACGTCCTCGTTCTTTCTTCTGAATGCATGCCACCTTCCAACCTGGGTCTCCTCTTTCCCTGGAATAATCGATCGGAATGATCTTACATTTTTTGGATCCAATACTGCGACGGACAGCGATAAAATATCTTCCTCCACCTTTGTTCCATTTATATTGGTGTTCCCAAGTCGACCTGAAAGACAACCGACTGTCCGGGTTTTTGTTAGATTCCTTAGTTCAGTGACAGCACGACTGAGATCCTGAGTATCCGGAAAGTTGGCAGAAAGAGCAAAAAGTAGCGTCAAGTCATGTCCAGCATATTCTCTCACGAGATATCGGATTCTGTTCAAAAGACCGGTAGGCGAACGGGTGAGGAATGTTGAGAGGTGAAGGATCATGAAAAGTTTGATGTGTCATTCCCACGTTTCTTTGATTCCGCCATTCGATGACGGATTCTTATCCCTCCTTGCTCTGGATAACGTGCGTATGATATCTTGTATTGTACATCACGAATAAGCTTATATCCATCTCAGTATTCCGACAGTCCTCGTTCTTTCTGCCTACCTCGCCGATAAACTCTACAAAAAATATCGACTCAAAAGATACGGTATCGGCAGAGGCGGTAAGTCTCATCAGAATGTATTTCTTGACTCTGTTGATGCGAATACATTGACAGCCCAGGGATTTCAGACCAATGTCAAGCAGCTTCGTGTAACGCCCGCGATTGCAGAACGCCTTCGCCGGGGTGAATACGTCAGCGCTGAAGAAATAGCTGAAGCTGTGGCTCGTGCCGAACTGGAAGCTAAAGAGCGCCCTCCACAGGGAGTGATTGAAATTGGCTTTGGAACACGTCAAGATCCAGCTCGAACGAAGGAAGAGCCAACCAACGAATGGCTGCCAGAACATATAACGAATCCCAAAAAGAGGGGGAAAGCAAAACGTCGATGATAACTTTTGAGCACTGCCTACAGAACGTTTGTACATAAATGATTGTCAGATGACCTGACTGGGCTAAATTAATGTCTAGTGTTGCTTAGCATGAACGTTGAGAGAGTTGACGAGAGTTGACCAAAACACTCACTGGATTTCTGGAGAGTTCCCAGTACCAACCGGCGCCGAGATAGCAAGAAACTTTGCTCCACCGCCTCGTCCCTCTACGTTACGTTCCCTGTCACTTGGTACAGGGTATCGTCGGTATTAGCCTAGGCTGCTAAATCTGAAAGCTTATCAACTTGCTTCTACTTATTCCTAAAGACTACTACATTCGAGAAATGCACACAGGACCTATCTTTCCTACTCAAGTCCATAATCATTCATTGTCTTGCGGATCTCATACTATTCTTGGCACTTTATTGGCCGTTGAAACAGGATGCGGAAAGCTGATGCAAAGGATGATTCAGGTCACAATGTGGGCTCGAAGTAAGCAACTGAACGAGAACGGGACTTGGCTCGTTATGTGGTCCTTCGTGTATCCATGAGGATGTGCGTTCTGGTTTCTAGGTCCGTCTCACCACAAGGGGAGGCAGTGGGAAGAATCTCGCTCTGTATTCTCCTGTGGGAGCGTGCCCTAGGATAGTTCTTGATGCAAGTGACCTATTTGTGACATCCACGCTCCTCCTTTCGATGTTGGGAGGACTGGCCTTCGTTCATCAATGTTCGTGTCGAGGAAGTTGTAACCTCGGTTGCTTCCCTGAGTGAGTTCCTCTGTCCGATCCGCCATCCTGGCTTTGCTGTTGCTCTGGCAAATGGCAAACCACCACTACCTGTCTGACCCTATTTAACCTCCCATGCACAAACATAACATAAGGTTGTTTTGATTCTTTTTTAAGAACCTCTAATGAACCCTCAACTAGGCAATGCCTTTACAAAGGTTGTCTTCTTATAATCTTGTTCTGTAGATCTAAACTGCTAATAAAGCAGTGATATATTAAAATAATTGTTAAGTTTTTAAAGTGACTAAAATTGTGAGACAATAAATATTGATGTTACTAGTATGTCAAGTTCTTCAAGTTTTTCAGTACTTGGAAGATCGTTAAACGCAAAGCTGGATCTGTAAGATTTTTTTATTGAGGTACGTCCAAGGAAAGAGAGATTTTGGCAGGTGCTTGAGACAACGTGGAAGGAATAAAACCCATTTTTGGAAAGTGTGGCTGTACCCCAAGCTATTTTTGGGTTAATTTAATTTCTAGTTTTTAATATTTTAGTTGCTCATAAAAAGTTGTGTGTTTTTTTAGGTATTTGTCCCGTTATTATTATTTTTTATTAGTTTATCCCACAAATTTCCCCTAATGCATTGCAGGATCGACAGCTAAATAACTCATAAAAGTTGAACAATATAACCTTTTGAAAGATGTTCACGAGTTACGGATTGCGATCAAGCACCATGTAATAAATAGTTGATCAAGAAAAAAAGATGTTCATTGGCCGGTGGTATTAGTGCATACATAAATCGACTTGTTGGCATAATTTCTAGTTTCAATGGTTTGTTTTTCATCTGATGCTATTTTAAGTGTAGATCCCGTGACCAGCAGCCACGACGAGCAGTCCGCCATCACACCAGAGATCTTTTCAAATAGCTTTCACGATGGGCGACAATAGCCCTACGACTGTTGTATCGAAACAAGAAACAGATCAAGTCTTTCGAGTATTAAAATCACAGAAGGGCAACAAAGTATGTCTATATTTCTCTCTTAGATGATATCCAAACGTGTTCCTCGTAGGCCTGTTTTGATTGTGATGCCAAAAATCCAACATGGTCCAGCGTCACATTTGGAGTCTACATCTGCCTTGACTGTTCATCCATCCATCGAAACATGGGCGTTCATATTTCCTTCGTTCGGTACGTTCCACTCCTAACACCACGTTGCCTCGCAGCTTACGTCTCGTTCAAGCTCTACAAACCTCGACAGCTGGCAACTCAACCAGCTACGTACAATGAAAGTCGGGGGAAACCAATCTGCCACTGAGTTCTATTCTAAACATGGAGGATCGTCACTCCTCACTGATAGTGATAAGAAGAAAAAGTATACGTCAAAAGCTGCAGAGCTGTACAAGGAGGAACTAGGGAGGAGGGTTCGAGAAGATGTTGCTAGGTGTGTGCTGATTGTCAACCTATGCTGGCTCAACTTTGAATTCTTCGTAGGTATCCGAAAGACATACATATGGATGGCATCAGTATCTCTGCCAGTGCTGTTTCTTCCAGTACAAGGGAGAAAGAGGATGATTTCTTTGAATCATGGTCAAAACCCTCCACCCCAAAGTCGTCAACACCTACACTTTCCTCTGCTCCAAGTGTTGCGAAGATAGCCACTCCTCCCGTTCTCGGTCGAACTGTTTCCTCTGCCTCTGCAACCACCATATCTGCCGCATCTACAACATCGTCATCTACGCCTCGTACCATCACATCTATATCCGCTCGTTCTTCCCGTTTAGGTGCAAAGACTTTGACTGCTACAGCATCGACGAGCAATGTTGGTGGAGCAAAGAAGACCAAATCAAGCGGACTAGGCGCACAGAAGACAAAGCCTGTAGATTTTGCAGCTGCAGAGAAGAAAGCTAAGGAGGAAGAACAAAGGATCAGGCAATTAGGATATGATCGAGAGAGAGAAGAGCAAGAGGAAAAGGCGAGAAGAGAAGCTGAGGAGAAGAGAAAGGTCGCTGAAATTGGAAAGATAGCTTCTATGGCCGCAACATCGACAACAGCAAAGGAGGGTGCCCAAAATACGAACCTTCGGCTTGGATTTGGTGCTCTGCCTGGTAAAAGAGCTTCCCCTGTCGTAGCAGCAGGGGCTCCAACGAGCAAAGTATCCATCATAGATGATGCGCCAACAACGGCTCGAGATCGATTCGGGAATCAAAAGGCTATATCATCAGATATGTATTTTGAAAGGAATGCATACGATTCAACCGTAGTCCGCGAAGGCCAAACACGTTTACAGTCATTTCAGGGCGCCACTAGCATTTCTTCTGATCAATATTTCGGACGTGAGGAAGAAGAGGGTGAACAAGGGTTGTCGGAACGAGATGGAGGATTACTGGGTGACGGCAGTCTCTCTGGGTTTGAGAACGCCGCGAAGGATGTTGTGAATCGGCTCCTTGCTAACCCAGACGTCCAGAATATGCAAGAGAGTATACGTACGGGTGCATTGAAATTGAGCGACTATCTCGCTCAGATGAGTATGGATAGATAAAATGTATTGTTTTGGACCACAAGCAAAAAACAATAGGGTTAAGGTTTGATTATCTATCTATCTTTCTTACTATTCCATCATGTCTGGTTCACGAGCAGACCTCCTCTCATGGCTCAATAACCTACTCAAAATCAACTACACAAAAGTTGAACAGTGCGGGAATGGCGGGGCATACTGCCAGATCTTGGACAGCATATATGGCGATGTGCCTATGAATCGTGTCAAAATGGATGCCAGACTCGAGTACCAGTCTCTCGCCAACTTCAAAGTGCTGCAGATGTCATTCAAACAGCACGGCATCGACAAACCGATTCCGATGGATGAGTTGGCAAAATGTACGATGCGAGCTAATCTGGAGTTTTTGCAGTGGATCAAATGGTTCTGGGATAACAATCACGGAGAACAGGAGTACGATGCTGTGGCAAGGAGGAAAGGCATGCCAATGGATGCTCCTTCGACTGTTGCGCCGATCACTGTCGGAGGTACGAGGACTGGGACTGGTTTGGGTGCTGGTGCAGGTCGTACAGGGGGTAGAACGCCTGTTGGAGGATTCAGGTCTGGGAGCGCTCAGTCGAACGAGACTATCCAGCAATTGCAAGCACAAGTGCGCGAACTCAGTGGCCACATGGAAGGTTTAGAGAAAGAGCGCGATTTTTATTTCGAAAAGGTTAGTTGATTTTTTTAATAAAGGTTGATTCGAGTTTTTGATTTTATTTTTAGCTGCGTAATATCGAGATTTTGACACAGCAGCAGCTTGAGGCGCTTGAAACCGACGGTAAAGATGACACGACTCTGCGCGAGATTCAGAAGATTCTCTATTCTACCGAGGTGTGTTTTTTGTGTATATCCAGTGCACCTGCTGACTGCGTGTACAGGAGGGGTTTGAAGTTCCCGAGGGAGGAGCAGTAGACGAGGAGGAGACTTTCTAATTAGATGCCATTTACCTTCACAGATGTCCGCCGCATTGTCCTCTTTGCCATTCCTATGCATGCCAGAGCTCATGTGCACCGAATGGAATGTCCAAAGAGTGGTCAATCTATAACGGCGATGGAGAATTTCGTTGTTTTTAGATAATCTGGTTGATTTCTGGTACAAAGTGCATTACAAGCTCGTGGCGTGGGTTTGGCGCGCCTTCCAATAGTCTAATGACTTTTCTACCCTGAGTATGCATTGAAGGTCTACCAGTGGACGGAAAGGACTGGACTCCGGTTGAAATGTACTGGTGAGATTTCTCGATTATGTTTCCTTGAAAATTCCCTAATGCCCACGGAAACAAACATCGTTCCCCGATCGTCTATTGTAGAACTCGTTCTAGGAGTCCCACAAGGTTTGCTATGGGCCCAAACTACAGAAACTCGACCGTTTTTGGGCAAAAATCAATTCTAGTATTTTGTCATACTCATGCTTTGGCAGAGCTGGATGATGCCGTGTCCAGCGTCTTCATTGTTTATTGATTATGTTACTGAATATGTTAGAAGGCCCCGACTTCTCCCTGGACTTTCAGGTATTTGATACCCCAGATCCAGATTTTTTGGTGTAACTGTCATGTGGTCAACAACCCGTGAGGAGAAGCCTTGAAAAATGTGGATATATGGTTGTGATGATATATCAATAAAAGATGGCTATTCAGGACCAGGAGTAATACATGTCCTGAGTGCTCTCAGCATTTAGACTATGCTGCATGACTTGGATATCCATACAAAATCACAAAGTCCTCTCAATAAAAGTCGTAGGTTCTTGATTGTGGGAAGAAGCTACTGTGGATACCCTTGCTCCATGTCAAGGGGGTGGAGTAAGGGTAGTCACTGACCTAGGTTATACTTGGTGAGGCCCTATATGAGAGAGACTTGGGCAAACAAATTTGATAATAGTATTGTGACATGAGCTAATGATACATTGATTTACCAGTATAGTGGTATCAATCTAGGGTGAAGTTGTCCAACAGATTGGAACTTTGATCCAGTCATCTCTCTATGTGAGCAGACAAGTACCCGGATCAGAGCGGGCCGTTGGGCGTGACATCTAATTTTTCATCTACTGTCGGTTGTCAATATACCCCAAATGCTCACATTTACGGCACCGCAACTTTTGAGCTCAACTGCATACACTCTTTCATATGGTTTTTCTTTTCTATATGTCGCCTCAATCTATGTTTCAGCTGGCGCTAGACTCTCCTTTAACCCCAATCCAGCGCATTCTCGCGCGAATGGCCGCGATTCTCAACCCTCTGAAGTAAATTCCCCGGCAGCAGACACCTCATCGGGTCCGAGACCAAAGATGAGAAATGAACGGTGGAGAGACGATTCCGACGTCATTAAAGCACGACTCGTTGCTGTCTCTGCCGCGACGGTCGTTTGTTGCACAATCGTATTCCACATCCTGTCGGCTGTCTCTAGTCCAGTTTATTCAACCACATCAGAATTACTCCACGACCTATTCTTCAGACTAGGATGTGTATCGCCCAAAATCAGATCAATCCCTCCAGGACAAGATTCAGGTCCCTTGTGGAAAAGTCTTCGACCGTATCTAATCACTCCGATGCTGTTTCTCGGCCCGTTGTATGCAACCTTCCTTTCCCAAGCGCTACCTGGGCAGAAACATTGGAGCTGGAAGTTCCATGTAAAGGGGCAGATAACTAGTTGGCAGGGGATCAGAAATATCATTATTGTATGTTGTCATTTCCGAACCTGCTCAATGATGATCGGACATCTTCCCTAGGGACCCGTGATGGAGGAGTTAGTGTTCAGAGGTTGTACTTTAGCCGTGCTAAACCTGGCCGGTATTCCAAGGACCCGACTTATCTTTCTATCCCCGCTTTCTTTTGGCATTGGTGAGCCGTCCGAGTTATTCTCTCAAGTGGTGAAGTTGATGTTCATTTGTATGGTAGCTCATATACATCACTTCTGGGATGTGTTCAATCGTTACGGTCGAACTCCCCGGGCCGCTCTCCATGCATTAACAGTCACCTGTAAGATCCACCTCCTCCTTTCTACCAACCCTGACACTGCCATAGTATTTCAGCTGACTTACACAACTATATTTGGATGTTATACCTCGTATCTCTTCCTTCGCACGTCATCAATTTACCCACCTATATCCGCACATATGTTTTGTAATACCATGAGATTTCCAGCGATCGGAGACGAGATGAAGATGTTTCCTCGACAAAGCAAACGTACGCCCTCACTTTTCTACGATGCCTTAGCTCACTGACAATGGTCTCCATTTGGCTTATGTTTGTTCACTGATCTTGTGTGTATGTCGTGTCCTCTCATTTTTTTCATTCTCCTTTCACAGGGATTTTGATTGCGTATCTCCTTGGAATAACTAGTTTTGCATGTTTTCTTCACAGCTGGACGTACAACTCAGACTCGTTCTATTGGGCAAATTATGTCCATGGACGGACTGGGAACATATACTGAACCTTCATGCGGTATTCCCCTTAATTCCTCTTCTCGTCGGGCTCGCCTAATCGTTCTTATCGTATCCATGTTGGACTTTAATCTTTCATTGCACTTTTTATAATATAGGTACATGGACTGAGTAATAGCATTAAACACGAACACGCTCGTTTGATTTCCTTTCTATCATTTCTGACGGATGGATAGTGGGCCCTTAGTTTACGATCACAAAACGTTGAAGGAGGGTCTCTGAGAACACTAACAGGACATATTTCTCTACTCCTATGCTGATTGACTTTTGTCAAGAAGATTTTGATTCAAACCGGTTAATGCAAATATAGGGAGCTCCCAATTATAAAAGAACCTGGAGGTCACATACGTCTCCCTTTCCTCCTCTTTTCTTCTCTTTCACACCCACCACATTTTTCCACTCATTTAATTCACTCTTGCGTTGATCGCAGACTGTGCTTTGTGGAAAAAGACAAGAAAATAACGATGGCAAATCCAAGTTCGACGTCGTCAAAGCGCCTCGTCGGACTGGGATTACGCGGGGTACACAACGTATGTTAACGTCAGCCAGATATTTCTAACTGAATTTTATCATATGTATTATCATATAGTCACCACCGACGCAAGTGACAGCTCAAATCAAATCAGTCTTGTCGCATCACAGTCCAAGAACGAGTCCGACCCTATCTTCATCTCCGACGAGTCCCAAAAATGCTATCAGCGCAAATGCAGCTTCTCCTACGGTCACTCCTATGATGCCCTCTTCTTCCATCACAAGCAAGGCGACGGATGTTGTGCCACCTCATTCTAGACTTCGAACCTGGAGAAGTTTTCAAGGGAATTTGGTCAGTGCCAGTTCTAATACTACTAGCAGTACGAGTGGGATGGTGGGAGGAGCGAGGAGCAGCCCCTTAGTTGAGTCTTTTACTCCTATGGGTTCAGGTACGGCTTCCGGTAAGCAGAAGGTAACGTTTTTGTTTGTTCTAAAATTGGCGATGATTAATTAACTGGGAGTTCTACCACGTTCAGGAAATCACGAGGCTCACTGGTCCTGCAAACGTCGATGATAAAGGTGATATAAAGATTGATGGATCCTGTGAACTTGAAAGGTCGAAAGGCACAGATGATGTTGACATTCGTCCTACTGCGGTCACCTCTAGTCCTGGCTCCGGCTCGCCGCGAATCAGACCAGTAGCCTCGTCAACTATTTCACCATGTTCACCAACAAATCCTTTCGTTGATGTACCGTTTCCCCTTCACCCGGAGAAAACATTCAGGATTCATACCTCGCCTCTAGTTGGAACTCCAGTGAATAGTACAGATGTCCAACTGAAGGCACCTGGTCTATCTGGCATAGTACCTCCATCGTCCACTTTACCGACTTTCATGTCTTGTCCCTTCCCCTCTACTTCCTCTTCCAGTGCTCGCCTCTCACCCAAGCTCTCATCTGCTTTCAAGAACTTGAAAGAATTTACGAGCACCTTGCCTCATCGTTTTTCCCTGCCCTTCTCTCATGCTGCTGTTGTACGATCTGCTGGGACGCTGCCGAGAAATAGTGCGAGTGACAACGATCCAGAGCTCATCCTGAGTCCAAACACTCGGAGAAGGATGTACAAGCCCATCGATGATAACATATACAAATCCCCGCCGACACCCTCTTCCCCGAAACTATCCTCTCCTGAAGGCTCACCATCTTCTGTAAATTTGCTTTCATCTAGAGTGCATTGGTTGAGGAGAAGTGAAAAGGATCAAAAGGACGAAAGTCACAGGGAGGTAAATTACTCGACGATGTGTTTACCCAGTTCATCGCCCTTCTTACATCAACGATCGAGTTCTACGAGTCCGAGTCCAAGACTTAGCCCTGGAAGGATTCGATCAGGTCATTCTTCGCCTGTTGCTGTAAGTCTCTCTAATTACATGTTCTTCTCGATGTCTAAGAGTTTTGTGGCCAGAAAATCGAAACCATTTTTGGTCCACGTGAATGCGGTATTGAATGTATACCAGATGCAAGGGACTACCAGTGCTCGTATTCGAAACTGAGCATGTCACCCGGCTCACTGACCCCCCTTGAGGAGGACAAAAGTTTGGATTTGAACGCTTTCATGGATGAAATCGGATATAGGTCCCCTGACGATCGTAAAGGATCCGGCTCTAATCTGAGCAGCACAACTAGGGTTTCTGGAGGAAATGGAGGATTATCAGGTCTACCGATCACTTCATCTCCTACATCTGGATCAGGATCTGAAGGGTTGGAATATAACCCAAGTTCAGGAGAAAAGGTTATTGCAACTACGCGCACTGGACTGAGGCGCAGAATGACAGGAGTGAGCTCACCCTTGATTCAATGTGTTGCGACTTGGGAAAATGTTGCTGATCCGTTGTTGCCTGGAGGGAATGAGGCCAAATTTGAAGGCGATGAAGATCATGAAACACCAATGAGTCCTGTACTCATGCGGGCAAAGGACAGCTTGTTGTTGAGAGACGTACGGAGGAAAAAGAGGACGGCCTCGATTTCTAGTGCTGAAGAGATAGTTGAGCTGATGAGCCAGATCATTGAAGGCATCCCTGTTTCTACTTCAGCGCTCCGGGGAGTTGAGCGGGGAGTTTCATCAGACCGAATATCTACGATCTCGCTTGGTTCAGATGTCGAGGAAAGGGTGTCACTATTGCATGCTCCCGACAAGACGGACCCATCTTCACCGAATCCATTCCGGTCTCCGCCATCCACTCCAGTAACATTGACAGCTCATATTCAACCACCAGATACACCGACGATTAGACCTAGTACTCGGACAGTATCAGGTTCGAGGGATCTCGATGACGCAATTTCGCCGTTACAGCTTTCGAGTCCTACGATCACCAATGTCAAGGAATCGACTTGGGTCCAGGCACCTCTGGCTGCATCGATTTCATTAAAATTAGACATGCTGCGTACTGCATCTGAATGCATCTGAATGTCAACAACAACAGGCCACGTGTGCGTAGATAGATAAAAAAGCTACTCCATTTAAACCTAATAATTAATGTATCGACTGGTAGACAAGTAGGAGTATCGTTCTTCTAGACTCTGCATTCCTGTAAGATGCCGAATCTCATTGAGATCAACGACTTGGGAAATCTCATCGATCACCACTTTATCCACAGGAAGATTGACAGTAAGCATCCATTGCCTGATACCAGCAATCGTTCACGACCAAATTCACTGTCCACAACATTCAGGCACTATGAAACTTGCTGTACCATATTAGAGATAGTTGGGAAAAAGTCATTCCGGTTCGAGGAGAGGATGACCTGGTCTTACTTTTCAAAGCGTTACTGTTCGTCAATTGCCAGTTATGCCAACAGCCTGGAATCAGGATAAGAGATCCATGCATCCGGTTGAGGCATCAAGAAAAGACACAATCTCCGGAAAGGTGGATTTCGAGACAGCCTAAAGCAAGAATCGACATGGTTCATTGATGATATGGCAGAACACTCCCGAAAGACAGAATTCGTCTTGCCCACTGGAGCACTCAACGATATCCCTCTTCGTTGTCTATGCGATATCCATTGAAGCAAAATTAAGACGGATAACTCTATGCCACAAAAACATCTCCCTAATCGTCGCACATCGACCGAGCTCAATGAGCGTGATTCTTGTGATGTTCTGGAGTGGAGATGAAGAAACAAGAGCACATGGACAATCGGACACATACTCAAGTGAACTTATCAGGTTTTTTGATGAGTATGAGTTATAGAAAAATTTGAAGGAGATACATACGGTGATAGTCAAGGAGATAGCTCACGCCAAAAAGACCAGCAATAAGTGCAACGAGAGGAGCGCCAGATGCATTCTTTCCATTAAAGTAGCGGGCCTTGATACCGCCTACACGAGCAGTCCCACGCCCTTTTGGAAGTCTGGAGTAGAAATCAACAAGTGGACCAAGGTCAGCACCTGAACCTCCAGACTGTCCATGGACGTAGTCAAAAAGCAAGGATTTTGAGAAAAAAAAAAGTACATACAACCAGTTTTGGGGTGGCAATCTTGGGAGGGACGAGACCTCCGAGGTTATGGCGAATGATAGAGGCGTGCATTGTGAATTTGGCTAATAACAGTCGGAACGGGTCGGGGAGCATAATTTCTATTTGGCTCTCTTTGGCTTGGTTAAAGTCACGTGAAGCTTTGGTCATGACAATAAATTAGATATTTGTACCAACGCGTAGCACAAGAGTCATCTCGGTGAGTATTGTAGTTGTATCTGTTGACTGCCACATCAACACTCGCACTGCAGAATAAAAACATGACAATTTCACGGGGAGACACCTAAAAGTATTTTCGGGGGTGAGGTAAGGTTCTACGTCATGGCGACGGCGGCCCCTGCCAGATATGGCAATACGAGATCTTGCGCTTGACCATGTACGGGGTTAGAAAAGCAACTATAATACATGTATTGGGTATCCGCCGATATCAATTACGACAAATTTTAGACGATGATCTTTGCCAGCTAACTCAACAACTAGGACTTGTTTTGTGCTTGGGCGGCCTTTTGTTCCTGCCATTGACACTGAAGACACTTGTTTTCGACTCGGTCCACGATATCCTGAATATCAGGCCCATACATCTCACGACACCCAAGGTTAGCACCCGTCATCTACAGGCCATAAGAATAACCATACATTGATACAACTTCGACTCCTACAGTCCTTCGGGTGAGTGTAGCTATGTTCGCAGTTAACAGACATGCAGTCATATATAGCTGTTACCAAGTGGCGTTGGAAGTGCTATCGGACCAAGTGAGCTTCACGAGCAGGGGGGAAATATGGCAACCACAGACGCCACAAGTCAACCACAACGTTCCTGCACTATGACAGTCTCAGCATCTACTCAACGTGCAAGACCGGGAGGAGGAACGCACGCTTTACGTTGGCACATGATTCTCGATAGGAAGACCTTGACTCAATGCGAGGGTAATTCAAACTGAAGAGGAGTGTAGAAAACCGAGATTCCCAAATACAGCCTTTAAATGCTGTTGACAGAGCGGTTTTTTCCACAGCCTTCATAGTTGCTATTTGTTATCAGGAGCGTGACACGGTGAACATCCAAAAACATACTTTTCGTTGACGTGACGTGGCAAGTGGTCCATTTATGTACTCCAACTTGGCATATTGACGGTGACTGAGGAATGTTACCGGGGCCTACGTCAGTTTTCGTCGCTAGGGAGCACCATGGAACATGCCCATCAGAAGACTTGGATTCTCGGGTAAACAACACAAATTGGTATACCGATTGACTTGAGCACCATAGCTTGCCGTGGCGTCGCACTGCAGGTCTCTGGTTCAGCTCAGTTCCCTCTGTACAAGGTTGGCATCAATGTACCGTAAATTGAAACGTCGTCCTCAAATCGTAATCTATCCATTATACATATAGACTCATCAATAGCAGCAGTATTGGAGATGATCACTTCATTTTGCGCTCTTCCTCGTCGTTCGTAGCCTTTTGTGGCGAGAATATCTCAATTTCTCGTGCTGACCCTTCATTTCGATCTCCTGGTTCTTTGAGAAAATTCCGGACTTCTGGGCTATAAGATGTACATATTCCATCTTCTCCGGGCCGGAAAGCTGAATTCTCATCCACAAAAGTTTGGAATCAGAATTTACTTGGTGCCGTTTGTCATCGCAAGGTTCTCCTTCCATAATGAGAAATAGTTAGCTGGTTTATTGGTTCGAATCTAGCTTTAATACAACAAATCTTCTTGTCAATAGGTTAAAGATGCTACCAAAAATGAAGGCAACCAGAGAACAAGTGAAGATAATTACATTATACGGCATGCTAAAATCAGGTGTTGCGACATCAACAAGTAAAGTTGAAGTGTATATGGGCTCGCCCAATTGATATCCATTAAAAACGTGGGAATCGTTATTGTTCAAGGTCAGTGGTATGAAGACTGCTGGGGGCAAGTCCCAACCTCGCTGTGCATCAGGTGGATGCTCAGTGTATCGAAGAAATGCTTTGCCAACTTCCATAGTCAGGTGGGTCGAGCTGTTAGGCGGCAGATGAAGTACCGCTTCAAACGTTGTGGGTCGCGAATGGGGTACAGCCGCAGTATACGAGATGTCAGAAATAATGTCATCTAAGAAAATTTTCAAGGTCTGTGTGTAATAGAGGATCTCATTACTTACCGTGAACACAGCCGTCGACGTGTGCTTTCAGGGTATGTAAGTAAAATTGAATGAACCACGGCATGGTCTCAAGATAAACCATGTATTGTGGTGTTGATCTATGGTTCTTCAGCACGAGGGACAACTGTCCGCTTGCTTGCGTGAAACCCTTCAAGGTTCGAGTAATAGAGACAGGTAGTGAAGTATTAAAGACTGAAGCTGTACCCTGCTAAGTTAAACCAACAAATTACGCTGCTCCACTTACGATATTGAAATTGGTCCTGCCATTGCATAGTGAGGTCTAAAGGTTTTTTGGCTGGCTTGCAATCTCAATTAGAATGCTGTATTGTAGTTGCAATCACTCACCAACAAGTACGTTATAGATCGCATCGGAGTCAGAGCCAGTAGGAGCTTGTGGTAAAAGGCTCCATTGATTAGACTCAGGAAAGTTGACTTGAATAGTACTTGAATTGGCGGCGGGACAATTTCTCTCGACGCTCCGACCGAACAAAGACTGAAGAGACCAATCTAGGAAAAATCAGTTTCAAACACCAGAGAATCTCTCCGTACTGACTCCGTGAAAGATAATGTGAAGACCGCAAAGGATCCATTACACTCTGAAAGGTTAAACGAAGCTGAACTCCCATTTCACCCAGCCAAAGGACGTGGACACCCATCCCATGCCAATCGGCGTCAAACACACGATGAGGATTCAAAAGAACCGAGATTCCAGAGAGGGATTTACAAGGAAGGAGTTTCAGGAATGGTGTAAGATTCTCAGTGCAGACGTGCTCAGAAGGTAAGGATGCGTGTCGCAACTCGTGTGTTACATTCTCTGACCACTTTGGCAGTTGTCCCCGGGGAAAGAAGGCGTGATTAGGTGATGTTGTACGCTGCTCGTCAAGGGAACCGAGAGAGGCGCAAAATAATCCAGCTAAAGCGTTACGCAACCCTTTCCACTGAGCATCCACACTTTGAGTTGGTCAATAAGGAGAATAACTAAGTCCAAATCGATACTTGCTTCTCAACCCTTTCAGTTCCCATCCAAGCCCACAGTTCTGCACCGGTTCCCACTCCATTGACCTTAGGATATCCCCAACGCTCGTAGTTCCAGCTGCCCGCATTGAGGGAAAGGTGAAGCTCGGTCACTGCGTATTCTCGCAGAATTTGACCCAAAGCCAAAGGGAAGAAGACGTAATGTTGCGCTGAAGGTTCTAATAGCTCGAGAAGTGAATTGGCTCATAGAAAGGCAGCGTACAAGGATCTCTTAGAGTTAGAGAACGTGGATCTCTTGGAAAGGCGCCATTGAGGATAATTTCGAAAGAAAAGGCAGCAGAAACACGTCCGTCAGCGAAGGGAGTTATCTCGAGGCTTTCAAAAAATTGTTCGGAGTTCTTACAACATGCACCGTAGAACAGTGTAGAGAAGAGCAGAGACCAACCCAAGGCTGGCCTCATGATTGGGATTGTTTGACGTCACTAGTGTACGATATCAGAGTCTGTCACAAGTCATGAGTGTGACATGCCCACGCTCCTGACTAATGTTAGCAGTACTGAAGCAATTTAGCCTCAATAGCAAAGATCTGACTTGGTGAGGCGATCGTCCTGGTGCATTACTGGAATATGAGATAGTTATCATCAAATATTATCTGCTTGGTAGTCGAAATTTTGTTCTGATGATACTTGAGTATTATCAATAGGTATTCAATGTTCCACTGATGTTTGTTTTTAGACACCCAAAATCGCATGGTCAATCGGTTTTGATACTACTCGTAAATTATAACTGATGCATTGTTTATTGCAAATAATGTTTGTATGACTTTTACAGACATGATTGAGTATGGATCAGCACTGGCAGGTATTTTGCCATCAGTTGATGGTTTATGTAAACAACATTCTTCTAAAACCCGATTATTCCAGAAAAGCAGAAACAAAAGCTGTGAGTTGATTCTTGCATTCAGAAGAGAATTTCAACTTTCATCTCAAACATTACCCTATGACATGAAAACCACAAACACAGATGTCCTACATATCAACACATAATAATTTCTAGATCGAAACATCACCAATGCAGTTCGTTCTCACAAACCCATCATCAGAAGGGTCAGAAAGTCACTACCGTGATGTTCGAAAAGTATACTTAAGCCCTGAGATCTTGAAAGCGAATAAGTTTTGTACTGGAGATGTCGTTGCCATAACAGGAGACGATACAACGGTTAGTTATCGTCGCCGCATAACCAACGCGAACATGATTCAACCGAACTTAAATAGGATTTTGCTCTTGGTATTGTTTGGCCTTCCTTTGCCTTATCCCAGAAATGTGAGTGACAGGGGATCTGTGAAACTGCATGTCCATCTCATGTGTCAAAAACAAAGCAATCATAGTGTCAAAATCCCTTCAACTAACTGCACGCCTCCAACATGGTCAAAATACTCAAGTTTTCCCCCTCTCTGGGAACGCTTCGAGCAAACGTCTTCCAGGGATCCCCTCGCTCCATCAAGCTCAGGAGGCTACGGCTATCTGGCTCAGAGAAATATCAACGAATGGCCTACCTTCCCGGCCTGCTCTTATCGGGTCTAAGAGAAAGGACTGGCTGGACCTCCTTATCAGAGAACACCTAGGTTGGGACATTTAGCCATCTTACCTCTTTCCAACCTATCTAACTCTCCACCTCCGCACCACTTTCAACTTTTTCTAGTTGGTTTGAAGTATATTACAAGCAAACAAATCATCGAGGTCTCTTACGAAGGTTATCAACGATGCTTTGCAATAGACTCCATAATGTCCAAAGGATCGTCCAAACCACATTCCGTAGGCTCACTCTCACGTGGGATAAAGAACCTTTCTCTTGTTACTCAGTTATGGTTGGTCTCCTGGGATACAGAGGTTTTGATAGTCGAGAATGATTCTCAGGAAGAACTTGTCTGCAAGGTAGAGTGCTTCCGGGACTATATCCTTTCCACGACTAAATCATGAATCCGTTTTCATCTACTTTCAGCCAAGGACCGAAATTCTGAGCCACCAACCCAAAAGCGATGCTTATTCGTCTGTTGGTGGTTTAGAAAAGCAAATTTCGGCGATTCGGGATCTCCTGGAGATACCTCTAACTCGTCCTGAACTGTTCCGTCACTTTGGTTAGTAGATCGTCAAGTACGTTGGATACTTTTCTCTAGCTGATCATCATGGAATCTACAACTACCAGGCTTAAAACCACCCCGTGGCATCTTGTTACATGGTCCACCGGGAACCGGGAAAACCCATCTAGCTAGAGCCATCGCATCTTCAACTCAGACATCGGTCCTTGTAATCAATGGACCCGAACTCTCTTCCGCCTATCATGGTGAGACTGAATCCAAGCTGAGAGATGTATTCAGAGAGGCTCGAGAGAAAAGTCCCTGCATCGTTATTCTAGATGAAGTCGATGCTATAGCACCACATAGGGAAGAAGGAGCTGGTGGGGAGGTTGAAAAGCGAGTCGTGGCAACGCTATTGACTATTCTAGATGGTATCGATCCGGGTGGTGAACAGATGCAGGACCGTGTGGTCATCATCGGTACTACAAATCGACCAAATGCCATCGATCCTGCGCTTAGGCGTCCAGGTCGGTTTGATCGTGAAATTGAGATTGGTAGGTCCAAGCCATGAATATCAATGATCAAGACCTCACAGTATTAGGGATCCCTGATGCTCAAGCTCGCCTCTCTATCCTCAAGGTCTTGCTTCTGAACACACCGCATAGTATTTCTGATGAAGAACTTGCTACTTTTGCATCTCGTGCCTATGGTTATGTAGGTGCAGATCTTGCAGCTATCGTTCGCGAGGCTGGAACGATGGCGATCAAACGCTGGGTCGAAGCATCATCAACAAATGCAAGCGGTGTACTCCCCACTTTGACTATATCCGAATTAACGGCATCAGTATCCTCCGTGAGGCCATCCGCCATGCGTTCGCTGCTTTTTGAAATGCCGCAGATCCGTTACTCGGATATTGGTGGGCAGGCTAATGTGATTCAGAAATTGCGTGAAGCTGTTGAGTGGCCATTATTGCATCCAGAAGCATTCAAACGTCTCGGGGTACGATCCCCAAAAGGCTTGTTACTGTATGGCCCACCAGGCTGTAGTAAGACCGTATTAGCCAGGGCATGTGCATGTGAGAGTGGAGTCAATTTCCTGGCAGTGAAGGGACCGGAGGTGAGATTCCGTATTGATTGGACCATAAGCCATATCATCAGATTTCTTTGGATGCAGTTACTGAGTAAATATGTGGGTGAATCAGAGAGAGGTGTGAGAGAAATTTTCAGAAAGGCTCGCGCTGCTGCACCCTCAATAATATTTTTCGTGGGCTATTCAAGTATATCGCATATGTGGAGTCCGATTGATCAAGTGATAGGACGAAATAGATGCTTTAGCTACCTCAAGGGATTCCGAAACAAGGACTCATGATGGTGTCCTTACTAGCCTTCTGAATGAGATGGATGGCGTGCAGGAGCTTATAGGGGTAACTATTGTAGCTGCAACTAATAGGCCTGAAGTCATCGTGGGTTCATCATTCTTCTATGCCTCAGCATCCTTATCTTTTTCCAGAACTCTGCTTTAATGCGCCCTGGAAGATTCGATCGCATACTTTTTGTTGGCCCTCCTGATCAAGCTGGACGAGAGGAGATATTACGTATCAAGACCAAGAAGATGAGTGTGGATAGTAACCTGGACCTTGCCACCCTCGCAAAAGCTGTGGGTTTTTTGGCCCTAAATTCCATGCTTCTCACACTTATCAACTGCTTACAGTGCAATGGGTACTCTGGAGCAGAAATCACAGTCTTGTGTCAGGAGGCGGCTTTTCTTGAGATGCAGAGAAATATCAATGCTCCCTTTGTAAGTCGCAGATCACTATGAATAGCTAGTACTTGTCAGTCAACTCAGACCTAGGTCTCCCAAGAATCCTTCATGGCAGCAGCTAAAAACATAAAGTGCCAAATAACACCAGTATTATTAGAAAAGTATCAGAAATGGTGCAGCAGTAGCGAGATTAATAGCCTTTGAATAGCCTTTGATCAGCTGTGCATTTCTCTCGCATTCTCTCTTTAACATCAACAAGTAGAAGATTTATGATTTATAGATAATGACACAATCAAAACAACATCAAAACTATCAGATCAAATGGTGCAAGTGCAGCCATACCCATAATGTATGGATATTGATTTTACCCTCCTGACCGTAAATGGTCCCAAGGTATATGAACCGCCAAATATTTTAGAATGACTCGTGCTAATCCCAAGAGGGGGGTCATTCAGCGAACAATAAGATGATGACTCATTGACTGTTCTTTTTGGACGTTAATCCTTACCTCCACCTATCCACTTCCCCATGTGTGCTTCATAATACCCAGAAAGACTTCAAAGATAACTTGAGATCATTATCATTACCAATGGAATGGCCATTAGTTGACGCTCCTGGCAAACATCATTCCTTCATACAAGCTAATACTGAGGTCGAGTTGTAAACAATCCAATTTCCCAAGGCATCTTTCAAAGGGAACAAGGATGGAGAAAAGAAAATTCGCCGGTGCAGGTTGCCGCTCGTCGGCCTACGGTAGAAGTGAAAGCGGGATGAGTGAGAGTGAACAACTGTAACAGGTCAAATATGCAATTCACAGTTCTATGTCAAATAAATTTAGGCAGCGGTGATGCCAGCGTTCTTCAGTCTTTCGATAAATTCGTCCACTGATCCCACTTTGCTGCCCCCTGTACGTTGGGGTGGTTCCGTCACCTTGAGAGTCTCAAGGGTAGGTGTGAGGTTGACTCCAAGGTCAGCCGCTTCGAGTTTTTCAATGAGCTTCTTCTTAGCTTTCATGATGTTGGGTAATGATGCATAGCGAGGTTCTGTAGAAAGGATAGAATCAGAATTATAATGCAAAACAGTAAACATGGTGAAGTTCACCGTTCAGACTATCCAACGCATACTCATTAGTTGTATACTCAAAATTACGTCAAAACACTCACCGAAGGTCAGTCGTCACAATCAATGGCAATCGACACTTCACTTCTTCACTACCACCATCAACCTCTCTAACCACGACAGCCTCCTTCCCAGCAATATCCAAATCGACCTTGCTGGCGAAAGTTGCTTGACTCCATCCAAGTAACCCAGCAAGCATTTGGCCCGTCAACCCGAGGTCATCATCAATAGCTTGCTTGCCAAGAATAACAAGGTCAACAGCGGTTCCCTTGTCCTTCTCCATTTTAATGACCTCTTTGAGCGTTTTAGCTATTGCGAGAGGTTCCGGAGCAGGTGCAGAATCTGGAGTCCAAATATGTATGCCAGAGTCTGCACCCATGGCAAGTGCCGTCCGGAGAGTATCCAGAGATTTTGAAGGACCTATTGTAATGGCTTTTATTGACTTAATTTCATCCTTCAGGCGCTCCCGAAGTCGAACGGCTTCCTCCACGGCTGGCAGGAATCATGAATTGACATCTACCTGCCATTGTTAATAAACACACACACCAATTTCGTCAAAGGGATTCTGCGCACACCCTTCAGTTCATAGATCAACTAAAAAGAATACTGTCAGGGACTGACCATGGAATGTTTGACATTGGTGTCGATACCAGTTTGCTGAGGGTTCACCCGAATCTTGACTGCGTAGTCCACTGCACTAACCAGAGAATATAAGCAAAGCAATCAATTTTTTATTTAGCATGACGTACCGCTTCACGGGAACAAGGATGTTGAGCAAACGTGTCGGAGAAGGTCTCATGATTGCAGTGGTATCTCGAAGGAACGGCAAAGAGATAAATTAAAGGCACGTGATCCGATGTTTTTTGGATTCAGCATTTCTATTCCACAAGTAAGCTAAGGCTTGGTCGAGTCCCTCTTCAGGAAATTCCTCTGGTGGTATGTCATCGATACGTGATCTGATGTACACAAAATCCAGCAGCAACAGCCTACCATGTATTATGAAGCTAGAGTGATTTCAAAAGTACAAAAAGAAACACCAAACCAAGTCAACTTCTGAATATGAATTTAAAGACCAGTAGTTTGAGCAGATCTAGTCCTATTGTCCGTCGACACCCCCGTGGATCGACAAGCGGGACAGTTGTTTTTCCCCGTCTGTAGCCATATATCTACGCATGCCCTATGAAATGCATGTCGACAGCTCATGACCCGAATTTCATCTTCTTCCTCATATTCTTCCAGACAGATCAGACACTATCATGAAGAATATCAGTATCTTTCGTGAGGGGAGTTTAGTGATTCAACATACCCTCTCTGCACAATTCGAGGATATCTTCTTGTTTTTTTCGTATTCCTCTAATTGCGACCTCCTGATCACCTCCAATCCAGACTTTTCAATATCCTCTCGTGATGCCGTCGAGGGCTTGGCATTTCCAAGCAACTCCACTAGTTCACTTGAAAGAGTGGTGTTATGGTCACAAGCCTCTCAACCTAAGTTCAAGAACGACTCACAGCAAAGCCTCGAACGAATCAAGGTCATCAGGACCTCCAGTGACAATACTATGATCAGGTGGATAATAACCTGGTACAGATCAATTGTCCAACCATGGATTCAATCATGACCGAAAACTTACCACCGATAACATAAATCAAGAACGTTCTGGATCCAGTCGGCGGCAAATCCGTCCCCGTCCCCGTATCAGAGCCACTACCCGCACCGCCTGAACTCTGACCTCTCCTATTCTCTACACTCGCTCCACTCCCACCAATACTGCTGGGCCTCAGGTTTCTCAGTGCGCTTGCAGCTCTATTCTGCCACCCCCGGTTCCTCCCCTCCCCTCCTCTTTGTCTGCTCCCGAATGCACTACTACTAAGTAACCCATCGTATTCATCCTCACCATCGCCACCCGAACCCATCATACTCAGAGCAATATCTCGTGCTGCTTGGTGCCGTTGTAGATTGGGTGTATGATTTATATGCTGGGCTTCATCAAATATATCATTGGGTCCCATCGGCATCACAGGCCTCCAGTTAGGTGTATTGACGGATTGCAGACCGACGATGATAACAGGGACAACAGTATTCCCAGTATTGGTGTGATTGCCATTTCCAGTAGTAGGAGTGAAGGGTGAAGCATCGGGAGAAGCATTCTGAGTGGATGAATCATTGGTAGTAGGAGACGATGGCATAGAAGGAGATCTCGAAGGTCCAGCCTCGGACGAAGGAGAGATTCTGGTCGCAGCAATAGATGGAAAAGAAAATGGCGGGGCCGACATCATGGATGACAGTCTCCTCGCTGGCATACCAGATGCAGGAGCGGACGTCAAAGGGACATGTCCTAATTCCAATCCGGGACGGACAGTAGACGCAACAGGGGGGAATCGGTACAACCTCCACCAATTGATCCTCCCGGATGCATCTATACTTGCATTACCCTCCGTAGCACCTGTACTCGCGTTGCGCGCACTATTCACAACATCTCGATTGTCATCTTCACGAGCAGGCACAGGGTCAACTACAGACGTCGAAGCCAGCCGTGATGGTCCTGGCGTGGGTTCTTGTAATTGTGATTGAGGTGGTTCAGAGGGTATAGCTGAAGATGTGATGTGAATATCAAAACAACACGAAGTGGAAAACAAACACGAACCATCTACATTTTCAGAGCTTGAGTTATTCGACACATTTTGTAACGATGGCATATCATCATCAGTAGAAACCTCTTGCTCTGTCACCTCTTCCACCAACTCCAGTGGCCCCAAAGACTGGGGCTCATTCTCCCTGTGTATTACAGTCTCACCCTGCGCAGAGTCCTGGGTATCAGCAGACACAGGCTCTTGCCCTTGCTGTCTTTGCACCTCACCCTCCTCTCTATCGCCACTTTGACCATCTCCACTCTGATAGCCCTGTGTCAAAGCAACCCTCAACTCTGTCTGCAACTCAACCAAAAACCTCTCAAAACTACCTTCAGGCGGCAACTCTCTCTCTCCACTCCTATGACTACTGATACTCCTGAAATCTTCAGCACTCGTACTGGCATTCGGACCCAGCCCAAGCCCATTATTAAACACTCTCGTCATCTCAGCCAACATATGTTCTCTCGTGTCATCCCTCAATGTCCGCTCTCTTCCTCTACTGGCCCCCTCTCTCAGATCGCCAGACCGACCATTCAAAGCACTATCTCGTGCGCTTGCATTTGCCATAGTGTTCGGATTCAATGCCGTAGCAGTACGATCAACTCCTATATTTGAATTGGCCGTGATCGCTACCGGAGTTGAAGACAAGGGCAAACCCATCAAATTGGCATTACCACTGTTAGATGTTACTGAAGTACTGGGCCCTGCTGTCGATAACGGAGATGAAGCTGATGGGAATGATGGAGGTGTTGAAGGTGACATTGAAGAAACATTATTCCCTTGCAACCCTAGGCGTTCTCGTATCATACTCCAAGCTTGTCGTATCCGTTCCGCTCGTCCAGCAGATGAATCATCATTCATAGCTGTCATCGGAGATTGGATATAAGATGCAGACGAAGGGATGTGTGAAGAAGAGGAAGAAGGGTTGACATGATCGTTGAAAATCCGAGGTGTGACAGTGGCAGAGGAAACCGAAGAAGTTGAAAATCGCGGCGACGACGTAACAGGATGAAAAGGTGAAGGAGGAAGGAAGAAAGGCGAAGGTGTAGACGTATTTGCCCCTGTAGTCGCAGCATCACTAGCAGAAGGAGGGGAAGGGGAAGAGGGAATAGAAACAGAGTTCATCGTCGAGTCCGCTGTAGGGTTTGAAGCGAGACCAGAAGAAAGTATGGGCTCTGATGAACCTGTGAGCAGAGAGGCTGCCGTGGCAGCTGCTGCAACACTAAACAAGATAACCAATGTATCAATTGACAATTCAAGCCCATTATCAAAAGGAAAAACTAACCTAAGCAATGTACCGAGTACATCAATACTATTGGACGAGATAATCGATGTTGACCGTGCTTGTTCTGAGCTTGATAGTTGCGATTGCTGATGTTCGCGTTGAGCTTGCTCTCGTGAAGTAGCTCCTTCAGATAGTTGAATACCCCCAGTGCTTACTTCCGCCTCATGTTCTCCTACACCTTCATCCATACTCAGTGACGAAGTACCACCTTCCCTTCCTAGCAATGCAGAAAGTCTGTCCACCGCTGACGAAGATGATTGTTGAGATCTGCCACGTCCTATGCCAACTTCATCATCATTATTCTCAGCTTGAGTAGAGCCCGTCGAAATGTCATTTGAACCAATGCCGCCCGTCGTCGTCGCTGTTTCACCATCAGCATGGTTGCTATTGCTTTGAACCCCATCGGAGCGGGAAACATCTGTAGTATGCACAATACCCTGAACTACCACCAGCGTACCAGGAGGCGGGAATTGCCTATTATTGCTATTATTCCCAGGTGCAATGCCTATTCTTTGTCGAGTTGTTATTGGACGTGGTGCAGCTGATGGTGAGAATGGCACAAATGGTGGTATCATAACCCTAGGCGATGGTGTCATTGATATAGGTGGTAGTGCTGACAAACCAATAGGTGAAAATTCTCGTCGATAGCGGCGATGATGATCCGTCGATGAACTTTCCCATTGCTGATGATTACCATTAGTGTTATCTGAGTGATCCATACTGCTGGGAGCGGGGACGGCGGAAGGTGAAAGTGAAGAAGACTCCGGGGTACACGCCGGAACGGGTATAGGATGAACATGAGGCCCACGTAATATATCCCCAGGCACTTGAGATGAATTATTCGTCGTTGTTGGTGCTGCTGCTGCTGCTGACGAGTTTGCTTTTCCAGTGTCACCCAATGTGATTCCAAGGTTTTGATTCTCTTCCAAGCCCGAATTTGGAACAGACATATGATTTTCAGATTCCGACCCTCCTTCCAGATTCTCCTTTTCCTTGCCCTTGAGAGTCTCCATTCCTTTCGGTGCAGGTTGAACTTCGACCCTGGAAGTAGAAGCTACATCACCGGTAGTACCCGCAACACTCCCTCCCCGCATCTCTCCGACGCCTACTGTCGTACTTACGCCCGGGAGTGAGCTGCTCGTTTCCTTGCGGTTGACCTCTTCTTCCCGAAGATTGTTTACCGGATCCGGCAGCCATGACTTCGACCAACGCTTCGAATTCCTCCAAGGCATTCTCGATTTCTCCTTCCTCTTCTGTTCCCCACTCACATCGCCATGTTCATTCGCTACAGCATTAGGAATTGCAACTACACCTTCATTCTCACGACCAGCATGCAACACATTTCCTGAGATAGCTCTACTCCGTCCCCGTACAGCAGTCGTCACAGGTTTAACGAAACCAGTCAAGCTCCTCCGCAGAAGCGAGCCTCGGGACGTTCGCGTAATAGCAGTCTGTTTTTCCTGGTTTTGGTGGTCATGATCGTACGACTGCCTGGCTACATTGTGATCCTGCTCTGCATCCAGAGTAGTGGTGGCAGGCGTTGTCTGCACTCGAGCCACAGGATTACCACTAGGAGACGGGGGTATTTCCACTGGAGGTGATGATTCTATATGTACATCCTGTTGATGTTGTTCCGGCACCTGTGATGATAACACTGGTCTACGAGCACGAGATGAAGTCTGACCCATAACAGATTGGTGAGATACCGAGATAGAGGCCTCCTACTGTCCGTTTGACTATCTTCCGTAATCGATCAGGGTAAAAATATGTGATCATCCACTGTATACCTGTTTTTGTGTGTTTCCGCAGATAAGCAGCTCCAATTGGTGAGGTTTGAGAGATATGGGTGGATGGAACGAGTGAAGTGATGTGACTCCGTCACCGAAAACATCACAGCCTGCCCACGCCACATTCCCGTTGATGCGAACGCACGCGATATAGCATTACACCGACATATCGTTTTTCTCAACAACAAAGTAACAAATATTTTTTGATAGCTGGAATTTTTGTACTATCAATGATCCTTTTAGGTTGGCCTCAACAATCGATGAGCCTCAGTCTAGAGACAGCTTTTATTAGGCTCAGCTATGTAAGATTTATGAATCATTGATCAATTCCCTTTCTGATTGATGACACTCACGGAATGATGGTCTTTTGTGCAGTCCCCCCCTTCAAAATACTAGATACATCAAAATTAGGAATCATGCAAAAGACATAGTAGTTCTGATATCGTTGCCAACTGTAAAATCATCGCTGTCAAGACCACTTGCGAGCCTTGAATCAGAATAGTAAGCCCCAATCTGCAAAGGAAAAGTGGGAATATTCGAACACATAATTATTTCCATGTTTACGTTAGCCGTCATTCGAATACTTATCAAACTGGTGTTAAATATGGGTATGGTAAAAAAAATCACCAATACAATGGAACAACTATTTCTACAGATGAATTCACTTGAGACAATCAATGATGAGATCATTCCGAGATCATTTCAAGGTCACGGTCCAAAGCTTCCTGAATATTACTTATGGCTAGAGGGAGGCCGAAAAAACAAAATTCGACACTGACGTCATGTACTCTATGATAAGGAGTGATAGCTTCTTTCCATCTATAGGGTGATGATCTATTGTCAAGAAAGATCTTTTTGCGAAATATGGTTTTAGTGTGAATCTCTCGTCCTAGCAATGGGCCTACATTTGAACATGAGGAGAGGACGGCGCGGAACTTTCTGACAGTGCTTTCATTGACTGTTCTATCAATCTACGGAGCTGATTTACCGAAAAAGGAAAGACGTTTACTTCAGTCTCACGAAGGTCGACTTTCGAGATCAAACGAACAATGACCACGAGTCTGATGTCCCTGAATCATTCTGTATCCTCAACATAGTTTAGGTCCAGGGCCGACATGTCCTAGATCCCATCCACTGAGAAAAGCAACCTCCAAGTCTATGTATCTTCTCTCACAGCTCAGGCGAGTCTATTCATTGCGTGTGCCAACGTTTGCAACCACCCTTGCTTTAATTGCCGGACTCTGCAAAGTTCAAGGGATTGCTGCATTCGTCACAGACACTCATCGAAAGTTCAAAGAGAAAAACCCTGTTTCAGCTGAGATACTCTAAGACGATGCAGGTAGTTTTATGTCCCAGGGATGCATCCCTATTGACCTTGCAGGTGCACTCCTTTGTGTACCTCTATCATCGGCAATAAAGTCCCTTATTTCTCCACTCCAAGTTTTCCAAAGCTCCTTGTCCGAGTATTACAGGTTGCGTATCTATTCTTCGTCCTTCTTGATATCCTCCAAATATATATTTCAGCCTTGAGGTAGGAAAGCAACGCGAATAAGAGCCGACACTGGGGGCGTTACAAAGGAATTGAAAAACCACCGGGAAAACGGCGATTCCTGGAAAAGATATACCTAAACTAGACACCTTCCAGAGACGGATTCAAGGATAATAGAAAGGCGACGGACCACTTCACGAGTCAGGATTCCTATATCCGGAAGGACGCACAAATATTAGGAGAGATAAAAGCATGGACGTCTACATCGATCTTGTAGCAGTGAACGACATCCTCAGAACTGTAGATTGCGCACTGGTTAGCGACCTCAAGTAAGAAACTACTCCCCTTGAGAGGACAGAGTCAAGATTTTTGTGCCAAATTATCTAGCAGCTTCTTTCTATATGCAAGACACTGCAGGACACGAGATCTCACTGTCTATGTTTTCGAGAGTCCGCTGTCTTCCTCTCTCGTCTGCAGAAGAATTTTAATTGATTAGTGCTTCTGGCACGTTCTTCTCTCTTAATGACACTAGTGGCACTTTTGCTTGAATGTTCTACGATATCGAAAACTTTTCTAGTAGTCGAATCATCACCATATTTGACGCGACTTGCGGGGCTGAGTTGCAGTTGAAATTTTGAAAGAAGATGAAGCGCTGAAGTAGAGGTAGCGGTGTAGGATGTTTTGTACTACTGTACACGCATATTTCCACATTCGACAATCAACATTCGTCATGGGCATAGTTTTCAATCTTTCCTCGTCAAACCCTGGATATGTTCCATATTCTTCATCACCTTGATCCGATTGTTCACTGGATTATTTGGATCTCGAAAGTAAGTCCAAGGTAATTGGAGTCAAATAAGGAGGGACATACTATATTTTGGGTTTATGTTGAATGCCTGGATAGAAAAGGCTTCACATCGTGTCTAGCCAGAAAAGGAGCTATTTGTTCCGGGACCTCTTGGAGGTATCCAAATGTTTCTTCATTTTGCAGCTTTCTAACCAAGTCATCTTTCCCATAGAAGTTCAGCTAAACAACTAGTCAACGAAAGCATACAAATTCATATATGTATGACTTACAATTTCTATCACAGATCGGAGTGCACTGTTAAGTGCTCCTACGACCCATCTACAAATTTAAAAAAATTCATATCGGCCCTGTCGTTACAGAAAGGCACGTACGCATGGTGTACACTTGTCGCTTCTCCAGCAAAATGAAGTACCCCACCCACTGGCAGCGTTACGAGTGGCCATAGATTTGAAAATTGGCTTGGTCCAAACACAGAAAAAGCGCCTGTTGAACATTAATAATTTATCCTCCCTTTGAGATGGCGAAGAGTCACCTGCAGAGTGTGGCTCTTGGGACCAGTCATAGGCGTGGTAATCAACAATCAAGCCAGATAGATACTTCTTATCGAGATCATGTATGTCAGCCAAGTCCCCGATGATAAGATCCACGAGGAGCTTTTCTTCGGGTGTATTATACCCCTGCACAAGCGAACCAATACGAGAAGCGTCCTGAGACCATGAGTAACTAACGATCATCGTTGCTCCCTCGTCCTTATTCATTCCATAGGATGGGTAAATAACCATGCGGGTGGGACGGTCGGTGCTGGACACACCACCGCACTGCTTCAAGCGGGGTTTGCATTGTTCCCACCAACGGCTAGAGAATCGGATGGCAACCTTTGTCGAGCATTCATACCTGAGAGAGCGGATAGCTGTTTGCAGATCCCATGTAAAACGGCAACCAGAGGTGTCAACGTTGCGCAAGCATCCAAATGGCAGTGTTGTAATAACATGGTGAAATTGCCTCGTATTTTTGTACCCTGCAACAGAAACTTCGACTAAATGGGGTTCCATGGGCTCCCTAGGCTCCCTAGGCTGTATAGCTAGCGCGGTGACTCGTGCGTCCATAGTCAATTTCCCCTTAATTTTCTCCTTCATCTTTGTAGCGATCTGGTCAGTGCCTCCACTACAGGCATAGATGCATTTTAGTTTTTTTTTTCTTTTTTCAGATCATAAGCCAGAAAGACTCACTCGAGACAGTACCACTTAGTGTCGGGGGCATAGTGGAATGTAATAAATTCTATGACAGCCTCGGCCAAGGCTTGATCATACATGTTGGTTCCAAATTCGAAGGTCTCCAGGTATGAGACGAGCTAGACCACACAGTATCAAGATGGATATTGGATTATTCTTACAGCTGAGATCATTACCTGGTTGCTGTATTGTTTCTTGGGAATTTTTTTTTTCTCTTTGGTTTCTTCGATTTCCTTAACAAGAGTCATATAACCGCGTGTTGAATATCCATCAAACTCCATTAGCTTCTTCCAGAAATCCTCTTTAATTCCGTCTTCAATTTCTTTCCCAAACGGCTCAAACTGCTGCGAGGCCATTTTAAGAGCACTATCAAATATATCCTTAACTTCAGTCTTGAAAGGGTCGGGTCCCTGTTCCTCCATCTCCTTATTCGACAGGCATCTCCCATTGAAATAATTGAGGTTACAGTCCAAGGTCATCACGTAGGGGATTTTCTCCTCTTTGAGTCCAATCATTTCGAAAAGATCGAAAACACGTTTCATGGACGGGATATCAGGAAAACGCATTGCTCCAACATCCTTTTGCGTCGAAATAAGTACGGAACAGATGGTAATGTCCAACCACTTACATAGTAGTCATACTTCTTCCCGGATTCGAAGCGGTAAGTGTACATACGACCACCTACGCGCTCCGGTTCCGCCTCAAGGATCTCGTAGTCAAAGCGAAATGACTCCTTCTGGCTCTCGAGCTGGTCATTGAGCCAGTCGAGAAGCAGCGCAGAATAGAGCCCAGCAGCACCAGCACCGAGTATACCAACAGTGACCGTTTTGGGCGGAGCGTGGGCTCGGGGGGTATGAAGCATTCCTCCTTCTTTCAAGCTTTCGAAGTGTTCAAGGAGCAAGTACCGAGCATAAGCATCGGAGAAATCAGGTACTGGTTCCCCAGGAGGCCAACGTACAGGCAAACCTGGAAGTTCTGAAAACATTGTCATAGAGGCAGTTCGATGTGTCACGATTTATCTGCAGTATTTATACCACTGTTGTTTTCAAGTCGACCAAGCAAGATATACCACAAGAAGCTCTTCCGAAACACTGGGTGATACATGAGAGAATTCTCACCTCGACTTGATCAGGGTTCCTTTCCCATTCATGTGAATTATATCTAAAAACTCAAGAAAGGTAGGAGTATGTTCAGTCCAAAGCTTCTATTCTATCCAAATTTGAACTGAACCTTATTTTCAGTTCAGGTAAGGCTCACCAGGAGTAGGGTATACCAACAAGGATAGTTGTCAGTCTACCCTTAGGGGAGAGTACCTTCTCAAGGATAGACAACGGAAACCCACGTCAGTTGCAGATGTGAAGTCCCCTTCCTCTTCTTTCTCATCTGAGTTGTATCTGTATCTTTCAAGTCAGAATCATCAAAATCACGAATTGCGAGGCTCACCAGCAAACGATTTTTGAGCTCTGTGTTCCGCCCTGAGGATCTGGTTTCTTAAGCAGTTGTCCTCTGACCCTTTTGTGGAGGTCTACCCATTGAGAGACACAACACAGGGAACAGGACAGTTTCTGAACACGAGAAGCTTGGGAAGACCAGGCCAGTAGAGCCCGGTGCTGTCATCAAATGACCAAAAATGCGCCTTGACCGAGGTGACATGCAAACAGTTCTCTTATTCGCGCTTGACGCTACATATACTCTCAAGCCTGCATGTCTGTACCATGAGTTTCTGAAACACCAACGCAGCTAGTCTCGATACCCGTGTTCTCCAGAGGAAAGCAAAAAAGGGATAACTTGAGTGGGGATGGAATGCCGCTCTGATGGACCACTAAAAAAAACGTCGTCCTTCTCCGCAGCAGCATCGTAAATATAGCGACCTTCGGTGGTGAGAATAGCCATTCTGCAGACACTTCGAACGTCTTACTCAAGCTCAAAAAAAAAAAAGTGAACGCAGTCACGTATCTGAAATTAGCACATCACTCCGCGGCGAAGAAGGGGGGAAGAGATATACTCACGTCAGGGGCCAGAAATAACATTGACACCACGGAAAATGGAAGCGGAACAATAACTCGATAAGATACAGCCACAGAGGGCAAGAATCGATCTCACGACAGATGAACCGCTCAATTGCACAGGACAGGAAGATCATACTACTGAGGAGAACGTTTTCAAGGCTCCTAGTGACAAGTGAATCAATACGACGATAATCGTATCAGTGGAAGAACCTTGTCTAAAACAGTCTTGCTTTGCCAAGTAAGGGGGGTGTAGCCCAGCATTTTCCCAAAGCTTCAAAAGTCACTTGAAGAAGGGGGCTTCTAGCCTCACAAGGACTGATCTTGAGAAATAAAATCGACTGCCAAGCTCATCGATAGAAATGACTCGTGTGCCCTCATCCAACGCTGTTGTCTTTAAACATCCCTCGGACTATCATCATCATCATCATCAGACACGCTCAAGAACCTGTGCGTGGTAAAGGATCATGGGTCAGCTTCTCGACCAAAGTCTTGGACTAGCTAGAAGGGTACCAAAGAGAGAATGAGTGAGTTCGCAATTTGACTATGCTGTCCAGTCTGAATTCTTGGAGTGATACACTGAAGCACCTCAGAGGGGATGAATCGGTTACAAGCTCTCTATGCTGGGCTGACCACATGGACATGGACAGTGGTATTGGCTCATTAGTAAAACTTTTCTGTATCTTTGTATCGCTTCTTTACATCAAGTTCCAAGCCAGACAAAATGACCATGATATGTTGAAAAGCCATGTATCGCTTCTTGACATCAAGAGCCGCATTTGCCTTTCTTCTCAAAAAAAAAAAAAAAGCAAAAATTCACAAAAACTAAGCATCTAAAACACCCTCACCCCTCCTCCTCACCTTCCTCACCCTCACCTTCCCGATGACAACGACGACGACAATGACGTCGATGAACAATCATGATTTGCATCCCCATCCTCTCCAACTCTCTCACTTCATCACTCACCCACCTCTCTCCATCCATCAACCCCAACAAATGTCCTCCACACGTCAAATCCAACGTCACCTTTTCCAATCTCAACGACGAGGAGGAGGAGGAGGAGGACTTGTTATCCATCTCCCACCTCGTTTTCAATTTTTCAACCACCCACTTGACCATCATCACATCCATCCAACAATGCCCTCTCCACTCCAACACATTCAACCTCGGTAAAAAACGTAGTTCATCACCACGACTCATCGTCGTCGTGATCACCAACGCCTCCATCACCTTTCTCACCATCTGCTCATCCTGCTCATCCACCAACCTCAACACACTCACCTTCTTCACCTCTTTCAACACCTCATACACATCCACCCACGGACACCCCAAATCCAACTCGAGTCTCTCCACCCCCCGACTCGTCTCACCCAACATGGCTCGCAACACCGACACAATCATCGAAAACTGCATCAAGTCGTACCGCAACTTCAACTTGAACACGGTAAGATTCGGAAACAAAATTCGCTCAAACAGCTGGAATTCCCATGCGTCGCCGGCATAGGACCAAGCCAAGGAACGAAGAGACGGAAGGAGAATAGGAAACGTGGCAGTGGGAGGAAGAGGGTGGAATTCGGCATTGGAGAGGATACGTGAAAAGTCGCCTTCGACGAGAGACGGACAACGTCTAAAGATCTCTGCACATTCGTCAATCGAGACCCAAGAGACTTTGAGATGGGTGAGACCCGACCAAGGAAGGGTGATGGCGGACAAGAAGGTGTTGTCGAGGGTGACACGACGGAGCTGGGGCGCATGGGAAAACATGTCGACCATTTGTTGTTCTCGGCTGTTGTCGTACGGGCACAGCCAGAGATGTTGGAGGTTGGGAGTCGCATTGGTGGCCTGTCTGAGGTCAGGGATCCATTCTGGAGGCAGACCGTCGATTTTGAGGGAACGCCATCGGTGTGAATGGGCGAGAAGGACGCGCAGGACGTCAGAAGAGGGAGGCAGGTCGGATGAGAGTCTCTCCCTTGGCTCGTCGACAGCGGCAAAGACAAGGGAGAGCGACACGAGGCAGGGCGCCGAGCGGGTGAACATGGCGTGCAAGGCGTGGGCGTTGGGGATAGTCCTGGTCTGATAGAGGGTGAGGGCGGCAGAAGTCCAGAGCTGGGGCGTGGCAAGGGCAATATCGCGCCACTGGGAAGAGACGGCGGCGAGGGTGAAGGGCATGGTGGGATAGGTGAGACCGCCGTCGTTGTTGGGAGGAGTATCGATGGCAGACTCGTCTGGAGCGAGAGGGGGGCAGAGGAGGAGGAAGATGTTGGCGATGATTTCGTAGGGGAGGACGACGGTGGCAGGGGCGATGGCGTTGAGTCTGCGCTGGAGGAGGACGCGGTGGGCAGCGAGACGGTGGATTTCATGGTCGATGCGGGTGACCTGGGAATGGACAAAGAGAGCCTCGTCGGCGGGAGACTTGAAGACACTGTCGGGCTGGACTCTGTCGAGGGGACGGCTGCAGCGCTCACAAATGGCCATGTTTTCTGGAGGAAAGAGGGGAGGAGGGAGTGCGCTGGGGGGAGGAGACTGCATTGGAGGGAGACACGTGAGGGGAGTGGGGGGTAGGGGAAGGAGTAGGGGAAGGAGTAGGGGAAGGAGTAGAGGAAGGAGTAGAGGATAGAGTAGAAGAATAGGATGAATAGGAAGGAGTAGAGGATGGAATATAGTCGACAGTCACTCGCTCAGCTACCCATGGCAGTCTGTGGATCTTTTTGAGCAGCGACCAGAGCGACGACGACGAGGACATGGACATGCGAGCATAGTCAGAGGTGCGGTCAGGGGAGACGAGGACAGGAGAGGATGACATGAATAGTAGATAAAGTAACGACTACACTAGAAAAATGACAACACAAAGCACGACCGCCACCACCCACGGTCAGGGGAGAGGATGACATGGAATAGTAGATAAAGTAACGACTAATAATACTAGAAAAATGACAACACAAAGCACGACCGCCACCACCCCCACCGTCATCCTCGCCGCAGGAAACACCCCTCTCGTCAGCGCCGCCTGTATTCTGAAATACCTCCAGCACCCTGTCTCGTCAGATCGCTGCAACCTCAAGCACCACCCACCTACCCAGCAGCAGCATCCCCAGTCCCACACCCGTCATCGACGCACCCAGCGGCGTCGCCCACGTCGAGCCCGGGCGGCCCAGCGTCAACAGCTGCACAAGGGCTTGACCAGCTCAGTCACAACGACGACGACAACAGCAACGCGCTCACCGACACCCGCAGACGCCAGCGCGAGACTCGTGCGCACATACGCTAGAAACGTCCGCTCAGACGCCAGATGGTCCCGCGCGACACTCCCCGAATTCTCCAGCACAACGTTTGCGCAGAAAAACATTTGAAAAAAAAACATACACAAGCACGTGCTGCTGCTCTTTGGTCATGGACGACCATCTCGAGGCTCTGCAGGCCGCCGCCCTCAGCGCAACCCGCTGTGCCGCCGCCCTCCCCACCGACATCCAATTCTACCGTTCACTCGACTCTGCCGTCGCACACGACATCGACGCCCTCCACGCCCGCCTCCTCGCTCTCACCAACAGACTCCTCCAGTTCGCGTCCACAGTCCACACCCCTTTACTGCACGACCACGACAGCCTCCTCGTCGACTTTCATCCCCTCGTCGTCAATGTCATGGACGATCTCTTTGAACGCACCGTCAGTCTCTCTTTTCACTCCTTCACTCCTCTCTGACAGTACTAGGATGCCTGTCTCGACCAAGCCCTCGGTCACTCCAAGCCACCCGTCGTCCACCACGCTGCCCATCTCACAAAGCCCCAGCAATCCTTCAAGCGCAAGCCAGACAACAGCCACGCTCCCTGGCACCCCTCCCTCACCCACAAATACAACGCTCAAGTCCCCCTCGATGCCTCACCCCATCCCTACCACCACGAAATCAACCACATAGCCTACCCCGCTCACCTCTACACCCCCTCCACCCCACAACACCCTCCCCCTCTCTCCCACACCCCCTTCACCTGGGTCTCCACGCCACAGTCCTTCCAGACCATGCTTCAAGCCCTCACCGCCGTCACAGAGTTGGCCGTAGACCTCGAGCACCACAGCTACCGCTCCTACTTCGGCTTCCTCTGTCTCATGCAGATCAGCACACGAACACACGACTACATTGTCGACCTCCTCATCCTCAGAGACGACATCGAGCAGCTCAACCAGGTCTTCACCGACCCCAACATCGTCAAAGTCTTCCACGGCGCCGAAAGCGACATCCTATGGCTACAACAAGACTTTAATCTCTACGTCGTCAACCTCTTTGACTCTTTCCATGCCTCCAAGCTCCTCGGTATATTCCATTCTCCTCACCTCTCGCCCTTCTCACATTTTCTCATTCCAGAATTCCCTCATCACGGCCTTGCCAATCTCTTGCAAATGTACTGCGACTACATCCCCGACAAACGATATCAGCTAGCAGACTGGCGTATACGGTAACCCATCTCTTCACTTACCCTTCATCCATTCTCATCCAAATCACAGCCCTCTTCCACAAGACATGCTCCAATACGCTCGCTCTGATACCCACTTTCTCCTCTTCATCTACGATCATCTACGACTTGCATTGATCGACCGTGCCCTCTCCCCTTCCCACGCCACTTCAGCTCATGTTTTCATCAACCACGTTCTTGCCCAATCCGCTCAAACATGTCTCCGAGTGTACACCAAAGAGCCCTACGACACCATTTCAGGGAGCGGTCCGAATGGCTGGGACAGTCTAGCCAAAAAACGGAACAAACGCTCGATGACGGCCGCGAGTCTTGACAATATGCAGAAGTCGGTGTATAGAGCTGTTCATGAATGGCGTGATAGGGTGGCGAGAGAGGAAGATGAGAGTACGCAGTATGTGATGCCGAATCGTTATCTTTTTAAACTTGCGGAAGCGCCGCCTGGAGATGTGCAGGTGTTGTGGAGAATGTTGGGAGATGGACGGCAGCAGTTGGAGAGTTTGGATGTGGTGAAGAGGAGAGGGAAAGAGTTGGTTGAGGTGATGAAACGTGCCGTGAGATTGGCACGAGGACGATGTATTTCTTTAGCGGGGAAACAGCAGCATGGAGTGTCAATGGACCAACCGTCTCGTCTTGTTTCTTCAGGCAAACAGCAGCGTCTTTTGGATGGAATGTCAATAGACCCTCCAACTCCTGATAGTCGTTCATCCCTCTTTGTTCACGAGGATAATCACCCTGCACCGTCATTGCTCGCGAGGAAAAGTACGCTTTTTGGTGATATTACGTTTAACAAGGACAAGGATGGGTCGACCCTTTTTCAAAAGGTGTTGATGAAGATGGTTCGAGAGTTGAATACGGTACCTGAAGTGCCCAAAGTAAGCCTTCTCTCTCTCTCTCGCCCTTGGAGCTGAGATAGACTCTTAACTCAGCCCATGAAGAAACCGGTTTCAAGAGAGAACGGAGAACAGTCCATTTCGGCTTTGGAAAATAATAAACGACTGGGTACACAACTCGAAGAAATCCCTTTTGTACCCCTTTCTCAACGTCAATTCGTCTCCACCTCTTTTGAAGATAAAGATACAGTAGGACGAGAACGAGATGGGATCGTCGTCGTTGGTAGGAAACGAACTCGAACTCGAACTCGGAATAGGAATAGAAAACGAAAATGGATGGAGGGTGTGTTGGATCAGATGAATGAAGGAGAGGCGGGGGCAGGGATGGAGGTAGAAGCAGGGGCAGGGATGGAGGTAGAAGCAGGGGCAGAGATGGAGGTAGAGGGAGAAGGAGAAGGAAACGACACATTTGATTTCACGGCAGTTTCGAATATCTTGGATAACCCACACGAACACCAACACCAACACGAGCATGAGGTGATTCAACCGCTCAAGAAACGAAAGCGAAGACATGGCAAAGCCAAGGCTCAAGGTGAGACCGTGACGCATTTTTTTTTTGATCACGCTGAGAATGGAGTAGGTGCCATGTCAAGTCCGATATTCGTGCTGCCTCCTAGAGCTTATCGTGAAACCAAAGGAGGAAACCAGTCACGTACATTCAAGTAGAATTTTACATTAGACTAGTACTTCACAAATAATTGCGCTACAATCCTACAAGTCTAGTCACATATAAAAAACTTTGCATGTGCCTGAAGGGACCCGTAGCTCAGTGGTAGAGCGTGAGATTCCAGTTTCAGCGTGTCTCCTCAAGGTCATCCGTTCAATCCGGGTCGGGTTCACATTTTTCATTCATTTTTCATTCATCCCTTGCAATCTAATCTATACTCTACTCTACATCACTCTCTCAAACCCTTCTTGCCCAACGTCCTCGACAAATTATAGGCTGCCGAAATGAGCGTCACATGCCTTGATAAGCAAAAACACAGTCAAACGATCTCGTCAAGAAAAACAACAACAACAAAGGATACGCACGTAAACCCTTGAACGGCATTACCCAAACTAGAAATAAAACGCTCAATGTCATTTCAACAAAAACAAAAAAACCACGCACGCTTCACCCGACTCGGAAATTTCTTCAGTGCACAACCCAACATGGTTCAAATACAACAAAAAATCCTATCAAAGAAAAAAAAAAAAGAAATCATACCAAACCGATCAAAAGGGGGACAAGAACGTCATACCTCAAACATCGATATAGCCCTCCTCAAAAACACACCATCCGTCTCACCAGCTCTCGTCAACGCCTCCACGCACCACAACGTACACAAACAAAATGTACCTTCTTCTCCTCCCACTCCGTCTTCAGCCTTTTGAGTGTCATAACGATACACGAGATTCTAGCCATCCATCAAAGCATCAAAAAATTATCAACTTCCGGGGTGGTTTTTCTCGGCAGGCAAGCAAACAAACGCACGTTGGATGTCAATCCACCCCTCGCAGGCGTCTTCAAAATCTGCTTCAACGTTGAGACAAATCTCGGATCGGACGCATGCATGAAGAACACCAAGGGCATAATCAACACAGCAGAATCGAGCACGTGAGTGTCTTCATAGCTTTGTCCAAAGAATTTCTCCTCCTTGTTCCACGCGCTATTCATGATCTCCTCGTAGAGCTCATCGCGGACGGCAAGCCACTTGGAACGATTGGGACAAGGAAGGGATCGTTTATCCGCGAGGCGAAGACCTTGAGTGAAATTGCTAGCTCACGATGACCGATGAAGCGAAAGGATAAAAAATTTACCTCGATCAATAGCTACCCAGATCATGATCTACACAAGGTCAGACTAACCCAAATCGTGAGGACACTACCATACTTTAGAATACTGCAAAAAAAGTCAAACTTGTTTTCTAATATAAATATCACACACTCACAGTAAAGTTCCTTTCGCGGTTCCTTACTTCCCTGAGGAGAAATTGACCTTGATATTCTCAGAAAACAGAGGATGACGAACCAGATAGACCTATAGTGCTATTTAGCCGCTTGAATCTCGGATGCAGTTGGGGGTTACTTACAAGTCTGGCTCCTTGGCATGTTTGACAACGTCTGCCCTAGCGTGTCAGTTTCCTTTCTCTCGTGATGTGATAGACAGCTCACAATCGACGCTAGAGACAAAAGACGGTACATTCAATACAAGTCAAATATCATGTTGGAAGGTACTCACACGCCGCGTACCAGCACCCTACAAAATCATAAGCATCGTCTCACACTAGAGGATGGTGGACATACCAATCATCATAGCTCTTATTTAATACAAAAGTTAGGTAAAAATCTTCCATCAAATGACCACAGAACATACAAGGGGTTTTCCGAACTAACTAATTAAACATTCAAGCTCAAACAATCGAGGACACAGCAACTCACTTTCTGACCAAGGTATATGCAATCCATCCTGGAGGAAAATCGCGCAGTAGAAACCATCCATCAGCACGATATCCAGAGGTTGGTATATCAACAAGACTCACAGTTCACCATAGATATCCTAATATACCCTCTGTTCAATATCGGCCCGATGTACAACAAAAAAAGACTTACAAGCTGTTTATGATCTGCAGCTCCATTTCCGATTCGGACCGGTTTCGAGCCTTTATGTCCATCCAAATGAGTTAGCTCGATCTCAGGTATATGCTTTCCACCTATTGGGGATGATATAGACATTAAACCAGAAATCTATCTGAGAACTCACCGTGAATGGTATACATGATCTGTAAACTTCCATCCGGATTCTTGTCCCTCAAACGCTCAAAGATGAACTCGACATACGCTGGAAAAAAATAGGCCCTAGGCCTGAGCAAAGGAGAAGGACTGACAAAAAGATGATAGGCACCATTAGCTTCCTCGGTAAAGCCGAGCCGGATCAACGCATATAATGTAAACGAGGAATCGCGGATCCAGGAATAGCGGTAATCCCTAGCATCATGGCTTCAGATAACTCGCCCATCGATCATCTGAAAATGACATTACCAATTACGCGTTCCACCAATGTATTCAGGTAGACTGAACGTTGGACTCGCCACGACAGCACCTATCGCAAAACACAAATCAGCGATCACGACGATTGGGGAGAGCTTATGAGAAATCAGAAGGACAGAATATAAAAGGGATAAGGATAGAGAATAGATGTGATCTGCAAAGGCGAACGAACCGGTTGGTTCAAAAATAAGAAGTTTGAGAGCAAGGGCACTGCGGTGGACTGCTTCTTTCCAAGAACCCGTGTATGTTGAATTTCGGATCCAATCGTACCAGTACCTGTTTGTAGTCTACACACAATGTGGGTCATGCTCAAAACAAAATATTCACTGGGAACAATGGGAAACTCACGTGAAGTAACGAGTGGATGAGCTCCTACAACCGAGGGAGTGTAAAGATAGAGGTTCAAACGAGTCAATTTGAATCATGCACACCTTGGTGAGCATAGGATCATCTAGCAACCTCCTAGAAACTATCGCCCTGTTGGGATCTGCAGTAGCTATTGCAGTATCCACAGCCTGAAGGATCTCAGGGCTCAGAATTTGTTGCGCCTTGTCCGCATCTGCAGACACAGGGGGGTTCCTCAAGATAAAGGTCACAGCTTGTCCCTCGATAAGGTGGACGAAAGCTTGTATTGCAAGCCCTTTATGACCTTTTGCCGAAAGATCCAGGGTCGTAAGGTGAACGACTGGCACATCAACATCCTCTGTGGTTGTTTCCGCAATGTAACGCAAGTCGAGGGTCAAATCTGCTGATTCAAATAAACCTTTCTTATGTTTTGGAAGTAAAACGGTGTCGTCATCAATGATAGTGGTGACATGAGCGTTCCTTGCATAATTGAACGCGGGCGCACACTCGACATTAATAGAGAGTGACCCTCGAACACATTCAACTCGACGGATGAGCCAAGGTAAGAGAGGTTTTTGATGGATTGAGCCAGTAGTGTTGGTTATGAGCGGACGAGGAAGAAAATCTAACATGCCACCAAATTACTAGGGTGATCCTGTGAGCGAGGTGATGACTACAGGCATACCAGTGACGCTCACGACTCCAGCGTCGTTCATGAACTTGGTTTGGAGTACATTGGAGCTTGGAAGGTAATTCTGCTTCGAAGTATAGGGTATGGTAGGTTGGATAGAAAAGTGACCTCCTTTATCCTTGTCGAGGATACGAGCGAATACAGATGGTGAATCGAAATGCGGCACGCAGTAACTTTCGACTAAATACGACTTGCTGTCAGCCAGAAAAGAGGACGATATGATCCAAGAACGAACTCGAGCCGTCCAGAGAAACGAGTGCAGCAGTCCTGAGATTACCGATGCTAATAGATATTGATATGTTGTTCCTGACGTCATTGCAAAGAGTAGGAGTACTCACAGGCCATGGTCGGCAAGAGCCAGGTATTCTCGCTCCTGGGAGGGCTGGTAGTAGCTCATGATAGTCCGTCGCAGATGATAGTTGGAACAAAAGACCGCTTTTCCGTATCGATAAACGGCAAGGCTTTTATCAACCCCTCGAAATATTTGCATCAATTTATATTCCCCCTCAACTGGGGTCTACATTGCCATCACTTAGTCAGCGGACCTCGTTACCCGGAGTCATCAAACGAGCCTGTTTTCAAATCTGGTCGACTGATATCTAATTTTCGGACCGATTAGCCTCTCTTCAAAAGCATGGAAGAAAGGAAGTCAAATGAAATTCGTCACTTCTCAAGATTACCAACGATGAAATCAGTTGCGTGCACTATACCAGCAAAGTTACAGAGTGCGGGAGAAAAATGATACTTCAATCAAAACAACCGTGTGATTGCCGGTTGGACACTGTTTTGGGATTTACCGCGATCCAGCACTCTTTGCTCCAACCCCATAAGCTAACCACTTAGCCATCTCCCCTTGCTACAGTATTTCATAAAAATAACATCAATCAATGCCATCCATCACGAATGCCTATGCTATTAGTGTTGAATTCCCATCACTGTATGTCCAAGCTGTGCTCAACCCCAGTCTTATTTGTCTCGCGCAAACAGCAAAAAAATTCAACTGTCAACCTCATGGTTGTCGAAGTATCGATCATTTTTCGGTTAGTTACCGAAATTTATCAATGATCCGTTGTTCGGAGAAGACATGCTCCTGTAGCCAGGAAGGCATTCCCTGTGAATCAACCGAAATTAAACATACACTTGCACGCTTAATTTACATTCCTGGAGCCACAGCACATGTGTTCTAACCTTTCTGACCAGAGAGGTAAGACACTTCTAATTCAATGATTTCGTCATATCTTACATGAGATGGAGCATCTGAGATTCATTGCAAGCAAATTGAGGCTAAGGATACTCTTATTCTTCGCCATTCTGTGCTTTGGCCAGATAAAGACCTTGCTTTTGTACAGCTCCCGGAAGATAATAATGGTATTCATCTTGGAGCATTGCTGATGTCCGAAGATCTGGTCGCAATTATCTCCCTCTTCTCAGAGGACATTCCTCACGTCACCGGACCTCACAAGGGACGCACTGTTCGATTTCGGAAATTCGCCTGCGATGCAAAACATCAGTATCAAGGTATTGGTAGCCAGCTTCTTGAATACGCTGCCTCCTTGGCGCGATCTCACATGAATGGCACGTTGCTCTGGTGCGATGCACGTACAACAACCCTCGTGTGGTATCAAAAACGGGGGTTCGAAGAATTTGGTGAGCGGTTTTACAAAGGGCCTGTAGAATACATCCGTGTACGGCGGGAACTCTAATGCTCGCTTGCTCTATGCGGAGAATGAAATATTTCTGAGGTAGACAAATCACTGTCGGGCATGACATTCCTGACAATTCCGGCCTTCCCCGCAATTGTCTGGTGACAGATTTTATATAACAGATGCATTGAGTCAGAGTCAGAGAGATATCACCTTTGGGCTGCCCTTCCCCTGTGTGGAATTGCAGACGCAGACTCATGCTGTCTTATAAGGCTGATAAATGACACAGGACATAGGTTTACCTGAAGACCTTTGGCATTTGTCAGTTTGTCAAAGAGATATGATTTTATTCCGAATAGTAGGGGGAATGACTCAGGGTTGCGTCTCATTTAGACATTCCTTGCCGGTGAAAGGCCCGTTTCTCGCTTCGCTTTTCATCATCATTTTTTGGGACCGCTGTCTGAATTGGTCTTATGGGTGCCAGTACTCCCTCGTGGTTTATCAGATGAGGGACGTAACACGACTAGGTCCTGCATTTTAATATGCTCTCTGAAATCCTGATCTGCAAAAAGCACTAAATCCGTAGAGCTGACAGACGATGGCAAGCATCACCAAACCCAGCGACATTTCACCTTCCTGCAACCTTTCTGTGTGATTAGAGTAGTAATTGAAGGATCACAATCGGAATGACTCATTATGTAATCTATGATAACAAGAAAAGTGATTCACGCACCCGCTTGAACCTGACCATCATCGCATATTCTCCAGTCATTCACTTCACCACCTCGTCCAGCAGAGTATTATGGATGCGCGTTTACGTCGGGTAAACAAGGAAATTGCGGGTGAGGCCATCGAAGTAATACCTTATCGATAATCATCCGGGCTCTCATATATCTTTACCCAAAGACTGCAAGAATGACAAGACTTCACAGATTCGGATTGAACTTATTGGGGAGTCTCCCTTTCATCTGAAAGGGTCTTTCCCGGGGCCAGCGGGTACTCCCTATGAGGGAGGCAATTTTGATGTAGTGAGCCTGATCCTCGCCTATATCTTTAGCGGTTTATACATGATGTGTAAAGGATATAGTGATACCGGAATCTTATCCCTTTCAACCTGTCAAAATGAAATTCATTACGAAAGTGTACCATCCCAATGTGTCTTCAGCTTCTGGCGCTATCTGTCTCGACATCCTGAAAGATGCTTGGTCTCCTGTCCTCACCCTCAAATCAAGCATGATCTCTCTCCAGAGTCTACTTTGCTCGCCTGAACCAAATGACCCCCAAGACGCCGAGGTTGCAAAACACTATATGACCAGCAAGTCTAGCTTCGAGGAGACGGCCCGATATTGGACAGAAATTTATGCAGGAGGTCCTGGTCCAAAGAGCAGCAAGAATGTATCATCCTTTGCGCGAGACGAGATTGCAATCGCTGGATTGGATCCCCAACATGTTGCTCAATTTGAAAAGCTTGGATTTGAACGAAGTAAAGTTGTGAGTCTCAATTGCCATGTCCTCATATTGCAGCTCTCAGAGGTTCTTGCATCCTATTAGATTGATGCCTTGAGGCGACTGAATTATCGTGGCCAGAATGCCTCCAGGATATCAGGAGATAGAGTTGTTGAAGAACTCCTTAAGGCTTAAGGAGTTTTCTACGCCGAAATTTATTACTTGTCATGTTGTATGTCCTATAACCAATCATGGTGTTCACAATACTGCTTTTCTGCATGTGTGGATTACGAGTGCACGAGTGTACCTGAAAAGTTCCTGGGACCTACCTATAATTGGAAATCGGGAAGCTTAATGGAGCCGGATCGTGCCGGATCGTGCTTGAGAGATGAAATCTCCAAATATCCTTAGTCGCAACGTCCATGAATTAAGCAGTCAAATTTGATTTTCATCTTCAAGGATTTTGTAGATAATTCCTTGTCATGTGTTCTTAGTCTCAAGAGAATCTGACACTGCTTCTCTAACCATAGAGGAGTCAAATGGGGGGAAAATCTATTTTGATCATCATCGCGTAACTCAGATATTCGGACTGATGAAATGAATCACTGGACCGCCAGATCACCTAATGAAGTTGATGTGGGTGCAGTAGCCGTGGTAGTTGGATTAAGCGCTAGTGTAGTCAGTAGACTACCGCGGACTGTGTTCGTATACCGCGTAATAAATTGTTGAAAAAAAGCACTAGATGTTATAAGGTCATGACGATCAGAATCGGAGTGAGTATGTGAGATGCTTGAAACAGCGTCAAAAGCTGTAGCAGCTGAAACGACCCAAAGACGTAACTGTGGCAGTCATGGCTATAGCCGAAGGTGCAGGAAAAGGAGACATGAAGCTGATTTAGTATATAGATGCAGAAGACTATTGGAAATCTCAGGAAGTGGATTATCTCTTCTTGCCTTAATAAATTGTCGCTGTGCCGATCTCGTAGATTGAATTAAGACAACATAGGCAGTCGAAGTTAAGTTCGCTTGCAAGATGAGGCCGCATTGGATCATCCATCTCTAGAGACTGTAGGTGGAGCGAAGGAATTATAGATAAGTACCCTGGAGATAGTTGGATTGCCTTGCATCTTGGAGCATGGTGCCCGATTGAGTACCGACAGAGTATTCGATCCGCTCATTGAATTGATCGAGGTGGAAGACGATAGACATCGTAAGAATTGCCATGATGATCAGGAGCGGTCTTGTCTGATCACACCTAAGACACAACAAACTAAAGAGTATTTTGTTATGCGAATCATGTACAACAGGGAGAAAGCCCAACTTGATCTGATAATGTACAATTCAAACCAGGCACTAAACTACATTGATACATTCCTTGGTCATCTAGGTGAGTGGCATGATGTAGTACACCACTATGCTATACTCGCTGGTTCCTTTCTACGGCCCTCAGAGTTATTAATACACTGTATTGCTGTTGTATCGTGTGTCGGCAAAACATATCCTCTTTACTTCTTCCTCTTCAGATGATCTGCCTTTCTGTCCTGATTCTTTGTACATTGATTCACGTTGGAGAGTGTCTACTCGGAAATGAGGTCGTACAACAGATGAACTATTTGGATACGATCTCTTCAGGTCAAAGATCGCTCTTCAATCAAGCTATTCATGCTCTGGATGTAAACTTTGCTTCTCCATTGTTGGTGAGCGTTTTGTTTGTCACATTAGAATTGACAATTGATTTTGTTTTCGGATTCAAGTTCGATTCACCGAGATATTCAGCTTGGTATGCTGTTGGATTGTTAGCTAGAAATGAAGGTGATGATGTTGAAGTGGCATCTGAGCTGATCCGAAAAGCGTGGGTTATCATTTGTCTCTCTAATTCAACGACGACGACAACAGTGGTTTATTCATCTTAGATTACAATTTCAATTCAAAGATCCATCAAAACTGTGGTTCGGGACATTCAAAAATGATATCTATGCTCCTGACCCTGGTCACTTGTTTCCACCTCAAGTCAGTTTTTTTGTGTGTTCCTTTGTGTATCTTATGCTTTGACTCAGATCTACGGCTCTTATGATCCCAATAATGCTCTTTTCGTTTCTACTTCATGGATCATTGTCATGGAAGAGTTCCAGCACCTCTTAGATTCTTCTTTGATAGCATCGATGAAAGAGAGTATGTATAATGCAACTGTTGGTGATGGGTATAGAGTCGGTAGTGTTGATGGGGATAATTGTGAGTGACAGTTGTCGCTGTTGATGCATCCGATACTGCATTTTTACAATGTGCACAGTGTTTCCCGTCTATAGTAATCCTTGGTGCGCTTCATTTTGTACATGTATATGGTAATCTGACATCATCCGCTTCACAAGGTACTTGCGAGTGATGTCCGCAACGTACGTGGGCAACATGATGGACGATAGGAATATGACGAGCTGGGGGGATATCTGGGCTCAAGAGGCTATTCGAGAATTTGAGCGATATGATACGCTTAGTGAGGTCCGTTGATGGCTTGATCAATGGATCTCATTTATCTATCAATCTAGTTCAATTCTGGGACATATACGGGAGTTACGCTCTATGCTCTGTCGCTCTTCAAGTATATGCCCTCAAGCTCTGAGATAGCGAAAAAAGCACCAGGGATCATAAAGAAGGTATGGGGAACAACGGCCAAGTTTTATAACCCAAGCTTGTGTACGCTCGGTGGACCTTGGGATAGGGCCTACGGATTTGATATGGTAAGGGAATATCCTCGACGACAATTGAGCCTCGTACTATGATTTTAAAAAGAAAAGATATTTCGCGATTTTGGGTGGTCAAATTACCGGGATCATACGACACTATGGGTTAAGCGGTTGCGAACCCATTCCTGCCCCGCTGATAGGAAGCGCACACTTTGCAGATGTTACTGCCTTATTACTGTAAGTATCACTTCAAATAGTTACCTTTGAGCTAACAGTGAGGTAGTACGACTCTTTTGTCCAAGTTTCATGATCCACTTGTACCATCTTCTGTCCTCTCCCACCTGAATCAAAAGGCCATCCGCGAGCCCTACCTTACAAAAACCCGCGTGGTGTCGCCTCCGTTCGATGATGTCTCTCTTCCGAGGAATTATACTTGTTGGAATGCCGAAGGGTTAAGTGTGGGTGGGATAGAATTTGATATGGTTTCCGTTGGTGGTGCATCCATGAACCCTGACCAGTTTAGTCCAGCTGTTTTGTTATGGAGGTTACCAAAGAGTGAGGGTGGGGGGCTTGTTTGGATCTCAGTGAGCATTTCAAAGATTCGAAAACGGATCCCTGATGAGTCTTCAGCATTACGTGACTTCAAGTAGTGTATCCGCTCGGGTCTCCCCACACAACTTGACCTTATCCTATGTGCCTTCACGGGCTTTTCGGGATTCTGCGACATCTTCAAAAATGATGACTTTCCTCATCTCTGGGATCCCTGGACACATTGTTCCCTCTGATTTTGGTGGAGGTGGAATTGAGGATTTACCTGGGTTGAAGCTGACATTTTTGGGCAATAAGGTGATCAGGGATGCAGAGAGAATCTTGAGATATGGAGAGGGGATGGTGAAAGGGTTAAATTATTACAACTTGACCTATGTGTTGCAAGACCAGGTTGAGATACCAGAGGTTGTCATCAAATACTAAATTGGCAATGGATTAGTGCCAATTTAGGATAATTCACTTTGATTTTACTTTCTCTCTGATCAAGTTCTTCTCTTTCTGCATCAAGTTCTTCTTTCTGAATACTCTTGAAATATGAGCTTGTGGTGGTTCCATTTTCCCCTCAAATGTATTACAGATATTGGAGAAGTTAATACTTGTAGTCAATGATGACCTTGGCAAGCGTCATTAAATATCAATGATATGTTGAGAATACTCTTTTTACAACCATCTGCAATTAAATATACACATGTATCTAATTGCTTATTGTTTCAATGGCAAATTCCTGGTGTAGTTGAGACAGGAACTGAAACTTTCATCAATACTTTATATGGCTGCTTAGAAAAGTGCCTTGGCAGGAAGATACAACGATAGAGCGTACTCTCCTGCTGAGTCAAGACAAACACAGCAGATAACTGACTCAATTTATTTCTCTTTGTCCAAACCATCGAATATCCAGCTGAACATCAGAATTTCGCTCTCCCACGGTAGACTGGCATTGGCCGAGTAGAGTTCCTTCTCGTGGCTTTGTCCAATTGTCTCAGAATACCAGGTCCACTGGCATAGATTTGGAAGGAGCACTACAGGGAGGGAGAAAAGCTATTCTGGATTGCTCATTGTTGGTAACAGTTTGTCAATACGCTTTTATGTGCATTTATTTGGACGACGAAGAAATCTTATGACACCGCGTTGATAACAAAGAGTCAATCAAATTGGACACCGAGGTGCCTGGTTTTCTGATCACTCGAGTTGTCCTGGCAACTGAACCGTGGACGATGGATGAGTCTACATGGTCAATTTCCATCAATTCTCACTGCGATATATTGCTCACACTAACCAAAGACTCCATGCTTTCAAAAGTTCAAAATCTAAAGATGTTCTAGATTCGCTAGTCTTTGATTCACTTAAATAGTAATGCTAGATACTATATTTGGCTTACATAAGGTCAAAGCTTGTTACTATTCACCATGTCGTACTTGCCAGAGGTACATTTGTTTTCTGCTAAAATGACAAAGATTGACTATGCCAGGCCGACGAGGCCCAGCGCCGACACTACAACGATGGATTCACCCCATATTCCCGGCTCGAAGACCCATTCAATCCGCCTCACTCTTACTACGGCGCAGCACCCATGCACGCTCCCTCGCCGTTCCAGGCAGACATCCCACCTTTCAATAATGCTCATTACCAGCCTCAAGGCGACTTTGATCATGATATACCCTTGCTGACTCGCGATCCTTCTCGGAGTTCTTTCCAGATGATAAACCAGCCTGTGCCAGACGATCACAGTGACGAGGAAGGGCCAGGGAGTAATATCCGGTACGGGCGAATTCCACAGCGCGTTCCTCGGCGCTACAAAACAATCAAGAGAGTAGAGTTAGTGGTCCTAGTTCTACTTGGAGAACACACCACTTACTGTTCTTTCGCCAGACTCTTTCATGGAAACTTCGTTCTCGACAATCCAGTCCCACAAAAACTCCTTGAACGCTGTAACAACAAAACCGATCGCGAAGTTACACACATGCGATATTCAGCAGCCACGTGTGACCCCAACGATTTTAAAGACGCTGGGTTTACTTTACGCCAAGTGCTGTATGATCCTCCCCGTCGGACCGAACTTTTCATTGTCATGACCATGTACAATGAAGATGAAGAACTATTCACAAGGACATTCCATGGCGTTGTCAAGAATATCGCCCATTTGTGTAAAAGGGACCGCAGTAAGACGTGGGGCAAGGAAGGATGGAAGAAAGTTGTCATTTGTATCGTAAGCGACGGACGGTCCAAGATCAATGCCAGGACATTGAGTGTTATTGCCGCGATGGGGGCCTATCAAGAAGGTGTGGCTAAGGTGCGCCAAAGACATACTGCTAATACACCTGTCATCTTCATTCTTTTTCAAAGAACCAGATTGACGATAAACCAGTCACGGCACACATCTACGAATACACCACCCAAGGTCTGCCTATCCAATCTCCCCTCCTTAACTCCCCATTCATTTCTACATCAGTATCCATAACACCTTCAATGAAAATAGAAGATGCCTCCCGCGGTGTGGTCCCCATCCAAGTCATCTTCTGCCTTAAAGAAAAAAATCAAAAGAAGATTAATTCTCATCGCTGGTTCTTCAATGCCTTCGGCCCCATTCTTCAACCCAATGTCTGCATCCTGCTCGATGTGGGCACAGAACCAGGTTCAACATCCATCTATCATTTATGGAAGGCCTTTGATATCAATTCCAATGTGGGAGGTGCATGTGGCGAGATTGTGGCATTGAAGGGCAAGTATTTGAGGAATTTGCTGAATCCATTGGTTGCGGCACAGAACTTTGAGTATAAGATGAGTAACATATTGGATAAGCCCCTGTGAGTGGTTTGAGTGATTATTCCACATCAGTGCTGATGAGAATATTGGCTAGTGAATCAGTGTTTGGGTATATCACTGTGTTACCTGGCGCATTCAGTGCATATCGGTATATTGCTCTTCAGAATGATTCGATGGGAGAAGGTCCGCTGCAGAAGTATTTTTTGGGTGAAAAGATGGTGATTACCATCTCAGTGAAAGGAAATAATTTAACTCATGTCCAGCACAGCATGGTTCTGGAGCAGATATCTTCACTGCTAATATGTACCTTGCTGAAGATCGGGTGAGTAAATTTTCTTTTTGTAATGCATTTCTAATCAAATGGTCAGATTCTATGCTGGGAGCTTGTATCCAAACGTGGTGGATCATGGATTTTACATTACGTCAAATCATCATACGCCATAACTGACGTTCCAGATCAAGTATGTTTTGTATATTGTTACATTGACGAGAATCGGCTTTTATCATGCTTTTCTAGGTCCCAGAACTCATTTCCCAACGTCGTCGATGGTTAAACGGATCGTTTTTCGCTGCAATACACAGTACCTTCCATTTCTATTATATATATCGATCGTCGCATAGTTTGATGCGCAAGTTCTGGATACATGTGGAAATGGTTTACCAGCTGTTCAATTTGATCTTTTCGTGGTTCGCTTTGGTATGTTCTCTCTTCCTCTCCGTTTGCTCACATTGATCGTATTCAGGCCAACTATTACATTGCATTTTCTATCCTCTCGTCAGCAATGGTCTCGATGCTTGCGGATCCTGATCATCCAACTACTGCCTCGAGAGCAATGGCAATTTTTGATCGGGTGATAGATTATTTCTATCTTGGGTTGTTGATCATGTGTTTTATTCTTAGTCTTGGGAATCGACCGCAGGGGAGTAAGTGGGGTTACACAATGGCAATCATTGGGTTTGGGATTGTTACTATCTATATGACTGTGCGTTGGAACATGATGTGTAGTCGTGATTCTCATGTTTTTTTTTGTGTAGGTGGCGGCGTTTTTGTTGGCATTCAAAGGGGTTGAGGCGGTGGCGGAGGATGGACCGTTGTCATTTGGGGAGGTGTTTACGAAACCAATCTTCAGGAACATTGTGCTTTCGTTGTTAGCGACGTTGGGTTTGTACATACTTGCTTCTTTGATTTTTGTGAGTATGTTCATTGTTCATTTTTTCATGTTGCTGACAGATATCTAGTTTGAACCGTGGCATATGGTGACCTCATTTATTCAATACTTGCTCATGGCGCCCTCGTACATTGCTGTACTTAATGTCTATGCTGTACGTCCTCCTGCTCCTTCATTAGTCTCCTTCATTAATCACAATTCATAACGCCACAGTTTGCAAATGTCCATGATGTTTCTTGGGGAACTAAAGGCGACAATAAAGTTTCTTCCGATTTAGGCGTCGTCAAGACATCAGGCGATAAAAAGGAAGTCGAGGTGGATGTTCCGACGAGTGAGAAGGATATCAATGCGTTGTATGAAGATGCGTTACATGTATTGAGTACAAAACCACCGAAAGTGGAGGGTAAATCTGACGACAAGACAATGCAAGAGGATTACTATAGATCTTTTAGAACGAAGTAGGTTCTTTGCTTTTCGCTCCGTGTTTTGAAGTGTTAATATCTGTGCGTATAGTGTGCTATTGGCATGGACGCTGAGCAATGGGCTGTTAGCTGCTATAATTACGACGACAAATGATAACGGAACTGCAAATAGGGCTGTAAATGGGTATATGGCATTTTTGTTATTTTCTGTTGCTGGACTTGCTTGTGAGTGTTGAATTATACCTCTTCTATATGGATGTTGAATTCTCCTCCTTCCATCAGTTGTAAGGTTTGTGGGATCGACGACGTATATGATTGTTAGATTGTTTGCCGGAGAATGAAAGGGGTTAGGGAGGGAAGGAGGTGCCTTTTGTGACAGTTACATTTGCTTCTCCATATTCTCCTTATCTCATGGTATGTTGCTTTCTTTTATTTTCACTCTGCTACTTTTTCTTGTGTAAAATGATCGGACTGCTACATTTGCCATATAACAGTTTATTTTAGTCGAGATTATTTATGTAAATGTCATCCGTAATTTGTTTAGTTCTCGTGAGTTTGACAAATACAACGAGAGCTGTTCTGCTACTGTGTTTTCGAACGACTATGATCAGGTTTATATTGGTGCAGGTGAGAAAGCTGTTTCATCACCGTATAAGAATCTCTGACTCTTTTGATGCTGATTATTTAGAATAGACAAGGGAAAACTCGGTTGTCCAAGTGGTACGTTCCTTATGACGACGATGAGAAGGTATGATCAACTTCAGAAAGATTCATATCTGGGCACATTCAAACATTTAATTTTCTGAATTTATCAGGTGAGATTGCGTGGTGAAGTGCATCGCCTTGTAGCGCCTAGAGATCAAAAATATCAATCGAACTTTGTTGAGGTTTGGATTTTCTTCTTCCTTTACGAAAACAGTCGAATCTTTTTCTGTCATTCTAATGTTCCATCTCCGTGTCCATCTTTTGCCTTTTTTGATATTTTTTTTTGATTCCTTTGAAAATCAGATTCGCAATTATAAAATCGTATATCGGCGATATGCTGGATTGTTCTTTTGCATTTGTGTAGATGCAAATGATAATGAGTTGGCTTATCTTGAGGCAATTCATTTTTTTGTTGAAGTCCTTGGTACGTCCCCTCTCGTCCCTGCTGTCGTATCGAAAAAGTGACTCATTTTGAATACTAAAAAAGACTCTTTCTTTAACAACGTATGCGAGTTGGATCTTGTCTTCAATTTTTACAAGGTAATATTTTAAAGAAATTGCTCAACGTTTTTGTTCAACCTTTGTAGGTATATGCTATCCTGGATGAAATATTTTTGGCTGGTGAGATTGAAGAAACAAATAAAGACGTGGTCTTGTCACGTTTATATGAACTTGAAAAATTGGAGTAGCTTTTATGTACGTGTTGAACTTCAGGATCCTTTCTTTTTGAATTTTAATTTTTCATGTGTGAGTGCACTACTAAATTTATAACGACTTTGGCTGGTTTGCAGTTCAGATTGCTGTAGCAGTTGTTTATGGATTACTTCCTGGACTTGATGGTGAAACGATATAACCCTCAAGTTCATTCCAATTTTCACATCGTCTGACTTTCGAAACTGGCCTTGGGAGATCAAATTCCGCTCCGCCTCTGTGTCCTCGCTCCTAGTCCTTGGCAATCTGGTTTACCATTTTTGGTTATCTTGGTGTTAGGATTCCCACTGACAACATTTTACTACCTCATGATTGCCCAAAATGTTGATCTTGTCTGGACTTCTTGAGAAAAGAGCTCAAATGGACACATATATGACTTGGGAATATCCGGCCATATGCAGAAGCTTTAAAGAGACGTGAGCCTGAGATTGCGATCAATATCGGAACAAGTGTATTCTACGATGATTGGCCTTAAAATTTTCATCTCTGGGATAGCTATGCTTTTGACCTTGGAGATTGGTAGTTTTGTTTCAATGGCTTCGAAGACCGGTTTTTATCCGAGAAACAAACTGCAAACTCAGAATTTGCGCCCTACTTTGTCTGTCTCCCATAAGGTGGTAATGTGGAACTTATGCATTTGAAGCCATGTGAGTCCTTTTTGATTGTCAATCCAGACATTAATTGGTGAGAATGACCCAACACAATTTTGTTTTTGGTTGAAAGGTGTTGAGGGTTGCCAACAATTCAAATCTGGGTTGTCGTCATCCCAACTTTTGGCTAGCTCAAGTCAACAATTGGCAGTGCTTTTTGAGATTCTGAACAAGGAACACCACGAGTCGGGAAGCTGTGCGTGGCTGCCACGTGGGTTATCAAGCAGTGAGGGTATCATTTTTGGCATTCAGGGCACAAAGCCATTGCCCGTGGGAGGGATATCTGAACAACCACAGCTAAACTAATGCTGAGAGCGGATTACTTCAATAACCGAAGATCAGTCTCTCGCCAAGATTTCCACGATTCACCAGTGGATACATTGATAACTACCGATGGAAGCAATCTATCTGTCCTCGATCCTTTACGGTCTCTCCCAATTGAAGTATCGTCTTTGTCGCAAGTTGATAGTTACACCCGCCATTCTCGACCAACCTCAGAAGTCGTTGTGTAGGTATTTTTATGTCTGCTACAGGGCGTTTATCTAGTTCCGTCCTCCATGGAACATCAACGGCGGCGACTAGTATTCACTTAACGAAGAGTACAGAGCAGAGGAGGTACGTATTCAAATTTTAGAATAAATGGACACATCCAACCTTATATGCAGCGTAGGCTATGCTCGAAGGTCTATAGCACTGACACTGGAGATATGTCGCAAAGTTGTGAGCGATACCGAAAGCCAGGGTGATCTCTCCAGATTGTGTCAGGTCAGCCAAAGCTTTCGTGTATTTGCCGAACGTGCTTTGTACAACACCCTTCAAATGCGTGATGTCCCAAAAACTCTTCTCCTGTGCCGTACGCTTTCCAGTACACCGCGGATTTCTGCGTTTGCGGATGCGTTGACACTTTACACGATGGACGAAGAAGTCACCTCAGCAGATGGTTCCAACAGCGAAAAAGGGTCTGATTCTGCCCAAGAGTTTTCGTACAACTTTTGGAACTGTATTGCACACGCTTTGGAGAAAATGATCAACCTCCGATATCTCAGCATACACGTTGCTGATAGTGCTAATGCAAACGTTGCTTGGATGTTGAGCAAGTGCACCTTTCAGCTCAGAAGTTTTCACTGCGACCTCAGCTGGGACAGCCACCTTATTTCTTTTCTCAACAGACAAACCGACTTAATCGACCTATACATTCTGGACTATCTTGATACCAAGAACTTGGACGCCGCCACTATTACCGAAAAGAACGCTGCAAACCTTCCTCATTCACTTTCCTCCGCCGCATTTCCCCGCCTCTCCACACTTGAGTGCACATTTGCAGAAGCTGCTATGGCTATCACTCCCGGGAGGCCACTTGTGTGCTTGAAAACATGTTTCTCTCGTACGCAATTAGATGAAAAACGAGCTGAGATGGCGCAGTTCCTAACGAGAATTTGTCGATCAACGCGCCCATTGCGTGCTTTGGATATTGCAGACTCGAGATATACGACTGTCTTCTCAATGGAACTCTTAACTTCGATTGTGGATTCGAGAGTCACTTCTTTGGAGCTCAGGTACCTTGGTACACTTGTATTGCCTATTGCAGGAAGACAGGTGAGCGGTGATTGCTGTTGATCATTTACCGAAGCTTCTGACCTAGCTAACTCCCTGGTCACATAGCGTCTGCAATTTTATGGACTCCTGATGCGACTTCCTCGGATACAGTGTGTCGAAGTCGAAGTTTCGGACTGGGTTCCAGCCCCTTCTTCTCCACCGGCGTTCCGCGCACTGGCAAGTGAAATGAGACTTTATACACCCTCGGTTTCTAGGATTGTTTTTGTGTGTAACTTTGATAGAACGGTTGTGACTGACGTGGGTGGTGTATTTCGGGTAGACAACGACGCAAACTACGAGCTATTGTGGAAACAAATATAAAGTCTACATACTGAATGATGGGTTTTTGTTTACCTTACGACCGAGCGATAATGAATGATTCGAGTTCAATAATTGTATCTGGTGTTGCATTATTGAATCACAAGTTTGTGCACCATTGTTTTTTCACCTCGCGCGAAATGACATGGGAAAAAAAGGATATGACCCTGAGATACATTGACAGGCCGGATGAAAATTATTTTAGTTCCTGCAATGACGTCATGGGATAGATAACAATGAGATATGAATCAATAAACGTTTCAATTTATTATACTCAACTCATAGCCGGTCGCACTCATGGCTGGAGAAGCATGCCTACGTTCCGATCAGATAAAGCGGATTGTATATCCATTCAATCGTATTCAATTGTTATCCATACAATACATGATCTGTTAGAGAAGCCCAAGTCCAGAAATATATCCAGAAATCGAGGTGTAGGGGGAGCAGACACCTCGTGATGGAGCAAAAGGTCAACTTTTCTCTGGCCTGGGCCAATACAAATCTAATCGAATATCCTGTCCTTGCCGAGTAATTCAGCATTGGCATCAGACTCATCTGCACCATTCCGCTAAGCAAAAATACCAGTGAAAATCGTGAGTTTAACGGGCGTTTTGACCAGCACGGAAGTTGTCTCCTTGAGACGGGAAGGGCTGGCATGTTTGATGGTGATAGAAGAGCCGTTCGAGATAGGTTACCCTCAAACCGTCAATGAAGGGTGTCTTTAAGTTGAATACTGATTATGTGTGGGTTGTTTTGTTGTAGGACCAAAACTTGATGACTTGGATGGATAACTCATAGGGTTAGCATGTCGGACATACCCCCAAAATTTCTCCAGGACTGACGGCAGGTGGCATGGTACCTGCAATGAAACTTCCACTAACATGAATACTCGTTTCTCTGCCAAGAAACGCATGACTGGTTGACGTCTGGGCTGATAATTGTATTAACTGGAAGCATTCTTGACTTTTTGCCTATTTATTCAAGGAAATAAAAATCACCATTCTGATCAGATACAGGAGCGATGGGATGTTTTAGAAAAAAATAATACATATAGTTTTCGCTTAGGAATGGTGAGCCGGTACATCTTCACATCCGAGTCTAACTGTGGGTACCAATGTATAATGGAATTGTTACTTTCCCCAAGATCAGCAAAGGTCGCTGTGACGTTACCCGCAGGGACTGGGCCAGTTTCCGGATGGGCCACTGTAAGGTCAGCGTTCTCCACGCACGAGGGGAGACTAGGTTCTTGTGTCATTTTTGTGCATCTAGCTGCTACCTAGTGATATGAGGAGCTGGAGTTAGAAGGACAGAGACTCAAATTGTCCACGGAAACAGGAGAGCCGTTTCATGCATTGACTGAGCATCTTTCCAATCCTGCATTGAACACATTGTGAACATCTGTTTTATCGATAGGGAGTGCCGCATCAGTCATGACAACCTGAAAGGTTGCCCGATCGCTATATCATTTCTCTCTCCATTTACTCTTATGCCTATTTAGATACCTCTTGCCTGTGGAGGTACTCATTTTCTATATCTTAAAATCCCTTTACTATGTAAGACCACC